>TARA_R110000751_G_scaffold73956_1_pt1 | contig 75364 bp, 65 predicted proteins | sample TARA_R110000751 | Tara Oceans TARA_R110000751 (sample SAMEA4398001) | marine metagenome | biome: Polar Biome; feature: [MES] marine water layer (ENVO:01000295) within the mesopelagic zone...; material: water (ENVO:00002006), including particulate matter (ENVO:01000060) such as...... | reverse complement strand
AGCTCCTAGCTCCTAGCTCCTAGCTCCTAGCTCCTAGCTCCTAGCAAAATAATTCAAGATGAATAAGGAAAAGCAACTACTTTTCCTTCTCTTCTAACTTTACACTTTTGTTCTTTGAATTTTTAAGCTCGCGAGCTCAAAGCGAGTATCTCGTCGCTTTTTACCCTATTGAAAGATTAACTTTGCACTTTCACGTAAATCATCAAACTCATCAGTCAGTAATAAAGACAAATTATCTATAATGCCTTTATTAATCGACGCTTCAAATATCTCATCTTTATGACTATCGAACTTACCACAAAGTGCTGCACCTAGCCTGACCAGATCTAAGTATGAAACATCATCTGAAATAACAGATAAGTCTTTCCAGTTACGAGCTACATCTACAAATTCTGGCTCAAAGCCCCACTCCGTCATGATACTGGCACCAATTTTACCCGCCATTTTGTCCATAGCAATATCCAAAAACGTAGGGTTAGCAAAGACATCAGCATGACGCTCTGCCTCAGTTAATATTGGTAACACTCCAATGTTATGCACCAATGCAGCTAGCATCATCGAATCCAAGTTAAGTGCACGGTTTTTGGTGTGTTTAGTATGCACCTGTAAGGCTGCCATTGAACTTGCCACAATTTCAATAGTATCTGCCCATATTTGGGCCATGTATTGCTTTACTATTTCATTTTTCGAGACAAAAAGTTGTTCCATTGCCAAAGCCGTGGAAATGTTTTTAATCTGTCGCAATCCAATACGAGTGACGGCTTGTTGAGCAGAGGTGACTTTGACGGTTCTCCCCAAGTAGGCACTATTTGATATTTTTATCATACGTGCACTTAATGACGGGTCTTGGCTAATTACATCAGCCATCGCGTTTAAATTGATATCTGGATCATCTGCAGCTCTTCTTACCTTTAATGCAATCGCAGGTAAGGTGGGTAGAACCAAGGTATCGTTACTAATTTTTTCTACCAAGATAGTGAGAAGTGCGTTTTCTGTAGCCATGTGTTTACCTATATCCTGTCAAAACAAATCGAACCCTAGGGTAAGTCTATGAAAATATTTTTTGTCTCACCTGAACATTGCAGCACGCTTATTGCCGAATGTAAAAGAATGTAAATGCTAGCATACTTTATTGTGCAATCTAGAGATGATAAACGCATTAAAAGCGAAAAATTTGGTATATTCTGGTGGAATTAAGGTAATTAGAGCAATACAACAATAAAAAAGGTGACTCAATGAAAAATCTTTCAAAATCATGCATTTCTGCAATAGCACTAGCCGTTTGTTCAACACTGGTTTTATCCTGTAATAAACCTCAAAATGACACGGCTCAGATTCCAGTAAAAGCAGAAGAATCAAATACAATATCATCAGCGCTTACCCTAACTCCAGAATACCAAAACCGACTGAATATTTATTTTCCCGTTACACTTTCAGCTGATTTAAGTCACCTAAGTGATAATCAGAAAAAGATGTTAACCGTGTTGATTGAAGCATCAGTCATAATGGATGATTTATTTTGGCAGCAGGCATTTGGCGATGATAAGCAGACCTTTTTATCCCACATTGCCAATCCAGCAGTACAAAATTTTGCAGATATTAACTATGGTCCTTGGGACAGATTAAATGGTGACAAAGTATTTTTAACGGGCCAAGCAGAAAAACTATTAGGCGCCCAGTTTTACCCTGCAGATATGACCAAGGCAGAATTTGAAAACAGTGATTTTGCTGACAAAGACGGTTTGTATTCTATGGTACGCAGAAATAAAGAGGGGAAGTTAATTGCGATCCCTTACTCAAGCTTTTTTGCTGAAGAGTTAAAAATTGCGTCACAGCTTTTAGAAAAAGCCGCAACTTTAGCTGAGGATAAAAGTTTTGCTGATTATCTGAACTTACGTGCCAAAGCTTTATTAACCGATGATTACCAAGCGTCTGACTATGCTTGGATGGATATGAAAACCAATCCTATTGAGTTGGTTTATGGACCCATTGAAACATACGAGGATCAACTGTTTGGTTATCGTGCGGCATTTGAGTCTTATGTCTTATTGAAAGACTTGGCGTGGAGCGAACGACTCAGTAAATATGCCTCTTACTTACCTGAGCTACAAAAAGGCTTACCCGTTGAGGATAAATACAAAGCACAAATGCCCGGCGCCAATGCTGACTTAAATGCTTACGATGTGATTTATTATGCTGGACATTCAAATGCAGGCAGCAAAACGATTGCCATCAACCTGCCAAACGATGAAGAAGTGCAACTGAAAAAAGGCACCCGCAGGTTACAACTTAAGAATGCCATGCAAGCCAAATTCGACAATATTTTAGTGCCCATTTCTAAGCAATTGATAGTACCAGAACAACGTAAACACATTACCTTCAACGCTTTTTTCGCGAATACTATGTTTCATGAAGTGGCGCATGGACTGGGTATCAAGTCAGTTTTAGGCAGCGAACAAACCGTTAGGCAGGCTTTAAAGGAACATGCTTCGGCCTTAGAAGAAGGCAAAGCCGATATCTTAGGGCTGTATATGGTTCAGCAGCTATTAGCCAAAGGTATAATAGATGAAGGCATGTTAGAAGACTATTATGTGACCTTCATGGCGGGAATTTTTAGATCTGTGAGATTTGGTGCTTCTAGCGCACATGGCAAAGCCAATATGATCAGGTTTAACTTTTTTCAGGAATATCAAGCCTTTAGTCGTAGAGAAGATGGCTTGTACCAAGTCGACATGCAGAACATGAGTAAAGCGATTGATGCGTTATCAAACACTATACTGACACTGCAAGGCGATGGCGACTATGAAGGCGTGGCAAAGTTAGTCGCCGATAAAGGTGTTATCAAATCTCAATTACAACAAGACTTAGATAAATTGACTGCGGCGGATATCCCAGTAGATATAGATTTCAAACAAGGAGTCGAAGTTTTGGGTTTAAAATAAGGAAGTTAATATTCCCACTCACAACAGTAAAACTGACCCACTACGCGCTTCACTATGTTAGGTGAAGCTGCCTCATTACAAAAGGCGTACCATAAAGACAGTGCCGATTTGCTTTATGGTAACGCCAAAGCGGGAATTTGGGTGACGCTAGTCGCTTCTAGCCTATTAGTCTTTGGATTCGACACCGCTGAAATACAAATACAAAAGTACATTTGGTGGCTCTGCATGACACTGCTCATGCTGATTAGAATGATTGACGTTTATCGTTGGAATAAAAGTGATCAGCTGCAAAAACGTGATCCCCAACAAGCCATCAAGCACTTTATTCTGGGTACATTCAGCACCGGTATTATGTGGTGTGTGTATTGCCTATTTGTTTTACATTATGCTGACAATACCGAACTTGCATGTATGATCATTGTTGTCTCAGCGTTAGCTGGCGGAGCAGCCACAGTATTGGCAGCTCATAAGATAACGGCAATGAGTTATGCACTCATTATGTTAGCGCCATTCTCCATTGGAATGTTATTGTCCCTTGAGCAATACCAGCAGATTCTTGGTGTTTTAGGCTTAGCGTTTAGTGTAGTAATGGTGATTACTGCAAAAAAATCAGCTGATTTCACACTAAATGCGATTCGCTTAAAAAATGAAAACGCTACATTAGTCGACCAAATGGAACAAAAAGTGGTTCGGCGTACTGCCAAAATCTATGAACTTTCAAATTTAGATGCTCTCACTGGTTTGTTTAACCGCAGCGCTTTTTTGCATCATTTAGAGAAACAACTCTGGATAGCTCAAAAAGACAATGTTCCTGTCGCCTTGTTATTTATCGATTTAGATGGGTTTAAAAAAATCAACGATACTTTGGGTCATGAAATAGGTAACAAAGTACTTAAACAAACAGCTATGCGGTTACAGAATTTTCCTGATCAAGCACACCTTTTGTGTCGTTGGGGAGGAGATGAATTTTTGATTGCAATAATGAACGCAGATCAAGATACAGCCATAAACTATGCAAATGACTTAATCACTAAAATTTCAGAATATTATGACTTTGAAAACAATAGATTATCAATAGGTGCAACCATTGGTATCGCTATGTACCCTGCACATGCACTACAGGGTGATGAACTGATTCAATTAGCTGACACCGCCATGTATTGCCAAAAGAAAAACTCTCCATGTTCAGTTGGCTTATTCAATAAAGAAATGGGACTACGCTTGTTCCGCGAACAAAAGTTGAAAAGAGGCCTTGCTGAAGCCATTGAAAAACAACAGCTTCGTTTGGTTTATCAACCTATAGTCGACTCAGTTTCCCATCAAGTTGTGGCTTTTGAAGCACTACTGAGGTGGAATTTTGATGGAGAAAATGTGCCTCCTAGTGAATTTATTACCATTGCAGAACAATATGGATTAATTAATTCAATTGGTGATTGGGTGTTACTGCAATCTTGCATTGCCGCGAATCAATGGATTAATGCCAGTAACAAGGCCCAGCCTTCGGTCAGCGTTAATGTTTCGGTTTTGCAATTACACAATGCAAGTTTTATAGAATTTGTGCAGTCAGTATTATCACGTGCACAACTTGATGCTGAAAAACTGACTATTGAAATTACCGAGTCAATTTTTTCTAACGACAAAGCAATAATCTTTCAGCGAATAAAAGAACTACAAGCTATGGGGATTAAGGTATCGATAGATGACTTTGGAACTGAGTATTCATCATTGTCTGTCATCCAAGATCTAGCAGCCAATACCATCAAAATTGATCGGTCTTTTGTTAAGAAACTTGATACAAATGGCATGGCGATCATTGAAGCGGTTAAACAAATGGCATCAACATTAAATTATGCGGTGATTGCTGAAGGTGTAGAAACCCAGCAGCAGGCAGAAATTCTTTCAGGTTTAGGGATTGAAATGCTACAAGGTTATTACTTTGCTAAGCCCATTGAACTTAGCAAAGTCAATTCATATATTAGTGAACATTCACGCTGATTTTATTTTATCTTGATAAGGTGGCCAGCCCATGGCTTTGCCTGCTAATACATGCAAATGAATGTGATATACAGTTTGCCCACCGTTTTCGTTACAGTTCATTACCGCTCTGTAACCGTCTTTAGCGAACCCCATTTTTTCGGCTAGTTGCGCGGCCACCCAATACAGGTGTCCTACCAATGCTTTATCGTCTGCTTCGATATCATTCACAGTGGCGATAGGCTTTTTGGGGATAACCAAAAAATGTATTGGTGCTTGTGGATTAATGTCGCTGAATGCCAAAGCTAATTCATCTTCATAAAGGATATCCGCTGGAATATCTTTATTGATTATTTTAGTAAAAATCGTTTCGCTCATAGTTGTTTAGTTCCTAAATAAAGATAAACAATAATAATGCTGCACCTAAGATCAATCTATAGATCACAAATGGCAACATACCAATTTTGGAAATCCATGCTAGAAAGAGATAGATACAGGCATAGGCGCTCGCAAATGAAAAAAGCGCACCAAATAGTAAGGCATTCCAATCCACTTCGTTGGGGTTTTGTAATAGATCTAAGGTTGCCAGTAACCCTGCCCCTAAAATCACAGGAATAGACAATAAAAATGAAAACCTAGCAGCACTTTCTCTGTTTAGACCAATCATCAAGCCAGCCGTCATTGTTATTCCCGAACGTGATGTACCGGGAATAATAGCGACGGCCTGCGCTAGACCAATAAAAATCGCATTTTTCCATGTTATTTGATGCACAGTTTTAGCCTGAGAGGCCTTACTATCGGCATACCAAAGTAACAAGCCAAACCCTATAGTGGTCACAGCAATGACTAGAGCTGAACGCGTATATATTTCGATAAAGTCTTTCAACATAAATCCAAATATTACCGCAGGTACAGTGCCAACAATCACCCACCAAGCCAAACGACTGTCTTGAGTTTGATTAGATGTAAGGCCATGACCGATCCAAGCCCCTGTTAAGCGCCAAATATCCTCTCGAAAGTAAATGATAATCGCCAGCAGGCTGCCTACATGCACAGCCACATCGAACGCCATACCCTGGTTGTTCCAGCCTAATACCTGTGAAGGTAAAATTAAGTGTGCTGAACTAGATATAGGTAAAAACTCAGTAATCCCTTGAATGATCGCCAAGATAATAATTTCAAATAAAGTCATATTCTGCTTGGGCTCCAATCAAATGTAATGGCCCACAATTTCTGTCGGCTTTTGTCATAGTCTTGCCAAAGTTTACCGTAACTTGTGTTCACAACAGGATGCACTTCATCTGCGGCAATTTCGGCTAATGGTTTTAATACAAAGGCATTATAAAGTACTTCAGGACGAGGTAATTCAATGGGTTGTGATATCACTTGTTGATCGTAAAGCAATAGGTCCAAATCAAGGGTTCGTGGAGCAAATTTTTGTTCTCCTCGCTGACGTTTATTGTCTTGCTCTATCTTTTTAAGCACACTGCATACCTCGGCAATGGATAACTTTGTATTGGCCTTAACCACCAAGTTATAAAAGTTATTGCCTTCAAATCCTACAGATTCACTTTCAAAAACAGAGGAGAGAGTCAGCTCACCAAATGCTTGATACATTCCCTGTAATCCTGCCTTGGTGTGCTTTTCTTTGTCTACATTGCTACCCACACTAATATAAATAATATGTGTTTGCTCAGAGTCAGTACTCAAAAAGTTTGTTCCTTAGTAAATTCAACAGCGACATTTTTGGCATTGGCTAAAATATCTGGCTTACTGAGTTTTAAACGTACAGTTTTCAACATAGGAAAAGTTTGCAACAACCAGTCAACCATATGACTTGCTAAAGCTTCAATCAGTTTAAATTGACTTTCTGCTGCAAAATCACTGACCCCTTGCGCTATTTCTGCATAATTAAGGGTTTTCTCTACATCATCTGTTTGCGCCGCCATAGAAAGGTCGGCAGTTAGCTCTACATCAACAATTAAACGCTGTTGATGCTTTCTTTCCCAGTCATATACGCCGATCAACGCTAAGACCTCAAGCCCTTCAATATGAATTTTATCCATTGGTGATCCGCGCTGTATTTTATTGGTGTTTGGTATATTCTGCTAAATTGTAACCCATTCTTAAAACAAGTACATGACAGCACTAACAATATTAATCTTTGCTTCTGCCTATTTACTGGGCTCTATTTCCAGCGCAATTTTGGTGTGTCAGCTATTTAGCTTAGGTGACCCCAGAGAACAAGGTTCAGGTAACCCTGGTGCCACTAATGTATTACGCATTGGTGGAAAATTTCCAGCGATTTTAGTGTTAGTTTTTGATGTACTCAAAGGCACGGTGCCAGTTTGGGCTAGTTATTACCTAGGATTAGAGCCAATTAATTTAGCCTTTGTGGCTGTGATGGCATGTTTAGGGCATATGTACCCTTTGTTCTTCGGATTTTCTGGTGGCAAGGCAGTCGCCACCGCTTTTGGCGCCATATTACCTTTAGGTTTGGATTTAGCCGCAATATTGATAGTGACGTGGGCAATAGTAGTGCGATTAACAAGCTATTCTTCTTTGGCAGCCATAGTTGCTGTTAGCCTAGCGCCTTTATTTACGTGGTTACTAAAACCAGAATATAGTTTGCCAGTAGCTATATTGAGTGTGTTAATCGTATTACGTCACAAAGATAATATTATTCGACTAGTAAGTGGGCAAGAAAGCAAAGTGTCAGAAAAAAACAAGCTTAAGTAACACGATATAGCCTAATAAAAAACCTTACTTCTGGTGCCTGCTTATACAACTAATTAAATCGGCTGCAACTCTTCCAATGACCAACGAGGTTTAGCTTTAGTAGACAATCCTTCAATTTCACCAGCTTTTAGTCTTTGTAAACCCGCATAGGCAATCATCGCACCATTATCAGTACAAAACTCCAATCGAGGATAAAACACTTCACCTTTGATTTTTTTCATCATAATGGCAAGGTCTTCACGCAATTGTTTATTTGCGCTCACACCACCTGCAATCACTAAACGTTTTAAACCCGTTTGCTTCAATGCACGCTTGCATTTAATGGCTAAAGTATCGACTACGGCTTCTTGGAAGGCATAGGCAATGTTAGCCTTTGTTTGTTCAGAGCCATCTGAAGCCCGAATCGTATTTGCCGCAAAGGTCTTTAAGCCACTAAAACTAAAATCTAAGCCTGGTTTGGTGGTCATGGGACGGGGAAAATTATAATGTCCCGCCTCTCCTTTTTCGGCTAATTTGGCCAGCAATGGGCCACCAGGATAATCCAACCCCAGTAGTTTTGCCGTTTTGTCGAAGGCTTCACCAGCGGCATCGTCGACTGATTCACCCAATACTTGGTATTGACCGATTCCAGCGACTTTCACCATCATTGAATGACCGCCTGACACCAAAAGTGCCACAAAAGGAAAAGCAGGGGTGGGTTCGTCTAACATAGGAGCCAGTAGATGCCCTTCCATGTGATGTACACCTACAGCGGGCTTATCCCAAGCGTAGGCCAAGCTGCGAGCTACCGATGACCCCACCAACAACGCCCCAACTAAACCAGGGCCTTTAGTAAAAGCAATACCATCTATGTCCTTGGCGCTGCAATTTGCTTCTCGCAAAGATTCTTTAATTAAAGGCACTAGCTTGCGAACATGGTCCCTAGAGGCAAGTTCAGGCACTACCCCGCCATAATCGGCATGTAATTTTACCTGACTATATAATTGGTGCGACAATAAGCCTTGTTGTTCATCATAAATGGCCACACCCGTCTCATCACAGGAGGTTTCAATACCTAATACACGCATATTCAATTTCTAACACAAACGTTTTAAACTGACGGCATTTTACTGATTAGCGGCTAAACCGCCAATCTAATCTGACATTTGTTGCAATTATTCAGCTTTTTAGTCCAACAGGACTTTACATCCATTGCGTATATGATTAGAATTCCGCACCATTTTTAACCGAGCTGGCTATTACTTATACCGGCACGATAAGTTTTTATTTTTTGAGGTAAGAGTTGAATGCCAATCGTTAAAGTTAGAGAAAACGAACCTTTTGATGTTGCATTGCGTCGTTTTAAACGTTCATGTGAAAAAGCAGGTGTACTTTCTGAAGTTCGTCGTCGCGAATTTTTTGAAAAACCTACTTGGGAACGTAAGCGTAAGAAAGCTGCCGCTAAGAAACGTCTTTTGAAGAAGTTATCTCGCGAAAACGCTCGTCGCATCAGATTGTACTAAATCTCTTCTGGAGCGCGTTGTTTGTAGTTAAAACCACGCGCTTTAAGTCGTTTTATCACACACCCTTTTTCCGTTTTTACTGAGTCATTGTATGTCTTTATTAGATGATTTAAAAAATGCACAAAAAGAGGCTATGCGTGCCAAAGACAAAGTTCGTCTGGGTACAATTCGCATGGCTTTATCTGCCGTAAAGCAACATGAAATCGATGGACGTACTGATCCCGATTATATTGCTCTAGATGACGCTGGTGTGCTTGCTATTTTAATCAAGATGGTAAAACAGCGAAAAGATGCGGCTAGTCAGTATGAAGCTGCGGGTCGACAAGATTTACTTGATATTGAACAAGCAGAAATTGTTATATTGCAAGATTTTATGCCTAAAGCCCTTAGCGAAGAAGAGCTCGATGCGTTAATTGTACAAGCAATGACAGAATCAGGTGCATCAAGTATGCAGGATATGGGTAAAGTCATGGGCTTATTAAAACCTAAAGTCCAAGGCCGTGCTGATATGGGTAAACTAAGTGGCAAAATAAAAGCCAAACTTAATTCTTAGTTAACCTTCAATCTAGTTCAATATTTATAAACCGCACTTTGATGCGGTTTGTTTGTTTAAGTGCTTAAATTTTCCATACTATGTGGCATTATGTTGAGCCGTTTATGAGTATTAAGAAGGTATAATGTCTGGCCGTATCCCCCGCGAGTTTATTGATGACATTATTGCTCGTACAGACATTGTCGAACTAATAGACAGTCGTGTCCGCCTAAAAAAAGCCGGTCGCAATCACCAGGCCTGCTGCCCGTTCCACGAAGAAAAAAGCCCCTCTTTCACTGTTAGCCAAGACAAACAGTTTTATCACTGCTTTGGTTGTGGGGCCCATGGCAACGTCATTTCATTTTTGATGGAATTTGATCGCTTAGAATTTCCAGAGGCTATCGAAGAGCTGGCCCAATACCATAGTATTGAAGTGCCTCGAGAAAAAGGCGGCGCCCCCGCCCCTTCGGCTGCACAAAAACAACAAAAAGAAAACGATTATGAGTTAATGGAAAAAGTCGCAAAATACTTTGCCCAACAACTCAAAGTGCATCCTGACAAAGATAAAGCCGTCAATTATTTAAAAAATCGTGGACTCAGTGGTGCAATAGTCAAAGCCTTTGATATGGGCTATGCCCCGCCTGAATGGGATTCGGTGCTTAAAACCTTTGGTAAAAGCCCTGTGTATCAAGAGCAATTACTCGATTTAAAACTCATCACGGAAAATGACAATAGACGACGCTTCGACTTTTTCCGCGACCGCATAATGTTCCCAATTCGCGATAAACGTGGCCGCGTAATAGGCTTTGGTGGTCGGGTATTAGAGGATGGCGGCCCAAAATACCTTAACTCACCAGAAACCCGTATTTTTCATAAAGGTCATGAATTGTATGGTTTCTATCAAGCTAAACAAGCCCATCGAAACTTAGCCCGAGTCATGATTGTTGAAGGTTATATGGATGTGGTTGCCCTTGGTCAATTTGGTATCGATTATGCTGTAGCCTCCCTTGGTACGGCCACCACACCCGAACATATCCAAATGTTATTCCGTGCGACATCTGAAGTAGTGTGTTGCTACGATGGTGATCGTGCGGGTAAAGAAGCAGCCTGGCGCGCTTTAGAAAATGCACTGCCTTTTTTAAAAGACGGGGTAGAAATGAAGTTCTTATTTTTACCTGATGGCGAAGATCCTGATACCTTAGTGCGTAAAATTGGTAAAGAAACCTTTGAAGAAAATCTAAAGAACGATGCGGTACCATTATCGAAATTCTTTTTTGATAATTTATTACAACGACATCACGTGGGTAGTAATGAAGGCAAAGCAGCATTAAAAGCAGAAGCCTTGCCATTGATTGAACAAATAGTGGGTGAAAATATTAAGGAAAGTTTATTTTCTGATCTCAGTAATCATATGGGTGACCAAAATAAACATCGATTAGAACGGGATATCGCCCAAGCCAATCAAAGAAAAACCCCTAAAAAATTAGATTTTAATACACCTAACAAGAGCACAATATCACCGGTGCGCATGATGATTAGGTTATTATTAGATGATCCTAGTTTAGCGACAAAATGTGTTGCGGCAGATCCCTCGCCTTTGGCGGCTGTCAATATTCCAGGCATGGCCATGTTAATTGAGCTTTATCAATTTTGTTTGAACAAACCACTGGCAAATACAGCGCAAGTTTTAGAACACTTTCGCGGTCATGTACAAAGCGCACAACTAGCTAAATTAATGAGGTGGGAGTATGCAGAACAGAACCAAGCAGCGGTATTTGAAGATAGCTTCGCCAAGCTTCTAGATTGGCATTTACAAAGTCGTATGGATGAGTTGTTTTCCAAATCTAGGGTGAGCAAATTAACCGATGCAGAAAAACAAGAACTCAACCTACTTGTAAAAGAACAAAAATGACCCAAGATCTAGCCCAAAGCGTAGTGAGTCTGCTATACTGGCGAATTCGCTAACACCACACTAGATACAAAGTATTTACTGGGTATATTAAGCAAGTTAGAGCGTAAATCCTCTCACAGAGGGGTTTTGATGAATATTCAACTAATTCGAGAAGCGTAAGTTATATGGTGCAAAGCAAGCAGTCGCAGATAAAACTCCTCATTGCTAAAGGTAAAGAACAAGGCTATTTGACTTTCGCGGAAGTTAACGACCACCTACCTCAAGATATTGTCGATTCAGATCAAATGGAAGACATTATCCGTATGATCAATGACATGGGCATCAAGGTATTTGAAACTGCCCCTGATAAAGATGAGCTTTTGATGCAAGAAAGCGATACTGATGATGAAGCCGCTGAAGCCGCAGCTCAGGCTTTATCAACAGTAGAAAGTGAGATAGGTCGTACTACTGACCCTGTACGTATGTATATGCGTGAAATGGGCACGGTAGAACTGCTAACCCGTGAGGGCGAAATTGTTATCGCCAAGCGTATTGAAGAAGGTATCAATCAGGTTCAGTGTTCTGTAGCTGAATATCCTGAAGCCATTACGCATTTACTTGATCAGTGGGACTTATTCGAAGCAGAAGAAATTCGCCTTAGCGACATTATCATAGGTTTTGTTGATCCTAATGAACAAGACGTAGCGCCTACAGCCACTCACGTTGGTTCAGAATTATCTGAAGAAGAATTAGATGATGAAGACGGCGATGAAGATGACGAAGACGAAGAAGAAGAGGACACAGGGCCAGATCCAGAACTTGCTCGTGAGAAATTCACAGCTTTACGTATTCAATATGAAAAAGCCCGTGATGTAATCAATGCTAAAGGCCGTTCGCATAAAGAAGCGCGGGTTCAAATTTTTGAACTAAGTGAAGTATTTAAAGAATTTAGACTTACGCCTAAGCAATTTGACCGTATGGTTAAAAACATGCGTAGCATGATGAATAGAATTCGGGTCCAAGAACGCATAGTAATGAAGCACTGTGTGGACACCGCAAATATGCCGAAGAAAGACTTTATCAAAGCGTTTTCTGGTAACGAAACCTCTACTGACTGGTTATTCAAAATACTTGATTCTGCCTTGCCATATGCAGTAGAAATGCGCGTTCATCAAGAAGAACTAGAACGGGCTATTGGCAAAATGAATGCGGTTGAAGAAGAGACCGGTTTAATCATTGCAGATATCAAAGACATCAATCGCCGCATGTCTATTGGTGAAGCTAAAGCGCGCCGAGCCAAGAAAGAAATGGTTGAGGCCAACTTACGTTTGGTTATCTCCATTGCGAAAAAATACACTAACCGTGGGCTACAGTTCTTGGATCTTATCCAAGAAGGTAATATTGGTCTGATGAAAGCGGTAGATAAGTTTGAATACCGTCGTGGTTATAAGTTTTCAACTTATGCGACTTGGTGGATACGTCAAGCAATCACACGTTCGATTGCCGACCAAGCCCGTACTATCCGTATTCCTGTGCATATGATTGAAACGATTAATAAATTAAATCGTATCTCTCGTCAGATGTTACAAGAAATGGGCCGCGAGCCAACACCTGAAGAATTGTCAGAACGCATGTTAATGCCTGAAGACAAAGTCCGTAAGGTATTAAAAATTGCCAAAGAGCCTATCTCAATGGAAACCCCTATCGGTGATGACGAAGATTCACACTTAGGCGATTTCATTGAAGACAGCACTATAGTGCAGCCTTTAGACTCAGCCACAGGTGGTAGCTTAAAAGACGCAACTCAAGAAGTGTTAGCGGGTTTAACTGCTCGTGAAGCCAAAGTCCTTAGAATGCGTTTTGGTATTGATATGAACACTGACCACACTCTTGAAGAAGTGGGTAAACAGTTTGATGTAACACGGGAACGTATTCGTCAAATCGAGGCCAAGGCGTTACGTAAACTACGTCACCCTAGTCGCTCTGAGCAACTGAAAAGTTTCTTAGACGAGTAATTGCCATTTCAAAGTTAAAAGGAGCCCTGATAATGAATATTATCGGGGCTTTTTTATTTGAATACTATTAGAGTTGATTCTCCTTATTATGAAATTGTGTTGTGTATGTTGTTTTTAGCGACTTTGTTAGCCAAGCGTTCCTTATTCAAGCGTTTAGCAACATTTTGTATCATTCTGAGTATCTCGGCCTGCAGCAGCATGGGGTTTACAGACCTATTCTCTGATTACGCAGCACAACTCAAGAATGCCAGAAATGCGCAACTACAGGGTGACTTTAAAGCGGCCGCGACTATGATCGAGGAACCTAAAACCAATCAAAACAACTACACCCTAAACCTACTTGAAAAAGCTCGTTTACATTATTTGGCAAATGATTGGACCCAAAGTCGCAAAGATTTTGCCTTAGCGTCCAAAGCACTAGATGAAGAAGCGTCTAAAGCTAAAATTAGGTTAAGTAGCAGTGTTTCCAATGTGGCGGCCTTAGTGAGTAGCGACAATGCAATTGCCTACCAAGTGGCCCCATATGAACAAACGATGCTACATAGTTACCAAGCATTAAATTACCTATTCTTAGGGCAGCTTGAAAGTGCCTTAGTTGAAGTACGAAGAGCCAATTTAGTTCAAGAAAATGCCTTAAGGGAGAACCAACAAAGTTTATCAAAAGAACAAGCAAACTTTGACAAAAATGCTTTAGACCAAGCATATCCCTCTATGTCAGCTATGATTGGTGACATTAAAAATGGTTTTCAAAACGCTTACACCTTTTATTTATCTGCCCTTTTGTATGAAGCTGCCTTACAACCCAATGATGCCTACATTGATTACAAACGAGCGTTAGAAATCTACCCAAACAATCGTTATTTGCAACAAGATGTGCTTCGTCTGGCAAAGCAACTGCAAATGACTGATGATCTAAGCTTATTTACCACTCAATATGGAAGCTATCAACCGAGTAAAATTAACAATGCTGGGGAGTTAGTTGTTTTACTCGAAAACGGCGCGATCAACCCCAAGCAAGAAGTAAACATTCACTTGCCCATTTATAAAGGCTTTAATCAACCGAGACTTTTTAGTTTTGCTTTGCCTGTTTACAAAGGATCGTTGACAAGGTATCCCCCTTTACAACTCGATGTCGCTGGAAAAACCTATACCTCTGAACAAATTGTTAGACTGCAATCACTCGCCTCAAAACAATTACAAGATCAAATGCCAGGACTCGTCACTCGTCAAGCCTTGCGACTTATAGCTAAAGAACAATTACGCAGCTCTATGAGTAAACAAGGGGGTGAGATAGGCAATATTCTAGCGGTTATTTACAACGTCTCTTCAGAACAAGCAGATACTCGGAGTTGGCTAACCTTACCCGATGAAGTACAACTATTAAGGCTCACCCTACCTGCAGGCAAACAGCAAATTACCTTAAAGCTCGGTAATAAAGTCGAGTTAATAGAAGTGGATATTCAAGCCAAGGGCATTAGCTTATTAAATATGACAACTATTGGAAATTTTCAGGGTCATAAGCTTACACAGTTATAAAGAGAATTAGATTCTCTCCCTACTTTTTGACATAACAGCAGCTAAAATAGAATTGATTTGTATCACTATTGATATCAAATCAATTAGTGCCCAGATCTATGGCAAGGTCGACAAACAACAGCCCGCTTTTTTAAGCAAAAAAAGTGACTAACAGACTATGAATATAAGGATCACTGAATGAAAAAAATACTCTTACTAAGCGCCATGGGTTTATCAATAAGTCTACTTGCCGGATGTGCAAATAAAACGGTGGTGAGCTATGGTGATGCCGAGGCAGTTGAAACTACCGATATTAATTTTGGCTCCACCGATTTACAAAAAATAGCCAATGAAATGACTGAATCACTGATTCAATCCCCAGTAGTCGGCACTATGACCGCCAATAAGCGCCCCATTGTATTTGTTGATGTGATTAAAAATAAAACCAGTGAACATATTGATACTGAGTCGTTAACTGATTCTATCTCAACACAATTATTACGTTCAGGTAAATTTCGCTTTGTCGATATGGGTAAAGTAAGTGCTGTGCGTGAGCAACTCGAATTTCAAAATGAAGCTGGCTTAGTTAATCCAAGCAAGGCACTGCAATTTGGAAAACAAGTGGGCGCCGAATATATGTTGTATGGCAATCTCGCCAGTATAGTCAAAACAAATTCCGATAAATCAGATGTGTATTATAAATTCACTATGCGTTTGATGGACTTAGAAAGTGGCTTGATTGAATGGGCCGATGAAACAGAGATACGTAAAACCAGTAACAAAAAGTTAGTGGGTTGGTAAGCTTGTTATTAGCAAGTTTGCAAAACTTCAATAACCGTGAGGGTAACACCATGAAAGCACTGTTAGTTTGCATCATTCTGTTGGCAAGCAATATACCTTTCGCCTCAGCTCAGTATGAGCGTAACAAGGCGGTTCCTGTGGATAAAGTCTTATTTGGTAAAGTCACCTCGGTTCGTAGAATTACTGAGACAGAATTACAGCAAGATCGTAATCATGGTTGGAAGGTGTTCGGTGGCGCGCTAATTGGTGGCAGTATTGGTAATCAATTCGGTAGCGGCAGCGGACGCGCCCTTGCTACCGTCTTAGGGGCCATGTTAGGCAGTTCGATTGCCAATGATAACAATGATCCTATCAAACAAATTACCTTCCAATTAGTTGAATTGATGATCAGTATCGATGCAGGTGATGAATATATGGTGGTCCAAGATCTGGATCCTAATATGATTTTTCATGCACAAGACAAAATTCGAATGATTTTTTTAACTGATGGCTCGGTACGTATTGATAAACAATTTTAACGTCTAGATTTCAAATGACGTTAACAACTTACTCCTTTGTTAATAATCAAAAAGCCCCAGCAAAACTGGGGCTTTATTATTTTTTATACTGTCTCTGACAATAGGACTCTGCCTTATTCTTCTCCCTTGCGATAAGGAATATCTTCTGACAGTTGAGTGATTTTCTGTGCACGTTCATTAGGTGAGCTAGAATTTCTGGCTAGCAAATAATAAGCTGTTGGCACTATGTATAAGGTTAAAAAGGCCGAGACGAGTACACCAGCAAAAATAACCATACCTATAACCGTTCTGCTTTCTGAGCCTGCACCACTGGCCATCACTAGAGGCAATGAACTAAAAACAGTAGTAAACCCTGTCATCACTATGGGTCTAAGTCGCTGCGCTGCTGCTCGGCGCAACGCTTGTTCAAACTCCATGCCAGCATCCCTTAGCTGATTGGCAAACTCAACTATTAAGATCCCATTCTTAGCAGCTAATCCAATTAACATCACTAGGCCAATCTGACTGTAAATATTTAGGGTCATACCTGCAAAATACAGCCCCACAAACGCCCCTACTAAAGCTAAAGGAACGGTTAACATAATCACAAATGGATGGATCCAGCTTTCGAATTGTGCAGCTAAAATTAAGTAGGTGACTGCCAACGCCAAGGCAAAAATAAACAAAATAGAATTGCCCGACTCTTGATAGAGTTGCGATTCACCTTTGTAATCAATTGATACTTCGTCAGGAAGCTCTGTATCAACGATACCACGCAAATACTCTAACGCTTCTCCCACTGTATAACCATCGGCTAAATTTGCACTAATGGTTATGCTGCGCATACGGTTATAACGATTCAGTCTCGATGACGTAGCGCGCTCATCAACTGACAATAGGTTATCCAATGGGATCAGTTTATTGCTCTGGCTTGAACGCACATAGATGTTTTCAATGCTAGAAGGACTGCGATAATCGGACTCTTCACCTTCCATAATGACATCGTATTCTTGCCCTTTATCTAAATAGGTAGAAACCCGTCTTTGGCCTAACATAGTTTCCAAGGTACGGCCTATTTCACTGATGGACACTCCTAAATCTGCCGCCCTGTTTTTATCAATGTTCACTAATAATTGAGGCCAAGTCTCTTTGTAGTCTGAGTCTAAGCGCACAAGATTTTGGTTGGCTCGAGCCTTATCCAAAACTATGTCCCGCCATTTAACTAAGTCTTCGTATGTATTTCCTTGCAGCACAAACTGCACCGGCCGACCTAAACCACGGCCACCAATGCTGCTGCGCATAATAGCGAAGGCTTGAATATCGGGGATGTTTGCCAACTTAGCACTGATTTCGTCCATCAGTTCAAAAGTAGAGCGCACTCTCTTTTCACCAATAGGCATACCGACTATACCTATTCCTGCGCTGCCTCCAAAACCTGGCGCGCGTACTAACACCCTATCAACTTCACCTTTATCAGCATACTCAAGCAAGATTGTTTCAATCTTTTTCATGTTGGCAGAGTTACTTTCAAAGCTAGCCCCTTCAACGGCTTGCACACTAATGAAAAAGTTGCCACGGTCTTCTTTAGGCACAAATTCACTTGGAATAATCTGACTTAATTTAATTAATGCAATAATACTGGCCACCACTAGAATTGCCATTAACCAAGGTTGGTGCAAGGTTGTGCCTAACGCATTGTAATAGCGCTTTTCGACCAAACTGAATTTAGTGTCTACCCAATAAGCAAACCCGCTTTGTTTCTGGCGTTTTTTAAGCAAAAGTGAACACAACATGGGTGAAAGCGTAAGTGCCGTGACACTAGAAAAAGCGACCGCTGCCGCTATTGCTAATGCAAATTCGGTAAATAATCGGCCAATATTACCCTGTAAAAAAACCAAAGGAACAAACACAGCAATGAGCACTAAAGTGGTAGCAATAACTGCAAACCCGACTTCTTTTGCCCCACGGTAGGAGGCCAAAATAGGTGGCTCACCTAGCTCTATTCGTCTAGAAATATTTTCAAGCACCACTATGGCATCATCTACCACTAGCCCTATTGCAAGCACTAGCGCCAATAAGGTCAATAAGTTGATTGAAAACCCTAAGGCGTACATCACAATAAAGGCAGATACCAAAGAGACTGGCACAGTAATCGCCGGAATAATGGTCGCCCTCAGATTTCCAAGAAAGATGTAAATCACCAACACTACCATCAACATGGCAATTGCTAGTGTTTCGTATACTTCGTTAATTGAGGCTTCGATAAAAACTGATGAGTCATAACTTGCCACGATAAAAATATTATCAGGCAGAGTCTGCTCAATTTGCTGAATGGCTTTTTTTGCAGCTCTGGCGACTTCTAGTGTATTGGCTTTTGATTGTTTAATAATACCCAAACCAATCATATTCACCCCGCCGCCACGAAACTCAGTTTCGTCGTCTTCGGCGCCTAATTCTACACGAGCGACCTCACTGAGTTTAACCAAATAGCCGTCGGCGCTAGCTTTGATGGTTAAATTGGCAAAATCATCAGGAGTCAAAAAACTTCTTGCTACTCGTACTTCAAAGTCACGATCAATAGATTCCACTTCACCGGCAGGTAATTCAACATTTTCTGAACGAATTACATTTTCAATATCACTGACTGTTATTTGTCGAGCTGCCATAGCGTTACGGTCAAGCCATACCTTCATCGCATAACTTCTACCACCACCAAGGCGCACCCGGGCAACACCTTCAGCAACAGATAAGCGATCAACAACAAATCGGTCCGCATAGTCAGTTAACTCCATCACTGACAAATTATCACTGCGCAGGTTGTACCAAACAATGACATCTTCATCGGAGCTGGATTTGGATACTTCAGGGGGCTCAGCCTGATCTGGTAAGTTGTTAAGAGCACGGCTAACCCGCTCTCGCACATCATTGGATGCCGCATCGATATCACGAGACAAATTGAACTCTATACTAATGGAAGAACGCCCATTACTGCTGGTCGAGGATATATTTTTAATACCCTCAATGCCGCTAATACGATCTTCTAATAATTGAGTAATACGGCTTTCAACAATAGAAGCTGACGCGCCTGTATAATTAGTATTGATAGACACTATAGGTGGGTCAATATCAGGGTATTCTCGAAGACTTAAAAAACTGATAGAGACAATACCAAAGACCACCAACAGCAAGTTGACTACCGATGCAAAGACCGGGCGCTTAACTGAAATATCTGATAAAAACATCGCTTATTCCTCGCTGTTCGCACTGTCGAATGTGACCTTGGAACCACTACGTAGTTTAAGCGTACCTTCAGTTACTACTACATCACCTACTTGTAGCCCACTTAGGATCTGCACCTTGCCGGGTTTACGCAAACCCACTTTCACTTCCACCAAGCTTACTTGGTTGTCTTGCACCAAAAATACAAACTGTTTGTCTTCTACAGGCACCAATACCACTTCAGGTACCACTAAGGTTTTCAGTACCTGCTTTTGCAACAAAATTTGTAGCAACATGCCTGGACGAAGCTTTAATTCCTCATTTTTAATATTGGCGCGAATTTGCACAGACCGAGTAGAAGGATCAACCCGTGAAGCAATACTGGTTATTTTCCCTTCAAACACTTTGCCAGGGTAAGCCACTGACGTTGCTCTTATCTGTTGACCCAGTGCCACACTGGCCAAATGAGATTCTGCGATATCAAAATCCACTTTAATAAAACTGAGATCATCCAAGGTAGTGACGATATCGCCGGGAGTCACTAGTGCCCCAACACTTATCTGGCGTACTCCTAAAACGCCATCAAAAGGCGCTTTAACAAACAATTCATTTAACTGAGTTTTAGCCACATCCATTTGTGCGTTCAACACATTGACTTTGGCCAGCTGCTCATCTAACAATTGTTCTGAAGCCACATTATTTTTAGCCAAATTTTTAATGCGTTTTAGCTGCTTCAGTGCCTCTTGCAAATTGACATCTAACTCAGCCAATCTGGCTTTCTCTTCACTATCATTCAGCTCAAGTAACAGCTGACCTTGCTTAACGAGATCACCATCATCAAAATAAATTTTCTGCACAATATCTGAAGTTTGAGTGGTAATAAAAACAGATTCATTTGCTTTACCCGTGCCCAAGGCTTCAACGACTACCTCAAATTCCTCTTCTGCAGTTTGATGAACTTTTACATAAGTAGCGGTGGACTGGTTAGTTTGCTGCTCCGCTTCTTCGGGTATATACAAATACACCACTAGACCTACGCACAATATAACGGCGATTAACAGGGGAGAAAACTTTAATCCTTTAGACATGAGATGACCTATTTAAATGTAGAACTGAATAAGACCTTTGCAGCAAATGATAAATTGCCAGTCTTGATAATTAATTATGAATGATCAGAAAATTGATGTGATAATAATCCAAATTCATACCCACTCCATAAGTGTACGTAACATTGTGTTGAATAGACTATTAGTCGTTGTAACAATTTTTGTTCTAGGATGTACTAGAGATATTCCGTCCGACCCTATGTGTAGAGCGAGTTTATTATATACAGATATAAAACCTTCGCCAGCAGCCTGTCTTATAAAATCCAACGTTCAACTTCTAGCAATCAAAAATCATGATGATGACGGTTGGAATTTGCCCACCCATAAAAAACTCAAATCAACAAGCGCTCAATGTACAGCGCATTTAGCGGTTTGGAAAACTACAGGACTAAATGTTGAAGTGGGTAAATTACTGTATACGGCCCCAAATCAAACGCACTATTTTGCGTGCAAACTCACTGATGACTATTCCCGTGAATTGCAGCAATTTCCTGTGCCATCATGGGCCAAACGTAAAACCAGTGCCGTATCATTAGTTGACCCATTTAATACTCAGCAAGACCAGTGGGTGAACGAGATCAATTTGATTAATTTGCGTGAAGCCTTTACTCAATTAGAATAACTTTTAGTTAAACGTCACTTAAAAGTAGTGAATATTCATAAAATAACTGGAACCCTATCAACACTTTTAATAGTCATTTCCTGACTTTTAGCAACTACAACCGCCAAATAACAAGTATAATCTCTGCAATATTCGATTTTTAGAGGTGATTTCAATGCCCCAATACAATGCTCCTATTAAAGATATGCAATTTATACTGCATGACTGGCTAAACCTGTCAGACCATTATCAAAAACTAGGATTAGAAGATTTTGATCAAGAGTTGGTCAACGAAATTCTACTACAAGGAGCAAAATTTGCAGAAGAGGTTATTGCACCATTAAATCGAGAAGGCGACGAGCAAGGCGCCAAATTAATTGATGGCAAGGTCAGTACCCCCGTTGGGTTTGCAGAAGCATATAAGGAATACGTCGCCAACGGCTGGAATGCGATGTTAGGTAGCGCTGACTATGATGGCCAAGACTTGCCCAACACAGTCGCTGTGCCAGTTCATGAAATGTTAGACGCAGCCAACGTAAGCTGGCGCCTAACAGGCATGCTCAACGAAAGTGCCATTTTAGCCATCACTAAACACGCTAGTGAAGCGTTAAAAAAGACCTATCTAGCCAAACTTATTTCTGGTGAATGGACAGGCACCATGTGTTTAACCGAGCCTCACGCAGGTACCGACTTAAGTTTATTGAGCACTAAAGCAGTGCCTAATGAAGATGGCAGTTTTAGTATTACCGGCAGCAAAATATTTATTTCTTCTGGTGATCACGATTGGACCGATAATATTCTGCATTTAGTCCTTGCCAGACTGCCCGATGCACCTGCTGGAGTAAAAGGTATAAGCTTATTTTTAGCGCCTAAGTTTCTACCACAAGACGACGCTAGCATAGGCCCAAGAAACGCAGTCACAGTAGGCAGTATTGAGAAAAAAATGGGCCTGAAAGCAAGCCCTACTTGTGTCATGAATTTTGATGCCGCCCAAGGCTTTTTAGTCGGGGAAGCAAACAACGGCCTAGCCTGTATGTTTACCATGATGAACGATGCTCGCTTTCAAGTGGGTCTACAAGGCCTAGGTATTGTAGAAGCGTCCTATCAAGGAGCGTTAGCCTATGCGCGGGAACGTTTGCAATCTCGCGCCCCTCAAGGTGTGCAAGAGCAAAACAAAAAAGCCGATCCTATTCTCCACCAGCCTGATGTTCGTAGAATGTTACTGACTCAAAAAGCCATAGCCGAAGGCTGTCGAGCTTTGGCGTTACTCTATGCACAACAAATGGATATTGAACGATTTGGCGCGGACCAAGAGAAACATCAAGCCAAAAATGTCATTTCATTTTTAACCCCAATAGTGAAAGGTTTTATGACAGATATGGCAACTGAAATGAGCAACCTAGGCGTACAAGTCTATGGGGGTCATGGCTTTATTCGCGAATGGGGAATGGAGCAACTGGTACGCGATGCGAGGATCACTCAGTTGTATGAAGGCACAAACGGTATTCAAGCCCTTGATTTAATCTCCAGAAAACTCGCCCGTGACAAAGGCACTATGCTGCAAGACACCTTTGCGCTGTTTGCTAGTAAAATACAGCAAATGAACAATCCAGATAAACAAGCCCAAGCAACAGCACTATTAACAGAATGGTTTGACACAGCAACCGAGCTAAAGCAGCTAAATGCCGTGGATTTAGCGGGTACTGCTTACGACTTTATGCATTACAGTGCTTATTGTTTGTTAGGAGTGATTTGGTTGAGCATGGCAGATACCGCTGAACGTTCTGATAACGCCAGTATCAAATCCGGCAAAGCCAATACTTGCGCCTTTTATATGAAAAGATTGTTGCCTAGGAAAGACGGTTATAAAACCAACTTGTTTAATGGGGCTGATGATTTGATGGTGGTGGGTAACGAAGAGTTTGATTATCAATAAAAGAGAGACTAGCTTCTAGCTTCTAGCTTCTAGCTTCTAGCTTCTAGCTTCTAGAAAAATTTAAAAGGCGGTTGATAGTGATATCAACCGCCTTTTTTGATACTGCGTAATATTACGCTTTGCGGCGTAAACTAACCAATCCAGTTAAAGCAAGAGCTAACAAACCTAAAGTAGCAGGTGCAGACACTTCACTAACAGTGATGTTGAGGGCTGTACTGTCAAATGGAATAAAACTAAAGGCACTAAATTCCCCTGCATTTAGATCAAGTACTAAATCACCAGCTGTAGCTGCAGTAAAAGTTAAGGTGGCTAATAAAATATTTGTACCATATAAGGCGACAGGGAAGCTATTAGCAAAACCAGCAACATCATTGAAAAATGAAGGTGGAGCGGAAAAATCGCTACCTAATGCAATACTATCTGCGTCCAAATTAAAACCAATATCAAATGCTACAAATGCATCGGCTAAGTCGGCCGTCGCTAAAACATCAACCGTAAAAGTATCACCTACAGAAATATCCGTAGTCGATGGGTCGAAGGTCACAACAATATTAGCATGTGCTGCAGACGCAGTTAGCATGAGTGCAGCAAAGGTTGTTTTAATTATATTCATTAATTTCATTTCTTTATCTCATATATTGAGCCTACTCAAAACCTTGAGTAGGCATGGGTTAATTTAAATTATTGTGCTAAAAAAGCTTGGTACCAAAGTTGGAAATCAGTCATATCGATAATGCCATTACTGTTCATGTCGGCCGCAGCGTTATATGCCGCATCACCTTCAGAACTGCCGTAGGCACCAATAAAGCCGTAATAGTCATTCATATCAAGGTTACCATCACCGTTTACGTCACCTTCGACAACCACTACAGCGGCTTCGAAGTCAAAACCAATAATCACCGGATCATGGTCTGACATACGATACGCATCAGGCGAATACCATGTGGCAATCTGATCTGCTGATCTATAGTCGGTGTTGTAATCGAACGCATCAGGTTCATCAGAATTAATATGCCATTCTGTTACCCCAGTCACTTGTTCAGTTAGCGAAGCACTCGCTAACGCGTGATCTAAATACCCAAGTTCACCATCAAATACATAAGAGTATGCTTCAGGCCCACCAAATGCAGAGATTAGATTGGTATAGCCAGCGTCAGTAAGATTAGTAATAGCGTCTTCCATGGCATAGGCATTTAAATCACCTAAGATTAGAAAATCGTCGTCACCGCTTGAGGTTGGATCGGTTGCTAACCAATTAACCAAGGCTGTAGCTGCATTAGCACGGATGCCAGCACAATTACCTTGACCGTCATTAGCATCATAGTCTCCGTCGGAATCACAAGCAGAACCTTTCGATTTTAAGTGATTAACCGCAACAGTAAATACTTCACCACTGGTGGTAGTAAATGATTGCGCTAATACTGGGCGATTCTTATTATCTAAGAATAGTGGATCAACCGAGCTATCAAGTATGGCAAATGCACCTTTTGGCGTAGCTGAGGCTGGTTTATAAATCACCCCTACTTTTATGGCGTCAGTACCAATTGTGCCGGTATTAACATAAGCGTAAGTTCCTGCACCAACCACATCGTTTAAGCCACTAACAAGATCACTTAGAGATTCTGTTGCATTGTTCTCAATCTCAACTAACCCAAGTACGTCTGCATCCATAATACTGATAGCAGCAATTGTTTTATCTCTTTGACGAGTAAACTCTTCAGCATTTTCTGCACCACGACAATCAAGGTTGCTAGGTCCACATTTATTTGAACCTGCATCTAAGGTAGTAAAGTAATTCAGTACGTTAATACCTGCTACTTTGAAGTTACCGTCTAATTCAGCTGGTGCTTCAGTGCGTGGCGATACATCGGTAAACACTATTTCGTCAACCGGCTGTATAGCGTACGCACCAAACGAATAACTCATCACACCTGTAATGTTGGCAATACTGCCTCCACGAAGGGTATTACTAGCACTTGAAGTAGGGGCAAAATAACTAATTGTTTCAGGGTTTTGCAAAGTACTTCCATCATCAAGTAGGATTTGATTCAAAGGTTTATTTGCAAGGTGTTGAGCATACCCAGTCGCATCCGGCAGGCTGTTGTGAGTAAACTGAAAGGTTCTTTCATCCGAAAGCATTATTTGACCATAACGATCAAGGTTAAAATACTCTGTAACCGTTAGAGGTTGTGAAAAGGCAACTGACATCCCTTCCACTTGCTCATACTCATCAAGAGAATTAAGTGGCAAAGTTAAAATTGACGCACTTACACTTGAACCAGCAGGACCACAATTTAGTAAAGCGGTGACATCTTGCACTTGTGTCATTTCATAATATTCAGCAACACTACCTTGCAATCGAACCAAATCGTTGATTTCAACAAGGTTAGAAGTGTCGTATACAAAAACACCTTCTGAAGTAGTTGGGTCTGCATCAACTTGATTATCTTCTTCTTGAATGAAGAATCCACCAAGCTGTCCAGAGCCTTGGAAAACAGCAGTCACAACACCTTCAATGACAACCGTGTTACCAAGCATAGGGCTTGCAGCGCCACTACCTTGAACTTCATGGATAAACGTTGCTGTATCTAAACAAGCACCAATATCAATTGGTTCAGGCTCTTCACCGCCACCGTCACCGCCACCGTCACCGCCACCGTCACCGTCTCCGTCAACAGTACCAAATGTTTGGTCATTATTGATTGCATCAAAAGTACTGGTGGCTGGGTCGTTCCAAACAAAATCACTATATTGCACACCGGTGCCAGTTAATTGCAACGAAGAACCAACAGATGTTGAAGAAGTTTCTGCTACACCAATATCAGTACTTTGTAAGCCAACTGCCGGACCGTCTGTGCCCGTCAGCGTCCCTTCATAGCTTAAGAATTGTAAGACCACACCTTGTGCATCTACTAACGCAATAGCGTCTGGGGCACCATTTTGAATACCACTAATGGCAAAAGACAGGGTACCAAACCCATTTTCTTGGTCTGCGAACACACCAGACAAAGCAACCGTGTTATAGACCGTTCCGTTCGAACCATTGTACAAAGCTAGGGTCATTCCAGATAAATCAATACCCGCTAAACCAGCTAATTCGATACCTTCATCAACATCTGTACCAGCATTGTCATAATGAATTTCGTTTATGAATGGCACTGGTAGTACAAAAACTTGTTCGGCATTAATCTCATCAAAAGTTTCACTACTTGCTTCAGCCCAAGTGAAATCCTCGTAGTTGAAGCCTGTACCAGTCAATTGTAACGAATGTCCAATTGATGTAGATGAGGTTTGCTCAACACCAATATCAGTGCTTTCTAGGGTATCTGCTGGTCCATCGGTGGCTGTCAGAGTCCCTTCATAACTTAAGAATTGTAATACCCCACCCTCAGAATCTATTAATGCAATTCCGTCTGGTGAACCATTTTGAATACCACTAATAGCAAAAGACAGGGTACCAAAACCATTTGCTTGGTCTGTCAACACGCCAGACAAGGCAATAGTGTTATAACTCGTTCCGTTCGAACCGTTGTACAAAACTAGGCTCATACCAGATAAATCAGTACCCGCAATACCGGCAACTTCAATCGCCTCACCAACATCGGCCCCAGCATTGTCATAATGTATTTCATTTATAATAACAAATGCTTGTCCCGTAGTACCTGTATCGCCTTCCTCACCGCCATCGCCAGGATCAGTGTCGCCCGGGTCTGTTTCACCACCCGTTCCATTATCAACAAAAGTTTGGCCATTATTAAGCGCACCTGCAGTTGCAATTGCAGGTACTTGCCAAGTAAAGTCTGAATATTGACTACCCAAAGTACCGGCTAGTTGCAAAGAATAACCTACTTCTGTAGAGCTAGTTTCAACCACACCGATGTCTTCACTAGTCAAGCCTGTAGCATTACCAGCCGTTGCTGTCATGCTACCTTCATAACTTAAAAATTGAATAACCGTACCATCAGGCTTAGACAATGCCATACCATCAGGGGCCCCATTTTGGATTCCAGAGTGAGCCAAAGTAGCATAGCGATAACCATCACTCACAGTTTGTGCGCTAATGGTCAGGGTCGCGTACACAGTGCCATTACTGCCGTTATAAAGTTCGACTTGATAACCCGTTAAATCGATATTTTCTGGCGCCACCACTTCAACAAATTCGCTAGAGTCTGCACCCGCATTATCGTAGTGAATTTCATTTATGAAGACTTCTGTGGCCTGAGCCGTCGAAGCACAGAGAGCCGCCAGCAGGGCTGGGTATTTTAATTTCATGTTTTCTCCTGGATTTTTTAATGTCGGTTTACCGACTTTTAATAAATTATTTTTGTTGCGAGCGATGTTCTAATACTTCTGTGACATCCGTATGACAGAGAGCGGGATAATGCTACTTCAACAGGCAAACTTGACCTATTGGTCATACACTAAGCAAGTTCTGCACCAAAAAAATTTCTTAATAAAAAACAATTAATTAGAAAATTGCAAAAAAAACATTTTAGACAATGTGTTAAAAAACCTGACAAATTCCTAATAATTTCAAGTGGATAAGCACATATGCCTAGAATTAGGCATTCACGAGAATACTTTTTTATCCGAAAATTGAAGTTAAATTAGTGTCTTATAAATCCATTTGCTTTTTTAATCAAATAGAATTAACCTCATAACAATATCATAATGATATCACTTAGGAGTTCGCAATGATTACAGAGAAAAAAGGCTTTTCTATTAACGGGTACTTGGCTTTTTTTGTGGCTTTACCCTTACTACAAGTTAGCTTCGGCATCATGGTAGTAAACGAAATTTTACTTCCAGTGAGTATCCTTTGCTCCATTATTGTACTTATTTGTTGGGCTGGCTTCTTTATGGTGCAACCCAACCAAGCTAAAGTCATGACCTTATTTGGCAGTTATGTGGGTACCGAAAAACGCAATGGCCTTCGCTGGACTATTCCATTTTTTATACGCAAAACGGTCTCACTACGGATCCGCAACTTCGAATCGGCTAAAATAAAGGTTAACGATAACTTAGGTAACCCCATAGAAATCGCGACCATAGTGGTATGGTCTGTTACAGACTCGGCAGAAGCCTCGTTTGAAGTAGATGACTATGAAAGTTACGTGACTATTCAAACTGAATCAGCGCTGCGAAATATGGCCAGTAGTTACTGCTATGATCCCCAAGATGATGACAGTGCCGATATTGCCCTGCGTAGTCACCCTCAACATATTTCTGAAATTTTAAAGCAAGAAATTCAAGAGCGTTTAGGTAAAGCCGGATTAACTGTGCATGAGTCTAAAATCAGTCATTTGGCCTACTCAGCAGAAATAGCCAGCGCCATGCTGCAACGTCAACAAGCAACCGCTATCATTGCCGCTCGTAGCAAAATTGTGGAAGGCGCGGTGGGTATGGTTGAAATGGCATTAGACAGATTAAAGGCACAACATGTGGTTGAACTTGATGAAGAGCGCAAAGCCATGATGGTAAGCAATTTGTTAGTGGTGTTGTGCGGCGACAAAAACGCCCAACCCATTATTAATAGCGGCAGTTTATATTAGGATTAAGCACAAGGAATACCATGTCTAAAAAAGCATTTCCTCTGAGAATAAATGCTGACGTATTGGCCGCCATGCAGCGCTGGGCAGATGATGATTTACGCAGCGTTAATGCCCAAATCGAATATGTGCTTAGAGACACTCTGGTTAAACACGGCAGGGTAAAATTGGTTCAGAAGGTGACCACCGAAGTGGTCGATACCAACGAACCAGAAGACACATAGGCTGACTTCAATAAAAGCCAGCCTTTTTTCAAAGCAAGTTTTTGATTGATTATTTTCGAGTGATTATTATGCTGTCTTTTTAAAACGTCTCACCCATATCAAGGGTATAAGAAACAATCCCAATAAACTCAAACTTCCACCGTGTTCACGCACCACTACAACTTGAACAGTTTCGAATTCGTTGCTTTCTAGAGGTAATAAATACAAATCCGCATCATTATAACCATCGTAAACCGCCACTAACTCGTCGCTGTAAGCGTCGTACAACTCAATTAATACTTCATAATCAGCAGAAGCAAAACCATTTAATAATTCGCTTTCAACAACAAAACTGTCGGTGTTCGTGTCAGAATAGATATTGAAGTTAGAAGTGGCATGATACTCCTTGAACACCTCATCCTTACCTAAATATAATCTGGCGTAAACAGTTGCGGAGTTAAAATCTGTATCAGCATCAAACTCAACGGAAAAATGGTTAAAATACCCATCTCTATCATCATCACTGTAAAATTCGACCCAAGCATCATATATCCAAAATTCTTGATATATTGCCTTAACATCAGGTCTCGCTGTTAATATTTTGGCTTGTGCCTGAGTTTTTTTCGCATTGCTTGAGGCTATTTTTGATTGAGCATCGGGTGTCAATACCAAAGCATTTTTATGCTCACCTTCAGATGATTTTACTATCACCTGACTAGTTTTATCGAACTGCTTTTCAGTAGACTGGGCACTCCAGCTATCGCTTTGTGCGCCCAAAACTGAACTCGACAATAGTAAACTGCTTAAAATTAGTAAACTTGAATTTTTCATTTCACTTTCCTTTTCAAACCTGCTGTTAGTGTGGAATGAAAAGCATGAACAAAAACTGAAGAATAACTTAATCAGCTCTGAGTTTACCTAAAGCCGCGTTTCTCCTTAATCAATTCATAAGCAGACTGAATATCTTGGGTTTTATTCTTTGCCAGCTCTAGCGCTTGTTTGGGTAAGCCTTTAGACACTAATTTGTCGGGGTGATGTTCGCTCATCAATTTGCGGTAGGCTTTTTTGATGCTTTTATCGTCGTCGGATGTTTTCACACCTAGAATTTTATAAGCGTCATCTAACGATTGTTGCGAAGAATATTTTTGCCCATTCGCATTTTGTTTACCACCTGCACCTTGTCTAAAGCGCATTTCTGCTTCAAATGCTGACATTAAATAAAGTAAATCGTGCTGGCTAAAGCCTAAGTATTGGGACACTGTCTCTAAAATAACTTGTTCAGATTTATCCAGTTTTCCGTCTACATAGGCCGCTTGAATGAGGATTTCTAAATACACCTGCAAAATATCTCGGCGACCATGACAAGACTCTTTGAATTCTTGCACGGTTTGTTTCAGAGCAAAATCTGCGGCTTTGCCATCCCTAAAAGCTTGTTGCGCCTCTTTGCGCATATCGCCTTCAAGATTCATCTGATCCATCAGGGCACTCGCCATGCGTATTTCAATATCACTGACCTTACCATCAGCTTTGGCAACATGTCCCATGACTGAAAACAAACAATGGAAAAAAACAGCCTGACTTTTGAAGTCATCCTGACTGGCAAAAAAGCGGTTAAAACCACCACTTTGATTAAAATTTTTGCTGTATCCTTTGTCGAACATATGCCCAACAAAAAAACCTAAAACCGCGCCTGGGATACGCCCAAACATAAATCCAAATATGGTACCTAATATTTTGCCTATCATCTGATTCCGCTAACTGTTTGTATTATTCAATTCGATTAAACGCTGAGGGGTTCCCACATCTGTCCATTGCCCTGTAAAATATTGCGCACCTATTGCCCCCTCGTCAATGCCTTTACGCCACATAGGAGCCAAACGGTTAACGCCCGAACTACCCTGTTCAAAAAAGAACTTAGAATAAACGGCTATGCCACTGCAGGTCAGTTTCTTTCCTTGTTTTGAGTGTAATTTATCGCCACTAAAACAAAAATCCCCTTGGGGATTGTGGTCTGGATTATCGACCATCACTAAATGGGCTTCAACCCCTTCCGGTAAATGGCTAGGTAAAGTATCAAAGTCAAAATCAGTGAAAATATCGCCGTTTACCACCGTAAAAAGTTCATCCTGACTATCGGGACAAAGCAATGGCAAAGCATTAAAGATCCCACCAGCTGTTTCTAATGCTTGCACCTCGGCAGAATAGAGTATCTCTAAACCAAAACGTTCACCTGAACCTAAAAACCTTTCTATCTGTTCACCTAACCATGCATGATTAATAACAACTCGCTGATATCCGCAGCACTTTAGCGCTTCAAGATGATATTCAATCAACGCTTTGCCTTGTACTTTCAGCAAAGGTTTTGGCACTTTATCCGTCAGCGGGCGCATTCGCTCCCCTCTTCCTGCCGCTAAAATCATCGCAGTTTTAAGCTTCATGTTTCTTTAACTTTAGGTTTTGTAACACATTCGGCAATACTCGCTCACGAACAAAACAAGCAAACTCTAAATAATCTGGATACTGACTGGCAACATCAATCAAATAATTCAAAGTGTGCGGAATATCAGCTAAGAAACTTGGTTTATTATCCCGTATACACAAACGTGCAAAGATCCCTGCAATTTTAATTTGCCTTTGCATACCCGCACAATCGAACCACATTTTAAATTCAGCCCATGGATACTGCGAATAGTATTCTGCATGCCAATTTTTTAACCATTGCTGAACTTTTACTTTTGGCCAGTCTTGATAACTATCTCTTAGCAAGGAAACCGCATCATAAGTAATAGGTCCCACTACCGCATCTTGAAAATCAATCACACCAATTTCATCATCCTCAAGCAACATCAAGTTACGAGAGTGATAGTCTCTATGCATACCTACAGAAGGCTGCATCAAACACACCTTTTTCACATCACCAAAGACTTTAGCAAGCATTTTTGCTTCGGTTTCAGTGACACTAAACTGAAGATATTTATCTAATAACCAATCATTAAAAAGCCCCAACTCTCTATCGATGAATGCTTCATCATGCGCCGGCAATGGACCTTTTGCAGTAGATAAACAATTTTGGATGACCGGAATATTAGCGAGTGCTTTAGGATAAAGTTCGTCACAGGAGTCCACAGTCAAACATTCACTAAAAAGTCGATTTCCGAAATCTTGCTGTAGGTAAAATCCCTGTTCAAGATCGTAGGCGTATATTTCTGGCACCTTTAAGCCTTTTTCCCTATAACTTTGTCCCACGGCAATATATTGGCTGGTGTCCTCACTTTTTGGTGGCGCATCTACAGCAATGATCGATTTTCCCCCTTGAACAAATCGATAGTACCGACGAAAACCTGCATCACCAGATACGATATCCAAGGATTCACACTCAAACTCAGTGTTGTGATTGATCCAAGAGTGTAATTGTTGTTTTCGAAGTTGCTTGAAAGATAACGGTGATTTCAATGGTTTCTCTTATCGTGGCGCAAAGTTGGCTGCTGGATGAGGGCCAAGAATGGCGAAATATAGCTTTTTTTGCAAGTTTACTGGTAAATCCCATTGAAACCTTTAAAATTACGCATTAACTCGCTGTTTTAAATGCAACTTTAGGTCACTTTGTACTTGTCTAGTATACAAAACAAACAATTCTTATTTTTCAGTCTGCTATTGATGTCGATTGGGCTAGCTGACGCTGAAGAAGTCTGTTTTATTCCTTTGGCCGGACCTAATCTCGAAAATTCGTTACTTGATGGTCAAATTCAAGTTAAGTCTGAAGATAGTGAAATCAATCAAGATACTTTTGCGCAATTCAAAGGCAAAGTTGAAATCGATAGTTCCCAAGTTAAAATCAAAGCTGACGAAGCGATCCTCAATCGCCAGACCCAAACCCTCAAGGCGACAGGCAACGTCAGTTTTCAAGATAGTAACATCACTGTATCCAGTGAAAATGTACAGCTAAATAGAATTTCAAATGAATTGCTCATTGAGGATTCTTTGTATCAGCTAAATAAGGTACAAGGCCACGGTAAAGCAGAAAAAATAGGCCTTGGAGAAAAAACGGGTATTAATCTTATTGAGTCCAGTTTTACCACTTGCCCTGTGGATGATGAAGTGTGGCGTATTCAAGCCAGCAATATAAAAATCACCCCTAATCAATCTAGAGGTGTAATTAAGCACGCTCGATTTTATATTAAAGATGTGCCAGTACTGTATTTACCGTATTTTTCTTTCCCAATAAACGATGAAAGGCAATCTGGTATTTTGTATCCAAACATTGCCAGTAATAGCTCTACTGGGGTCAGTATTGAACAACCTGTTTATTGGAACATTGCCCCCAACTACGACCTAACCTTTAGTCCAAGGTTAATGTCAGAACGTGGATTGCAGCTTAAAACCGAGTTTAGATATTTAACTGAAAAACATACTGGTCAGGCAAATATCGAATATTTACCTAACGACCAAGATCTTGACGATGACTCAGAGCGTTATTTTTATCGATTAGTTCACAGCGGCCAAATTAACAAAAATTGGCGAGTCAATGCCGACATTAATGGTTTAAGCGACGACAACTATATTGTTGACTTAGGTTCTGATTATTATAATCGAGCGGATACCCACTTATATAAAACTCTAGGAGTGAGTTACTTTTCTCAAGACTTAGAGCTCACAGCGCAATTTAGAGACTTCGAAGTATTAGGGAACCATCCTAATAGTTATCGTGCCTTACCGGAAATCAGACTCAACTACTTAACACCAATGGGATTAGGCGCCGAATTTCAAATCAACTCAGAGTTAGCCTACTTCGAAAACGGCGAAATTGACGACCCAACAGCAACACGTTTCCATATTGCACCTACAGTGCGCTATCCATTTAAAAATCAATGGAGCGAATTTGTAGCGGAAGCAACGGTTTTACATACTAGGTATATTCAGGAAAACATCGAAAATTCAACTCTCGATGAAAATATTTCTCGTACTTTAGGTCAAGTGAAAGTGTTTGGTTCTTTAGCGTTTGAAAGGCCTGCAAGTTGGTTTGGCTCAGAGGCAACCCAAACATTTGAACCTAAAGTGCAATATTTGTATACCAGCTTCGAAGATCAACAAAATATTGGATTATATGACACCACCCGACTTTTTAATGACTCAGCTGGATTATTCAGAGGGCAAGAATTTACAGGCCTTGACCGTATCAGCGACAACAATCAAATTACATTGGGTATGACATCAAGGTTTGTAGACAATAATAACCAAGAGCGATTTAAACTCAGCCTAGGACAAATTTTCTATTTACAAGATAACCAAGTGGACGATGCATCCAAAGAAGATGATAGATCCGCATTAGCAGCTGAACTCGATTGGCAAATAGGCAGTAAATGGTATGTGCATACTCAAGCTCAGGTTTCAACTATTACCGATAAGGTAGAACGTAGTAGTGTATCCTTGGAGTATCAGCTAGCTGAAAATAAAATAATGCAAATCAACCATCGTTACGTACGAGACTTATCTTCTGAAGAAATTAATCAAGTTGGGATTACCGCAAGTTGGCCTTTAGCTAAAAATTGGCAGTGGGTTGGTCGCTGGTATCACGACTTAAAACTTAGCAGAACCGTAGAAAGTTATGCTGGGTTGCAATATGAATCATGTTGCTGGACCGTCAGTTTTGTTGCTCAACGTAACCTAAGTAACCGATTTGATGATGATGGAGCACAAAGTACCGATGAATTTGAATCAGGCTTTAATGTATACTTCACCACTCGAAATTTATTAAGAGAGGGCTTGTTTGGATATAGACGCCCTTATCTATTGAACTAAATAGCAGCGCGGATTGAATTGACGCTCTTGTATTGAACTGAATTAAGGAGCGGTTTGAATTGACGCTCTTGTATTGAACTGAATTAAGGAGCGGTTTGAATTGATGCTCTTGTATTGAACTAATTGGGGTTTAAACTCACTAATTGTAGCTAACCTTTTGACATACCCAACGCGCGTCATCAAACAACGCCTTTAACTAAAAAAGTAAAGATAACCATGAAAGTAATAGTAGTCGCCCTTTTAATTAGCTCTTTCTTATCACTTAGAACTGAAGCCGCACCAGAACTCTTAGACAGCGTATCTGTCATTGTTGATCAAGGTGTAGTGTTAGAGAGTCAAATATCTGAATTAATTACAGTGGTAAAACGTAATGCCGCAGCTAACGACCAGACCTTGCCATCAGATCGCGTTTTACGTACTCAAGCGATTGAAAAACTCATTTTAGATAACTTACAAATGCAGTTGGCAGAACGTATGGGTATCCAAATCAGTGACCCACAGCTAGAGCAAACGATCACCAATATAGCCCAAGGTGAAAAAATGAGTATTGCCCAGTTTCGTGAGAAAGTCGCTCAAGAGGGAGTGACTTACGACACATACCGGGAAGAAGTTCGTAAAGAACTCATTCTAGGGGAAGTGCGTCGTGCCAACGTTCGCCGCCGTGTTTACATAACTCAACAAGAAATCGATAACTTGGTGAAATTGATAGATGAACAAGGTGATCAACAAGCAGAATACAACTTGGGGCATATCCTAATAGAGTTTCCACCAGAACCAACTGATGCTGACATAGAGGCAGCTAAAGTACGAGCAGACAAAGTGCTTGAACTACTTAACAAGGGCTCTGATTTTGCTAAAATTGCCACGGCGTCTTCAGGTGGCTCTCGCGCACTGGAAGGGGGAGATTTGGGATGGATGAATATTAACTCCATGCCAACCTTGTTTGCCGAAGCAGTACAAAAAAAGGATAAAGACGACTTAATCGGCCCTATCCGCAGTGGCGCCGGTTTTCATATTTTGAAAGTCAAAGATCTTCGTGGTATTGAAAAAGTAGAAATAGAAGAAATAAATGCTCGTCATATACTGATCACTCCCTCCATTATTTTAAGTGACGAGAAAGCCGTAAAATTACTTAAAGAGTTTCGCGAACAAATATTAGCGGGCGAAGCCGAATTTTCTGAACTTGCTAAGGAACATTCTGCAGATCCAGGGTCTGCGCTAAAGGGTGGGGAATTAGGCTGGGCTGAACCCAGCAAGTATGTCGCTGATTTTCGCGACGCGTTAGCAAATTTAGAAATTAATGAAATCAGCCAACCGGTTAAAACTCAATTTGGCTGGCATATTATGCAATTATTAGAAAAACGTGTAGGCGATGCAACTGAAAAACGTAAAGAAGACAAAGCTTATCAGTTGTTATTTCAACGTAAATTTGCTGAAGAATCAGATGTTTGGTTACGTGAAATACGCGCCAGTGCTTATATTGAAGTATTACCGCAGCAAGGCGAATAATTGAAACCACTAAAATTAGCCATTACCCCAGGCGAACCTGCGGGTATTGGTCCAGATTTACTCTTGGGTATTGCACAAAAAGAATGGCCAGTACAATTGGTGGCTTTCGCTGACGGCGATATGCTTAGGCAGCGTGCTCAACAACTCAACTTAGCTATTACCTTAGTACCCTATGATGCAAGAGCTGAGCATACCTTACCTGCTGGGCAGTTATTTTTTGTAGACATCAAAACTAAGGTCGCAGTGCAAAGCGGAAAGCTTGATAGCGAAAACGGCCATTATGTAGTGGAAACCTTGCGACAGGCATGCAAAAAGAATCTAGATGGTGAATTTGATGCCGTGGTAACAGGCCCAGTTCACAAAGGCATTATAAATGACGCTGGGATCTCTTTTAGTGGCCACACTGAATTTTTTGCTCACGAGTCTAACACTAATGACGTAGTTATGATGTTAGCCACAGAGGGTCTTAGAGTGGTACTTGCTACTACGCATATTCCTCTAGCTTACGTATCTAAAGCGATTACCTTTGAGCGATTGCATAAAGTGCTGCATATAGTCAATACCGACCTAATGTTGAAATTTGGTATTAAAAAACCGCATATTTTTGTTTGTGGTTTAAATCCCCATGCTGGAGAAAACGGGCATCTGGGCAAAGAAGAAATATTGGTGATTACACCAGCCTTAGATGTTTTGCGTGCAGAGGGGTTGAATATCACAGGGCCGCTGCCAGCCGATACTATCTTTAATCCTAAATATTTAGAACAAGCTGACGCTGTGTTAGCCATGTATCATGATCAAGGCCTGCCAGTACTAAAATACAAAGGTTTTGGGGCTTCAGTTAATATCACTTTGGGCTTGCCCTTTATCCGTACCTCTGTCGATCATGGAACCGCATTGGATTTAGCAGGTACCGGTCAAGCAGACGCAGGCAGTTTCAACCTTGCCATCGAACAAGCCATATCAATAGCAGCGCAAACAGAATGAGCAAACAACATTTAGGACATACAGCCAGAAAACGTTTTGGTCAGAATTTTTTACATGACAACTACGTAATTGACCAAATAGTCACAGCTATAGGGCCGAAAAAAGATCAACATATGGTTGAAATTGGTCCTGGACTAGGGGCACTCACCGAGCCAGTTTGTGAATTAATCGATGCTCTCACTGTAATTGAGCTGGATAGAGATCTTGCAGCTAGGTTAAGAACCCATCCTTTTATAGCCAGCAAGCTAAACATAGTTGAAGCTGACGCACTAAAATACGATTTCTCGCAACTATTATCAGATGACAAACCTTTACGTATTTTTGGTAACTTACCTTACAATATTTCAACACCCTTGATGTTCCACTTGTTCTCTTTTGCAAATAAAGTACAAGACATGCACTTTATGCTGCAAAAGGAGGTAGTGAATCGTTTAGCTGCCTCACCAGGTAATAAAAGTTATGGGCGTCTATCCGTTATGGCCCAATATCATTGCCAGATAATACCTGTGTTACAGGTACCACCAGGAGCCTTTAATCCCCCACCTAAAGTCGACTCTGCAGTAGTCAGACTGATACCCCATCAGCAAAAACCAGTGTCTTTAATCAATGAAGAAACCTTGCATAAAGTCTGCGCTCAAGCATTTAACCAAAGACGCAAAACTATTCGTAATAGCTTGAAAGAGAGTCTTAGCGAACAACAACTTATCGATTTAGATATTAATCCAGAATTACGTGCAGAAAATTTATCGCTTGAGCAGTATGCAAAAATTGCCAATGCGGTAGACTCGTTAGCATAACAAGCAAAGTGTATGGCAGTGTCAAAAAACAAATGAAACAAGTTAATGAAATTGATATTAAAGTTGAAACTCAGTATCTAAAAAATCAGATCCCCGATAAAGATAAATATGTTTTTGCATATAAAATTTCTATTCAAAATAATGGCCAACAACCGGTACAACTTATCAATCGTTATTGGCTTATCACCGATGGCAATGGTGAAAAAACCGAGGTTCAAGGTGAAGGGGTTATTGGGAAACAGCCACACATTCAAATTGGCGATTCATTTCAATATACTAGTGGTGCAGTATTAGATACGCCAGTTGGCACAATGCAAGGTTACTATGAAATGCAACGAGAAGATGGCGAGCGCTTCAAAGCAGCAATCAATGTTTTTAGCTTAGCTGTTCCTAACGCAGTCAACTAAATATTATGGCCACTTATATTGTCGGCGATATTCAAGGTTGTTTTGAGGGCTTACAGAGACTGCTTAAACAAGTTGATTTTTCACCTGCAAATGACCACTTGATTGCAGTTGGAGATTTAATTGGTCGCGGTTCTCACCCACTTGAAACCCTAAATTATCTTCACTCCCTTGAAGAAAGTTTTGATACAGTTTTAGGCAATCATGATTTACATTTGTTGGCCATTTACTCAGGCATTCGCAAGGCCAAGCCTAATGATAACTTAGATACTTTGCTTACCAGTCCAACATTGAAAACCCATATTAATTGGCTAAGGCGCAAACCACTGGCACTTATGGCTGACCCAGATACCTTGGTTAGTCATGCAGGACTCTACCCCAACTGGTCTGTAAAAAAAGCACTTAAACTTAGCAGCGAAGTGAGTGAGCAATTACAAAGTAAAAATTGGAAGGGGTTTCTAGCTGAAATGTACGGCAATCAACCTTCGATATGGCAAAAGTCGTTACAAGGCACAGAACGATTCCGCTTTATTGTTAATGCCATGACCCGAATGCGTTTTATTAAAAATAAAGACGAGCTTGATTTCAATTGCAAAATGTCACCAGAAACTGCACCTATTGAATTTACACCTTGGTTTAACGTACCCAATAAAAAGCTAAAACCTCACCAAAAAGTGGTCTTTGGGCATTGGGCTGCGCTGAATGGTAACACCCAACTAACACAATTTTTAGGCTTAGACACCGGTTACGTTTGGGGGCAGAATATGACAATGCTAAAACTATCGAGTGGCGAATTATTTTCGGTACAATATCAAGATTAATTGAACTCAGCCGATACTTAATATCAGGCTGACGTCAATGAAAAATAGCACTAGCACTATAAATTTTTACTCAGTCGGGTATAGTCGTATTTGAATAAGAATAGGTTGCATCAAGCAATCATTATGAAAATTAGTTAAAGCCAGTATGGACACTGCCAACTTGATTTAGGGCAATTCAATGAAAATAACAGTAGCTACTCGTGTCGTCGGTGGATTTGCGATAATTACACTCTTATTAGTTATATTGGGCGGTGTTGCAGTATCCAGTTTATCAAGTATAGATAGTGCCACTGAAGAGGTTAATACCTTAGCCTTGCCAACTGTAAGTGGTAGTAGTCAATTAAAAGTATCTTTTCTAAACATGGGCCGTCTCACCACTGGTGCTTATTATGAAACAACACTAGGTGCCTTGGCTGATAAAAAGACGGCCTTCGAAGATAGCCAAGCCAATTTTGATAATGAATTACGCATCCTGACAAGTGTAGTGAGTGCAGAACAAGATTTGCGAGAATCTTTGATTGAAACCGAAAATATTTATCGTTTGTACATTGAAAATGTCAACGCTATTTTTGACAATAAAAAAGCCGATCTAGAATACGGTAATAAAGTATTGGATGTTCTTAGCAATATCGAAGATAACGCTGATGACGGTTCAACCTTAATTGTAGACTTCGCTGATATGGATGAGGTGCAAAATAATCGTCAATTAAGCCAAGCTGCTGATATTGCCAATGGCCTTGAATCTAGTCTTACCTCTCTTCTTACAGTAGGTGCTGAATACGTTAAGACACAAACCTTGGTGAGAGCCGATACTATTGGTAATGAAGTTAAATTAGTTGTTGACCAAATCAAAGATAAATCAAGCCAAATTCAAGCCACAGCTGGAGACAGAGACAACAGTGGCACCTTGAGTGAATTGTATGAATTAATTGAAGGAGTCACCGATTCCATTTCTTCACCTAACGGTTTGATACAATCCCAAATCAAACGCTTAAACAGTCGCCAAGAGGCTATCGCGGCATACACTGCCTCTGAACAAAATATTAAAAATGCGATTCAAAAGCTAAATGACTTATTAAAACTTGCCGACGCCAAAGCCAAATTCGCTAAAGAAGATGTTGCCGACTCTGTCAGTACAGGTAAAACTATTACCATAGTGATTGGTTTGATCTCGGTACTGATCGCTGCAGGTATCGCATACAGAACCGTACTCGCTATTATTAAACCATTACATAAAGTCAATGAAATGCTGCATGTTGTTTCTACAGGGGATCTCACTCGCAAGCTTGATGATTCTGCCCAAGACGAATTTGGTGACTTAGCCAAAAACTGCAACAATTTGATAGACAGTTTGAAAACCTTGATATCAGGGATCAGTTCCCGCGCCGCTCAATTAGCCGCAGCCGCTGAGCAAACATCTGCGGTTACTGCACAAACCACTAAGTCTATCCAAAATCAAAAATCACAAGTTGCACAAGTTGCAGCTGCAACAACCGAAATGCACAGCACCTCGCAACTCGTCACTAAGAGTGCAGAGGATACTTTGAGTCAGATTAAACATGCTGATTCTGAAGCAGAAAAAGTTAAGGCGATTTCAGACGAAAACAAAAATACCATTCTGATCCTAGCTAAAGATGTAGATGAAGCGGCTATGGTTATTAATAAGTTGCATCAAGACAGTGCTAGCATAGGCGGCATATTAGAAGTTATTAGGGGTGTTGCTGACCAAACCAACCTGCTTGCATTAAACGCTGCGATAGAAGCAGCTCGTGCTGGAGAACATGGTCGTGGTTTTGCTGTAGTAGCAGATGAAGTTAGAACATTAGCCAGCCGCACTCAACAGTCCACTCAAGAAATCAACTCAATGATTGAAGTTTTGCAGGCAGGAGCTGAAAAAGCAGTAGCCGTAATGAATCAAGGCAAAGAGCAAACCACAGTCTGCGTAGCGCAGGCCGAAAATGCCACTATTGCCCTTGAGTTAATTACCGATGCCGTACATAAAGCCCATGACGTAAGTAGCCAAATTGAGCAATCTGCGCGGGAACAAAACATAGTGTCACAAGAGATAAGTGAAAAACTTGAGAATATTGTCAATATTGCTGAAGAAACCACTGTTGGCGCTAGTCAAACATCTGAATCAAGTCACGAGGTCGCTAAGCTTGCTGAGGAATTACAAAACTCGGTGCAGCAGTTTAGGGTGTAGACTACGAACTTTTTTAAGGAGTATTCAAGAACCGGCGAAAGCCGGTTTTTTTATCGCCGCTTTTTAGAGAATTCATATACACTATTTGCCCGACAATTAGCTTAGGGAGTGAATCATCAAATATTTTTCTACTACAGCTACTGCCAAACGCCTTGGCCTGGAAGCTAAAGTGCTTTTTGCCAAGCTACAAGAAGTGAATTATATAGTTCGAGAGTCTGAAAAATGGACATTAACTGCAAAGGGTAAATTGGCTGGCGGCAGAATTAAAACGTCAATAAAATTGGGGGATTACATCGAATGGCCCGAAAGTTTTGATGTGGTTCAATTACCTGTACATCAAAGTCCTGACATCCCAATTGAACTGGTCAGCTCGACTAAAATAGGTAAACAATTTGACATTTCAGCTAATAAATTAAACCATTTGTTTTCAGAGCTCGGCTGGATAGATAAAAGTTTGAAGGGCTGGGTTGTGACTGTCCAAGGGCTTAAACAAGGTGCGCTTCAGAGTGAGGATAGCCGATCGGGCGTGCCTTATGTGAGATGGCCAGAGACGATAATCCAATCCAAACTATTGCTCAGTTCCATAAAGGATATTACGGGATCAAGTATCCCAGTCACTGCTACTTGCATTGATACCTCTAGTTTATCACCTCAAATAGACGTTAAAGATCCTACTGACACTAAACATAGAGCCACAGACGGGCACTTTGTTCGCTCGAAAGCTGAAATGATGATTGATAACTGGTTATATATGGCTGAAATAGTCCACGCCTATGAGCGTAAATTGCCTATTGAAGAAAAAGTATATTGCGACTTCTACCTCCCAACCTGCAAAGTCTATATCGAATTCTGGGATGACAATAGCGATCCTAAGTATTTAGCTCACAAAGAAAAGAAGTTAGCTGTCTACCAAAAATATGCCTTTAAACTTATTCAGCTAGAGAAAACAGATGTGCAAAATTTGGATGATATTTTACCAAGGTTATTATTGAAGTTTGGGGTGCAAGCTTATTGAAGATGAGGACCGTTGTCGCATCCCGTGTAAACGCCCCCATGCACTACAAACACCGCCAGCCTAAGAAAATTATTGGCCGGTACGGCACTGCTTAAATTCCTCTAGGATAGCTAGAAGATCCGTTTACGGCGCCCTGCGGATTTCTAAAGCTAGACTGATAAGCGCTATACAGTAAATCTAATTGTACAGAGTGCAACTTGTACATACCGGTAATAGTGCACTCAGTATATTTGTCACCTACTCTGGCAACTTTACCATTATTGACTTTAACCATAGCTTTATCCTCACTTAAAAGAATAATCTTTTTTGCAGAATACATGTTTTTGCAATTATCAGGCGTGGTGAGCAAATAGGATTTATTATTCTGGGTTATAAGCCCGATATGTTGGTCATTTAATACAAAAAGATTCACCGCTTTTAATGAATCAATACTGTCTAAGGGAGATAAATCTTCATCTTCAATGAAGGTATTCACAAAATTTTCATAATTATTGATATTACTACTGCAACCGACTAAAAAAATTGCCGCAATAGACAATATGATAGTGCTTATATAATTTTTCATTTGTTTTCCTTGATGCTTGAATATGTATACTAAGTAATCAAAAAAACTATAATGCACAAACTATCATAGGAAAAATTTGCTCACAACAGATTATGATTCACCTCTTAGTCAACATGAATATTGGAAATCTAACAAAAGTTCAGTGTCTTCTTTAAAAGAAGACTACTCTCTTTTCTTGTATTCTTAAAACCGAATTAATGACTTCTATCTGGGAGATAAAAAAGTGAATACCCTGTCAAAAATTTTGATATTACTAATTTTTTTCTGCTTTTGTAGCTCAGTCTTTGCTCAGAGCGAGTCAACCTCTGCATTTGAAGAACAAGGTAATCAGCTGTTACACCAACAATGTACCTTGTGCCATCAACTAAACAAAATTACTGGCAGCTCTGGCTATACTAATGAACAGTGGAAAGAATTAATTAGTAGTATGACGGATTTGTCTAGTCATCCAAAACGAGAACAACTCACAGCCTATCTTGCCGCGAAGTTTCCACCGAACTTGAAACACAGCCCCAAGTTACTCTCTGGCAAAACATCTATAAGTTTCAAAGAGTGGGTGGTGCCTACTCTGGGTCAACGTTCAAGGGATCCTATCCAAGCTTCAGATGGGACCATTTGGTGGGCTGGACAGTGGGGTAATTTAATTGGAAAGATCAATCCTAAAACAGGCGAGATGAAAGAATATCCGTTACCAACAGGGTCAATGCCCCACTCAGTAACCTTAGATCAAAAGGGTAATATTTGGTACACAGGAAACAAAAATGCCACTTTAGGCAAGCTTAACCCGCAAACTGAAGAAATGACCTTTTACAAAATGCCGGATCCAAAAGCGAAAGATCCTCACACCGCAATATTCGATAAAAATGGCACCATGTGGTTTACCTTACAACACAGTAATATGCTCGGTAGACTGATTCCGGCGACCGGCGAAATCAAGTTAGTCACTATGCCCACCCCTAACTCTCGCCCTTACGGGATCAAGTTAGATGCACAGGGTCATCCTTGGGTAGCCTGCAATGGTAGTAACTGTTTAGTCAAAGTAGATCCAGCAACCTTTACCCTTAGTGAGTACAAACTTCCTGATCCCAAAACCAAGGTGCGGCGTCTTGACTTTGCTAGCGATGGAAAACTTTGGTATGTGAATTCTTCTCAAGGGCGCTTAGGCAGATTTGACCCTAAAAGCGGCGACGCCAAAGAGTGGCCTTCACCTAGCGGGCCAAAATCTCACCCCTATGCCATTGCGGTTGTAAATGACGTTGTGTGGTACAACGAATCAGGTATGCGCCCAGATGCACTGGTACGTTTTGATCCTAAAGATGAAAGCTTCCAGAGTTGGGCAATTCCTTCTGGTAATGTCTATGCAGGTATTATTAGACACATGCGCGCAACAGCTGAAGGAAACCTACTAATCCACCAAAGCAGTACTAATAGGATCATTCTGGTTACCATTGATGCTGATAAAGCAAAGGTCAACTAACCCTAAGAGGTTTTTTACTCGAATAATGGCCCTGCCAATTTAATTCCTAGTTGAGGCAATTTTTGCTCTTGGTACTCAAATTGCTATCAAAAGTCACAATATAATGAAAACCCAAGAACAAAATAAACGCTTAGTCATGTTAACCGACAAACTGGAGAAAATGGTGCAAGAAGTCGCTAAACGAACTGCAGAGCAAGAGGCTAAACGCGAACCGGACAATAGGCTTCAAACATACCAAGATATAAGCTCAATGGCATCATTAAAAAAGAGCCTGTGACTAGTGTTGTGGCATTTTTAGTCATCAAAATTTTAACTGAGTTGTAATAGCTCAGACCTGATCTGCCAGCTACCCATTTTTCAAAGGGTGTTGTCGGTTTGGATTTGAGCTAAATTTTTTTCCTTTAATCATTAAAAACAAAAAAGCCAGTTGATATTTAACTGGCTTTTAAACATATCATTTGTGCGAATCTCAAATCTGAGTTTACTTTTCGTTCGATAAGAATATGAGTAAATCAATCATATCATCTTGGTCCATATCACTGGTAAAGGTAGCTTGATACTTGCCGTTAACAATAAAGTTGGGCACACCACTAACAAATTCCCGGTATTGTTCAACAATATTGTTATTCATTTCTAGTCGGCTATTCACGCCAATGCTAGTTATCATTTCGTCAAACACTGCTGATTCAACGCCATTTACCACAAAAAGATCCTTTAAGTCATTCATTCCTGTTATGGACGAACGGGATTCGTGTATATAACTAAATATAGCTTGATTGAGCTCATTTTCTTTTTCTAACTCTCTAGCGACCATCATTGCTTTTGTAGTATCGTCTTGAATAGTAGCACTGGTAAATCCCATAAAGTTTACATGTATTTTTTTGAATTCAACGTCAGCTGGCAATTTACTTTTTAGGTCTTCAATTATGGGTTCAAAATTAAAGCAATGGGGGCACCAAAATGAAAAGAACTCCATCACTTCTTTTATTTCATTGGCTTTATCTGAAATGACTTTATAGTGCGTGTTTTCAAGCCACTTTTCTTGAGCGATTGTCTCATCTACTTCTTCTTCAAATTTCCAGCTTACTGTGCCATTCATAGTCAATGATTCACCTGTATCAACGTTAAGGGCAACAGCATTACTAAAAGTAACTATTTGATTTTCAGTATTGATAACAACACTACAAAATTCATCACAAACATATTTGTACTCTCCACTTGAGTCAACAATTGTCATAGAAATGACATGATCAAAAAGTGTCGTATCACCAATCACAATGACAAAACCTGCGTTCGCGTCTACAACTTCAAAAGGTTCGATGTCATCGCGACTGTTAATAGTGATCCCTCTTCCAGTTAAAACGACGGAGGTAACTAACCCCGTAAGATCATCGCGCCCATAAACAGCAGATTCTACATCAAGAGACACACCATAATTTTGAGTGTCCTCTCCTGACATTGTTATTATTCCGTAACTTTCTTCTTCATTTTCTCCACCTTCATTTCCTTCTTCTCCCTCTTCTTCATCAACAGGCTCTTCTACCACTATGCCCAAACTAGCACGCAGATGCACTAAAGCGTCTTCGGCAGAGGTTAAGGCTCGGGGGCCAGCTAGGGTTATCGATGTTAAAATACTCACTACATTTTGTACGTCAGCATCGAATTCAAAATCAAAAACACTTTGTTGAAAATTAATGCTTAAATCAGACGCCTCAGCTTGTTGCGTTGAAGTAATGGTAATACCATTTTCAGGATCTCCATCATCGTCAAGTGTTTGCAAGAAAGCGGCTATATTGACTACTGTAGGATCTGTTTCATCCGCAGCGTCTGCGACTAAAGACAAAGGTGATAAGATCGCGGCACCTGTAGCACTGCCAATAACTATACCCCCTAAACTAAAGGTTACCTCAGTGCCCACTTCATAAGTAAAAGTGCCATTTACATCGGTGACACCTTCGACACTCCCTGATTTAAAACTTAACCCCTCTACCGGACTATCTATGAATACCCCCTCAGCGGTCACAACATTGTTTGTAGGCTCTTTTGTTTCATTATTATTTGACGAGCCACCACCGCCACAGGCAACCATCAAATAAAAGAGGGGCAGGGTAAATACAACGCGGATATTCATATTGTTCTCCTTTTGATATAGTTAACATTCCATTCTTTTAAATAACAACACACTTTTTAAGCAAATAAATAAAAGAAAAGTTGATATTTGTTGTTTCTAAAACTGTTTCACAAATCTATAGATCTTACTGTTCAATTTATATACGTTTTTAACACTTGTCTAGGGCCTTTTTATGACAATCCTAGGATAAAAAAGCACTCGCAAGGATAATTTCAGTCTAAACAAAAATTTATAAAAAATATTTTAAAAAAAATTGAACTTATCGGGCGACGCCCCCTCTGACTATATAGTTTTTGTGTGTGTTCTCTTTTAAGCCTGATTATATATCAGGCTTTTTTTTTACCCCAACTAAGCCAACAACGCCCGAAATAATTGTCGCGCCTACCCCAGTTATATTGTGAGTTTACTAAGGTTATTTTAGTAACCTTTGCTCGGTTCAAAGCTTAACGATTATTTTCTATGGCCAGCTTTTCACGACATCCACAAAAGTGTGAATCTAAGGATTTATTTGAAAAGTGCAGTTAATAAATTCACCCACAAGGACTTAAACTTGTAACTCTGCTTTCAACCAATCGGTAAAAACTTTGATCCGCGCTATCCTCGGCGACTCTTGGTCATACAACAATGAAAACTTCAAACCGGGTTCAATTTGAATATCAAAAGGTTTCACCAAGGCCCCAGACTCGATCAAATCTTTGGCCATACAACCTGAGGTTAAAAAGACGCCATGCCCACTCAATACGGCATTAATGCCCATTTCCCAAGTGGTCACCTCCATCCAATTGTTACATTGTGAATCGAGAGGCACACCTGCAAGCTTAAACCAGTCTTTCCAGCTAAACCCCCACCGCCCTGCACCAATTGCCTCTACTAACCAGCATTGATTGATCTTTTCAGGACTGGTTAGCTGTTCATCTTGAAACACTCTAGGAGAACAAATAGGAAACACTGGATCCAGTAACAGAGTTTCTTGATGCACATTATCCACCTGCATTTCACCTTGACGAATTGCCACATCAATATCCGAGTGGCGCACATCTTCATATTGGGCAGACGCTAAGGCTCTAACGTGAACATCAGGAAATAAAGCCGATAACTTCCAGAGTCTAGGTACCAACCACCGCGAACAAAAAGAAGGAGACGCTGTTACCGTCAACACTCCCTCTTGAGGTTCAACTTGAATTCGGTCAAAGCCCAAGGATAATTCACCAAAGGCCTTTGCAACTGAACTTGAAAGCGTTATTCCCTGCTTAGTCAAACGCATAACACGGCCTTCTCGAACAAAAAGTTTTACCTGTAAATTTTCTTCAAGACTTCTGATTTGTTGACTCACCGCAGCCTGAGTAATAGATAACTCCTGTGCCGCTATGCTGTAACTCTGATTCCTAGCCGCGGCATCAAAGCAGCGTAATAAAGCCAGATGCCTCAGACGCCTATCCATTAGTTAAACTTATATTACTAACAACTATTGATTGTTCGATTTCTATATGTACAGAAGCCATTATATGCCCACCACAACAAATTATTGGAAGTTCACTATGCAACACGTTATCAACAAGGTAGACATAAATAAAGACGCTGATAAAAAACATTTAAAACAAAAGGCGTCAGATTGGCTTAACCTTTGGCTAGACAGAATCGGTCAAACATTACATACATCACACCTATCAAACTATAAGTAGTACTTTATTCATTTTGTGTAAATTAAGGACAGACCAAGATGTAAGGGAACCGCTACAAAATAAAGCATTTTCTGTTATCACAGATTAATCCGCCCCTACAAAATACCATGCATTTGTAATAGTCTGTCTATTCAAGTTAGTACGACTCATTTCCACAGGGCTTAAATATGGAATTAACCAAACGGCAATTTTTAGTCGCCAGTGCCACCGCTCTTGCAGCATTACCCCTAAGTAGTACGGCAAATGCATCCACAACAATCGCCAAGAGTGTGGCGACGAGTGAGTTAAAAAGCTTGCTCAATGGCGTTGTACCTATCTCGGTTCAAGAACGTAAAACCCGTATAACAAAAGCGCAACGGTTAATGCGTAAGTACAATATCGCCGCCATGATACTGGAACCCGGCGCCGCTATGGACTATTTCAGCGGCATACAATGGTGGCGTAGTGAACGCCTTACAGCAGTAGTTATTCCCAAAGAAGGCGAAATAGCCGTTGTCTGTCCATTTTTCGAAGAGCCTAGTATTCGCGAAAGCCTAGCAGTCGGTGAGGACGTACGCGTTTGGCAAGAACATGAAAGTCCTTTTGAACGAGTCAAACAAATACTTAACGACAGAAAAATTACCCAAGGCACACTCGCTTTTGAAGATTCAGTTCGCTATTTTGTGCAACGTGGGATCATGTCGCTTATACCCACAATGCAAAACACTAGTGCTGCGCCTATCACCTTAGGTTGCCGCATGTTCAAAGACACTCACGAATTACAATTGATGCATAAAGCCAACGAAATCACACTCACCGCTTATGCCCATGTTTGGTCAAAACTAGAGTTAGGCATGAGCCAGTCAGAAGTCAAAGGTTTGATGTCCTCAGCTCAATCTGCATTAGGCGGCAGCAACATTTGGAATATGGCCTTGTTTAACGAAGCCAGCGCCTACCCTCATGGCACCAAGCAACAGCAAACTATTCGCGAGGGTTCAATAGTGTTGATGGATTGTGGCTGCAGTGTTGAGGGTTATCAGTCTGATATTAGCCGTACTTTTGTGTTTGGTGAGCCGAGTAAAAAACAACAAAAAATTTGGCATACCGTACGAGAAGGCCAACGAATCGCTTTTGAAACGGCCACTCTTGGTACACCTGCTGGCAAAGTTGATGATGCAGTTCGCGCTTATTACGTGCAACAAGGATTAGGACCTGATTACAGACTACCGGGGCTTTCTCATAGAACAGGCCACGGCATAGGTATGCAAGGCCATGAGCCTGTTAACTTTGTCCATGGCGAAACCGAAACTTTAAAAGCCGGCATGTGTTTTTCGAACGAGCCAGGCATTTACTTACCAGGAGAGTTTGGTGTGCGTTTAGAAGATTGTGTCTACATGACAAACAAAGGTATTCAGTGGTTCACAGTGCCACCAGACTCGTTAGCCGAACCTATTGGTAAACTGGCTACCCTTGCTATTTAATATATAAAAAAACAAGAGAACATTATGTTTAATAAACTCCTAGCCTTAGTCACTTTTTCTACCCTTAGCTGGAACACATTAGCTGACTCAAATACGGATCTTACCCAAATCATCGAGCAACATTGGCAAAATTCTCAGCAGGAAAAGGTATTTTTTCGTACTGATCCTGATGGGTGGAAACCCAATGGAAAATTAGCCGAATTGACGCCAAAAGCATTATCTAGGCGAGAAAAATACAACCGTCAGGTATTAGACATGCTTGAAACGCTGGATATCAAAACCTTAAGCCCAGAGCAATTAATGAATTACCGTTTATTTAAATATGAGCGGGAAACTGAAGCCCAAAGTTACCAATTCCAAGATAAGTATTTCCCCGTTAATTTTTTAAGTGGCTGGCATACTTATTTTGCTGAAGCGCCCGCCAACATGGCATTTTTAACAAGCAAAGACTACGACAATTTCCTAATAAGCTTGGCAGACTATCCCCGCTTTAACCAAGAAAATATCAATCTAATGAAAGCGGGGTTAGCCGCTGGTTATGTACATCATTGTGAGAGTTTCAAGCATTACCATAAAAGCATCAGCCAACATATAGTGACAGATGCCACCAAAAGTGCTTTATATGAGCCATTTACCCGCTTTCCTAATACTTTTAATCAGCAACAAACAACTGACTACCGCGCCCAAGCGGTGAAATTAATTCAAAGTTCGGTTGTCCCAGCTTACCAAAACTTCTACGATTTTTTTGTTAACGAGTACATGCCTAATTGCCGTAAAGAGCCAGGGATCGCCAGCGTAAAAGGGGGCTTAGATTATTATGCCTACACTGCTAATTACTACACCACTACAGATGCTACACCTCAACAAATACATGATTTAGGTTTAAGCGAAGTGAAGCGAATTCGTGTTGAAATGCAGGCCATAATTGACCAAGTAGGCTTTACAGGCAGTTATGGAGAATTTTTAGACTTTCTGGCCACTGACCCTCAGTTTTATGCCGCAGACAGACAAGATGTCCTCGAAAAAACGGCTTTTATCACTATGAAAATGTATGGCAAGTTACCCACATTTTTTGGTCACCTGCCTCGCAATACCTTTACCATAAAAGGCTCAGCGACTAGAGGTGCGTTTTATATGCCACCTCCCGATAGTCGCACACCTGGAACTTACTTTTTAACCTCTGAGCCCTCACAACAACCCCTTTACAATCTAGAGGCCCTCAGTCTGCATGAAGCCGTACCTGGACATCATCTACAAAACGCTGTTGCAATGGAGTTAGATGTGCCTAAATTTAGGCGCACACTTAGCCATTCAGCCTTTGGCGAAGGCTGGGGATTGTATTCCGAGCGTTTAGGGAAAGAAGCGGGGTTCTACCAAGACCCTTATAGCGATTTTGGGCGCTTAGGTTACGAAATGTGGCGCGCGGTGCGATTAGTTGTAGATACGGGCATACACGCTTTTGGTTGGAGTCGCCAACAAGCAATCGATTATTTAGCTGGACACACAGCACTTACGAAAAAATCCGTTGAAGACCAAATCGACCGTTATATCTCATGGCCGGGTCAGGCCTTGTCTTATAAAATGGGCGAGATCAAAATTCGAGAGTTGCGGGCCAAGGCCGAAAAACAACTCGGTGCCAAATTCGATATTCGCAGCTTTCACGACACTGTCATTGGGCAAGGTTCTTTGCCCATGGCGGTTTTGGAAAATGTGATTAATGATTGGATTGTTGCTCAAAAAGCCAGATAAACGTGATGCCGCCATTATCTGTTATTCCATCAGAGCGCCAGGAAGACTGGTGGCAGCAACGCCACCAGCAAAAACTTGCTGAGATCCAAGGAAGAAAGGATCCCATCGAACTGTTATTTCTGGGCGACTCTATCACTCACGAGTGGGAAGTAGAGGGAGAACAATTTTGGCAACAACACTTTGCTCCTCGCAATGCATTCAATCTTGGATTCGCTGGAGACAGAACCGAGCACTTGTTGTGGCGGATACAAAACGGTGAGTTAGAGCAACTGTTGCCGCAATGGATGGTTTTGTTAATTGGCACAAATAACGCCGGACATAGGCTAGATCCTCCAGAAGATATTGCTATAGGTGTTCAAGCTATTTTAGAGGAGTTGCAGCATCGACTACCTACCAGCAAAGTATTACTGATGGCCATCTTCCCTCGCAGTAGAAATACCAATAAACCGATGCGCCAGCGTATAGTTGCAACTAATACCTTGATTAAAGAATTTGCAGATGGCAAACAAGTACATTGGTTGGATATAAATAATCAATTTTTAACACAAGATGGTGTATTACTGGAATCTGTGATGCCAGACTTGTTACATATCAACGCTGCTCAATATGAAAAATGGGCGCAGGCTGTTTTGCACTACATCGACCAGAAATCCCATCAATAAGGGTTATGGAATTTACAGCAACTTTAGGAGTTCATTTGAGTCAGCCCCCCTACCATAATATTTCATCATGATACGGTTGTAATCACCCTTTTCTTTCATTAAATCCACCGCTTTTTGTAGCTTAGGAATATGCTCTAAATTGGCTGATAATCTAGAAAATTGTAACCATTTTTCACGGCTGCCAAGAACAAACTTTTCACCAACTTCGATATCTTTTTTGTTTTTTTTAAGTTTGGCTAGATTATAAAAAATAGGCTCTGCGCTACCAGCAACCACATCAATATGACCAAGCCTTAGCATATTCAGTAACTGGCCATAGTTAGTGACTTCTACGACATTTACCTTGTTCTCTATATCAAAACGTTTGTTAAGGGGAGTGCCCCTTGTTTTTGCTATAGAAAATTTATGGAGTTGCTCATAACTGTCTATTTTTAGACCTTTTCTGGGAAGTGCAATAATTTCAGCATGTCTAATAAAGGCGGCATAGACCACTAAAGGATCGCGGTTAGCGGATCTAAACACTAATCCACCATCATGTTGGCCTTGTTCAATGCTTTTCCAAATTCTTGCAATAGGCATTAAGCGTTTAGCCATACAAACACCAGAGTACGTTTCTAACTGTTGCAATACCTCAAAATCTATACCTACAATATTTCGTTTTTCGTCCAGAAAACCTTGAGGAACACTCTGAATGACATGCATTTCTAAACAAGTTTCATTTGCTAACGTCCCCGAGGAACAAAACAACATAGTCAGCGTGAATATTTGTATCTGCAAATAACGAAAAGTAGTGAATTCAAACAAACTCATCCCCTAAAGTTTTGCACAGCAATCAAAACATGTAACGACTATACCCTTCAGCCAATACACCATTAACATTACTGACTTATCAGCAATGTTAATGGTAATGCTCACACGGGCAAACCTTGTTTACAATTAGACTTTTGGTTAATGTAGAGCTTTGGATAAGCAATGATTTTGCGGGAAATACTTTAGCACTGAGCCGTTCAATTGCTACTTCAACCTTAAATAGCAAGGTCAATCAAGATAAGTAAAGATTCACTAAACGGCTATTGAGGTAATAGCGACGTTTAGTGAAATTATTAATGGCTAGACCAAACCCACCACTCTTTTAACTAACCAAAAGTGGTACCTAAAGCGTTAAGGGCCTTTGCTCGAATTTCGATATTGCTTGATTCCTGCGCCACAATATCGGCTTGTTGTAAGTTATTAGTAGATGCATCACTCAAATTGACAATATTGCTACTTATCTCTTTCGAGACCACACTTTGTTCCTCCGAGGCGACGGATATTTGGTTAGCTAAATCTGATATCTCAGAGACCTGCTCATATACCTTAAAGACTATATCTTGGGTGCTTTTTGTATCTTCAACACATTCTTCCGCAGACTCTTTACCTTTAGACATAGTTTTTGACCATGCAAGTAAGGTAGTTTGAATGTCTCCAACGGATGATTGTATTTGTTCTGTTGCAGCATGGGTGCGACTAGAAAGAGTGCGCACTTCATCAGCCACCACGGCAAAACCACGCCCGTATTCTCCAGCCCTTGCGGCTTCAATAGCAGCATTCAGTGCCAAAAGATTAGTTTGATCGGCAATTCCTTGAATTTCTTGCATGATACTACTTATTTTATTTGCCTCTTGCGCTAACTCCCCTGCCGTCTTTGCAGACTCTGCTACTTCAGTCGCTAGGTTAGAGACTTTATCCATGGTAGTGCTCATTGAATTAGTGGCGAGTTTGCAATCTTGATGCACTGAGTCAACTTTTGTAGACGTTAATGCCGTATTACTTGCCACTTCAGCGTTGGTTGCAACCATCTCCTCTATTGCAACAGAGATTTGATGTAACTCACTAGTTTGACGCTCCACCCCTCGCTTAGCTTGATAAGAAGATTCTTTGAGTATTTCCCCTCCTTCAGTTAACGAGTGTGTACTGTCGATCACTCGGCCAATAATCGTTTTGATTTTGCCTTCTTGCATTTTTTTAGAAAAATCGACAATGCTACGATTCCCGCGACCGGAAAAGACAAAACGAGATACGCTATCGTACTCTTCGTTTTGTGCAATGATATAAGAACGCACACCAAAAAGTTCATCTCTAAAAACCAAAAAAGGTAACAGAACCAGCAAGAATGCGAGAAAGGGATAGACCAGCGCAGTTGCAGCTAAAATGAGTCCTAACAAGACAAAATACACATCCTTTTTTCGACCTGAAAAAAACGATGAACCGACACTTTTTCCATTGTTTAATTCTGCATATAAGGATTCTGCTCTAGCCCTGTATTCAGGTTTTAGTACTGTACGTACCGATTGATAACCAGTTAATTCCCCACCTTCGAATCTAGGGGTAACAAAGGCATCGACCCAGTAATAGCGGCCATCTTTACAGCGATTTTTTACCGCTCCACGCCAAGGCTGTTTAGATTTTAACTTACTCCACATATCAGCAAAGGCTTGTTTAGGCATGTCTGGATGCCTAACAATATTATGGTGTTGCCCTACCAACTCTTCAAATTCGAACCCTGCAACTCGACAAAAACTGTCGTTGGCATATTGCACTACGCCCTGAGTATCTGTAACAGAAACAAGCTCTTCATCAGTACTAAATTTGACTTCTTCATTGATTATATTTTTTTGTACGCTTGCCACTTCAACTCTCCCTCGGTTTTACTGCAAATTTTCTTAAGTATTAATCGACCTCATGATACAAAGCTTTATCAAATTGGCATTATCTTTGTTGCTTGGTGTTAATGAACTGAATAAAAAAATTACCCCTTAAAATTTTAAGTAAATAGAAAATGTTAGCAGTTGGCAAGCATGACTTTTAGAAATCCACCGTTCAATACTCAAATACAACAAAGAACCATATCTTTTAAAGCAACATCAAAATTGCCGCAGCACCTGTCATGGCAATCACCAGCCAGCGATAATGTTGTTCTGGAATGCGTTTTACAAGCCAAATGCCACCCCAAGCGCCTAATGCTATAAAGGGTAAACAGATAAGATTGAGCAGAAATGAATTCATATCAATACTCTGCCAACTGAATATATGAAAAGGCACTTTAAACAGATTAATAGCCAGAAAGAACCAGGCGGCGGTACCAATATATTCATTTTTAGGTAAACGCATACTCAATAAATACAGTGCCATAACCGAGCCCGCTAGATTGCCAATCATAGTTGTGATACCACCCAGAAGGCCCATTAATAATGCAAACCAAAGGTAATCAGGAATCTCCCCCTTATTACCTTTTTCCATCCACACCATTATGGCTAAACTCACAAATATAATAAGGCTCATGACCAATCTAAAAACTTGGTCATCAATCACACTACCAAGCCAAGTCCCCACTAAGACACCTATTGCAGCAGACGGAAATAGTTTGATTAAATATCCCCAGTTGGCGTGTCGGTGATAATACTTAACAGCAAAAAGATCCGCCATAACCAACATAGGTAACATCAGACCAGAAGAGGCTTTGCCGCCAAACAAAATCGCTAATAAGGGCACCGCAAACATGGAAATACCATGCACACCTGTTTTGGCCATACCAATAAAAAACGCCACTAAAAACAGCAGCGCCAAACTTGAATAACTAAGGGAATATCCAAATAGCTCCAACATAATTACAGAGGTTTTTCCCAAAATAACGCTTTGCCCATTTGCGGATCCAGTTCGTAACCAGAAAAGCCAAATTTCAAATAAGCATTTTTAGCAATGTGGTTACCTTCCAATACTTCCAAGGTCACTTTACAGCAGCCTTTTTGCTCGGCGATATGTTCAATATGTTGTAATATTTTTTGGCTAACCCCTAAACCTCTGAATTCACTTAAAACAACTAAATCATGTATATTAATCAAGGGTTGGCATTTAAACGTTGAAAAAGCCTCAAAACAATTTGCCAACCCAGCCGGTTGACCATCAACGTAACAGATAACACTAAAAGCATGGGGAAGTTTGCTTAATTCTATTGCTAGATTTTCCTTTACCGTTTGAATCAAGGCGTTTGCCCCACCCATAGGATCTAATGCGTAATTTTCGAGTAAAAACAACATATCTTGGGCATGTTGTGTGTCCTGATAATTCAGGATAAAAACATCTATTTTCATTTTGACCTGTAAGAAAAGTTACTGTGTGAGTGGCGCAAATGTTGCCAATGTTAGGTTTTGTAAGTCTAGGGCATTTAACTCAATTTCTAACCCTCTACGACCACCACTCACATAGATAGTGGCATAGTCCTGAGCAGACTGATCGATGACTGTTTTTAAAGATTTTTTTTGCCCCAGAGGGCTCACTCCGCCTAAAACATAACCTGTACTGCGTTGTACTTCGAGTTTATCAGCCATTTCAGCCTTTCTTCCACCACACGCCTTAGCAACAGCTTTCATACTCAACAAAGTGCTAACGGGCAAAATGGCCACAACAAGTTGTTGGCCATCCAATTTAACCACTAAGGTTTTAAATACACGTTCGGCTTCTACTAACAGCTTTTCGGCCGCTTCCAATCCAAAGGAAGTATGGCCATTATCATGGTCGTACTGGTGAACCTTAAATTCGATTTTCGCTTTCTTAGCGCTATTGACTGCTGGGGTCAAAACATAAACCTATTTTTCAATGACGCAATTTTTTTGTACCCGAGCTTTGACTTGACGGATCATATTGATATCCCCTTCAGCCTCGGCATCCACCAAATCTAACCGCGCATCTTGGCACTTAGCTAATCTTGCTTGATTGTTTAAATAAATTTGGTCTTTTTGTTTTTGCATAACACCTTCTATACCAGAATACTGCTCACGATCTTCTGGACGCTTATCTTTATCATAAGGTGGCGCTTGATGAGAGCTACACGCAACAAGTGTTAGGGTGAATACACTAACCATTAAAATTTTATTCACAGAATATTCCTTTTAAATATAAATCACGGCTGTTGACACTTTAAAGTACTATTTCTTAATCTAAATGTACTTTTGCTAGTTCGGGCAGTTCGCCTTTAAGGCCCATAGCATGCTGAATAATTTGTTGTTTCGCAAAGGACGAATGATTCACCAAACTTAACCCAGTATCCCTGATTAATTTTTTAACGGGTTGATCTCCAGCAAACAAACGCTTAAAACCTTCCATAGCTGCGACCATTTTAACCGCTTCAGTTTTTCGCCAGCGCTCAAAAGGTCGTAAATTTTTAGCTAAGCCAAAATCCTTATTTTGTGCGACTAACTTAATGATCTGTTCAGCCAACGCTGCTCCATCAAGTATGCCTAAATTAGCCCCCTGACCTGCCAAGGGATGAATAGTATGCGCGGCATCACCAATAATAGCGACTCTGTTAGCCACCCATTGGCGCGAATAGCGCATTTTAAGGGGATAACTTTGTCTATCACTCACAAGTTCACATAAGCCTAAAGTGCAATCAAAGGCGGCAGTCAAGGCTTGATTAAATTTGTCATTTGAAAGTTCAAGTAACTCAGCTGCTTTAGGTTCATCTTGTGACCATACAATTGAACAATAATGGGCATCCCATAAAGGCAAAAATGCCAGCGGCCCAGTGGCGCTGAAAATTTGCCTAGCGGTGTTTTGGTGTGGCATTGCGGTTTTAACCGTCGCGACTATGGCGTGTTGATCATAATCCCAAAATGTTTGTACTAAATTTGCGTGTTTTTTTACCACTGAGTTGGCCCCATCAGCCCCTATGACTAATTTGGCGGTTAACTGACTACTATCATCTAAGGTAATGAAACACTCTTGTTGACCAAAAACCAATTGTACGATTTGTCTAGGCGCTAATAACTCAATATGGTCGCTGTTTTGGGCTTGAATCCATAAGCTATGCCGAATGGCTTGGTTTTCCACTATATGACCTAACTGCGGCTTTTGCACTTGATCTGCAGAAAAGTTAATTTTACCAAAACTGTCATGATCCCAAACCTGCATATCCATATAACTGCATAATCTTTTAGGGTCTAAATGTTGCCAAACACCTAAATTATGCAAAATATTCTCTGATGCTAACGTCAGCGCACTGACTCGTATTTCTGGCTCACCCCTTGGTAAGCCCTGGCTTACATGACTGTCTACAACTGCCACCGAAAGTCCAGCATTTTTTAGCGCTAAGGCTTGGGTCAGGCCTACTATGCCGCCGCCAACAACAACAATATCGAATCCACGCATTCTGTTAACCGCTCTTTGTAAGCATTAGTGCTTCTATGTCGTTAATGGTTTTAGGTGCCGCTAAGGTGAGGTTTTCGTAACCACTTGTGGTGATTAATAAATTATCTTCAATACGAATACCTATGCCTCGCCATTTATTATCAACTTTTGCATCAGGAGCGATGTAAATACCGGGTTCTACCGTTAATACCATGCCGGGTTTCAGCGGTCGGTCTTGGCCATCAATTTTATAATTTCCAACATCGTGTACATCTAAACCAAGCCAATGACTAAGTCCATGCATGTAAAATTCACGATAATTTTGTTGTTTAATATTGTCTGTTAAGTCGCCCTTTAAAATATCTAAATCAAGTAACCCTTGGGTAATCACTGCCACTGCCACATCACTGGCTTGTTTAATAGTATTGTTAGGTTTTATCTGCTCAAAGGCAGCAAGTTGTGCCCTCAAAACCAATTCGTATAGTTGTTTTTGCTGCTCTGAAAACTGCCCCGAAACCGGAAAAGTACGAGTAATATCCGCTGCATACCCTTGCCATTCGCACCCCGCATCAATTAGCACCAAATCACCGTCTTTTAGGACTTGATTATTTTCGGTGTAATGTAAGATACACGCATTATCCCCCGCGCCAACTATAGTGCCGTAGGCTGGATACTTAGCACCTTGCATGGCAAATTCATGATGAATTTCTGCTTCAAGGTGATATTCATTTTTATCGGCCGCAACAAATCGCATTGCTCGCATATGGGCTTGGGTAGCGATAGCCGCAGCTTTGCGCATCAGCTCAATTTCAGTTGTTGATTTAAATAAACGCATCTCATCAAGGATAATGCGACTATCAATCAAACTAGCAGGCGCTTGTCTACTTTGTTTTGGAGCATCTCGCAATGCTTGTAATAGTGAAAAAACCAGCTCATCTGCGTTTGGATTATGGCCTTGTGCAAAATACAAATTTTGGTGACCGTCAATTAAATCGAGTAACCTTTCACCTAATTCGTCTTCAGCAAAAGCCATATTAACTGGGTATTGCTGTTTGGCTTGCTTGGGACCCACTCGGCGCCCGTGCCAAATTTCCATTGTAGGGTCTTTGTCTAAGCAGAAAAGTACACTCATCCCCTTTGAATACTCTTGATGGTTAGATAACACTAGCCAAGCGTCGGGCTCTGGAAAACCACACAAATAGTGAAAATAACTGTCTTGGCGAAAGGGGAATTCAGTATCACGACTACGAGTCACTAAGCCAGACGCTGGCAGCAAACAAATACTGTTAGGCTGCATTTTATGTAACAAATGCGTTTGACGGCTTAAAAATTCACTATTATCCATGGCTAATGCGGTGACTCACTTCTTTGTTTTAAAAAGGAAAAACTCAACAGGTTAATGAACTGTTTTAGGCTCACTTTGCTGTTGTTCTGGAGACTTACCTAGCTCGTTAAAACACAACATAGCGGTAACACGCACATATTCCATCACTTCAAACAATGCCTGCTCCGATTCTTCATCTTCATTCATTTCATCGTCCATTCGCGCAATTTCAGCAAAGTCTTCGAGTCCTTCTTTGACATCCGCAGAACACCCTGTTAAATCATCCTGATGCAAACCAAACCCCAGCATAAATCCCTGCACCCAACTCAACAACGCTTGCCCCCGCTCATTAATAGGTGACGAATCTTCCGGCAAACAAAGTACCAGAGCAAAGTCACTTTCAACCAATTGCTGACAGGTATTGTCATAAAGGTTTTTAAAGGCTTCGACGACTTCTTTAGAAAATGACTCACCTTGATGAATAAAATCAGCGAGTGGCTCTAACCAGTCTTGGCATTCTAATGGCATCCCCCCTCCTAACATGCCACAAAACATACCTTGTACTTCAGCGGCTGAGGTTAAAATATCGTTGCGTTCAAGTAACGCTGTTATGGTATCGAAAAGATTAGTTGACGTATTCAAAGTGCACTCTCAATTATTGGACAAAACAATGCTAACACTCTCGAGAAAGCAAATACACGATAGAGGGAGCAATAGCACTAGTATATCAGGCTAGTAACAGATTATAATGGCAGTGTTTGTTGGACAGCTAGTTGTTTATTAGCAGAATAACAAGCGGTTTTCTATGCCTCCTGGGGTGTTTGCCAGTTTAGTTATGTCCCTGGCCGATGCTTTTTACCAAGGGAGATGATTCCACTACTATTGCGCAAGCTCGGCTCGTATCGAGAAGCCTAAGGTAGCGATGACTTTTCCGCCCTGAACTTTCGGTTCACGGGCTTACACCGAACAGCGGCATTTTGGGAGGCGTCCAAAACTATCTATAACGGATTGAGATCATGAATCAAGAAGAAAAAATTCAAACTTACGGAAAAGACGTGTTAGAAGCCTTGTCTTCTATAGTGAAGTGGAAATATGATGATTTTCACAAAGTGATGCTCGCAGAGTTCTCTGTAGATAAACAAGACCAAGTATTATTTACCTTACAACAGTCATTACCTGTATGTTGGGATAGAAAAACCATTAAAAAAGCACCAGACCAAGTGAAACATTATGCCGGTGAATTTTCGAAACTGGTGAAACAACAAAAACTCTTTAGTAGCAATATTGAGCGCCAACCCAAAGTGATGGCAGCTTGGTGGCCATGGGGTCATGGGGCTACGGTTTCAGTAAGATTGTTTTTAACCGACACTTCCCCTTATGTCGCAAAAACAGGGATCATTCATAAGCTGTCACGCCTTTTTGCCTAGGCACCCTTTAGATAAATTTGCTGCCAGAGAAAAAATCAATATACTAACGCCTAGACCAAATGGTCAACTTTTTAATTAATGGTTAATTTATGTTTTTATTCGGCTAGAATAAATTCCAAACTAGAACTTTAAAACAAGAGGCACAGTAACGCATTATGGCCGTTATCAATTTTGGTTCAATCAATATCGATCATGTCTACCAGGTAGATCACTTTGTTCAACCTGGTGAAACTATTGCTTCAAGTCATTACCAATGTTTATTGGGTGGAAAAGGAGCTAATCAGTCTATTGCCCTAGCCAGAGCAGGTTCAGAAGTACGACATGTGGGTAAGATTAACGAAGCTGATGTCTCATTCAAGCAAACCATGATCCGCGATGGTATTGATTGTAAACATGTATCTTGCACTGAAACAGCCTCTGGACATGCGATAATACAAGTTACTCCTTCGGCAGAAAACGCCATAGTGTTGTTTGGCGGCGCTAATCAAGAAATGACATCTAAAGACATTATGTATGCGTTGGATTCAGTTACCTCTGCCGATTGGGTTTTGACACAAAATGAAACCAGCAGCATCGACCAAGTGCTACTTCAGGCAAAAGAGAAGGGCTTACGCGTAGCCTTTAATCCCGCACCTATGACTGAGTCAGTTAAGCATCTTCCTCATGAATGTATTGATTTATTAATTGTTAATGAAGTAGAGGCTGAAGAAATCTCGGGTCGTCAAGATTTAGACAAAATTGAAGAATATTTTCGCCAAGACTGGCCCCATGCCGAAGTCCTGATTACTTTAGGTAAAGCGGGGGTACGTATGTTAAAGAAAGACAAAACAATTAACGTTCCCGCTTTTGAAGTAGAAGCGGTAGATACCACTGCCGCAGGCGATACTTTTATCGGCTACTTTTTATCTGCTTACAGTAACCATACCGATTCAACTGTTGCGTTAAAACGCGCCTGCGCAGCATCAGCTTTGGCTGTTATGCAAGTGGGTGCTGCTCAATCTATACCTAACGAAGAAGACGTAAATCGTTTTCTTGCTAAACAATAATATTACGGGAGACAATTAATGAGCCACAAAATTATACTAGATACTGATCCGGGTATTGATGATGCAATGGCAATTTTCTTTGCCTTTCAACACCCCGAAATCGATGTATTAGGGCTGACTACCGTTTATGGTAATGTACCAGTAGAGATGGCAGCTAAAAATGCGATTACCTTGTGTGCTTTGGCCGATAAAAATATCCCCGTATGCAAAGGTGTAGGTATGCCTTGGGTCGGTAAAGAGTCTGGCTACGCCCATTTTGTGCACGGTGATGATGGTTTTGGAAATATCAATTTCCCTGCTGCTAAGGGCGAATTAGACCCACGTAGCTCAGCACAGTTTATTGTTGATAAAGCACGTGAATTTCCAGGTGAAATCACAGTAGTGGCCATTGGCCCATTAGGTAATTTAGCCTTGGCATTACGTCTAGAGCCCGAACTTCCTAAATTGCTAAAAGCAGTGTCGATTATGGGTGGAGCAGCTTTTGTGCGAGGCAATGTTACCCCTGTAGCAGAAGCCAATATTTGGAACGACGCTTTCGCCGCCGAGATTGTGTTTGGCGCGTCATGGGAACTCAACATGTTTGGTCTAGATGTCACTAACTCTTGTCCTTTTACTCCTGACTTTTTGACACAACTGAAACAAAACAATCCAAAATTAGGAGGTTTTGTTCACGACGCAGCACAGTTTTATGTGAAATTTTACTCACAAAACAGAGATGAAGATGTGTGTTTTTTCCACGACGCTATGCCCATCGCACATTTAATTGACCCTAGTTTGTTCGAGTTACAAACTGGCCATGCAAGAGTTTCAACTGATCCTTTAAATATTGGTCAAACGTCCGTTGCACTACCTAATACTACTGCGAGCCCAGATTGGCTCAACGCTCAGCAAATTAATGTAGCGACTAAAGTTGACAATGCACGTTTGACTCAGTTGTATCTTGATACTTACAGCCTGTAACTTGGCTTACGGATACCTTAAGCATGTCTCATTCAGATGTACTAGATAGGCAACAAATCCGTCAAAAATTTCGCTCAGAACGTCAATTGTTATCGCCTCTGCTCCAAGCAGAGGCTGCAACCCAAATACTCTCAACTTGTTTAGAATCGACGCCTCTCTCTGAAGCGAAAACCATTGCCTGCTACCTAGCCAACGATGCTGAAATTAACCCTCAAAAGATTATCGAATATTGCTGGCAACAAGGTAAATGTGTGTTACTGCCAGTGCTACATCCTTTTTGTAAAGGGCATCTGCTGTTTGTGGAGCATCATCCTCGTTCGGCTACCCGTAAAAATATCTATGGCATTGATGAGCCTATTGTCACCAGCACAAACATTCACACCCTAGAGAATATTGAATTAATTTTTACGCCACTCGTAGCCTTTGATGCTAAAGGCAATAGATTAGGCATGGGTGGGGGATATTATGACCGAACCTTAGCACCTATTAGACGTGACTCCCTCGCCACCAAACTCATAGGATTGGCCCATACTTGCCAACAAACTGATAACTTACTCACCGATAGCTGGGATATTCCATTAGATGGTATTGCCACCCCAGATCAATTTTTTGATATAAGTTAACACTGTGCTTAGGTTACACTTTAAACAACCTAGCGTTTATTAAGATCAACAGGCTCTAAAAACTCATGACACAAGATCAAAAAAAGCAAGCCGCAGCCCAAGCAGCGTTAAAATATGTAAAAAATGACACTATTGTAGGTGTGGGCACAGGTTCAACAGTCAATTATTTTATCGATGCACTGGCCGCTGTAAAACATGATATTCAAGGAGCGGTGTCGAGTTCTGATGCTTCGACCAAACGTTTAGAAGCTTTGGGTATTGAGGTGTTCGACCTTAACTCAGTGGACAAATTTGATATTTATGTGGACGGTGCTGACGAAATCACCAAACACAAACACATGATTAAAGGTGGTGGTGCGGCCCTGACTAGAGAAAAAATTGTCGCTGCTGTGGCTGATAAGTTTGTTTGTATTATTGATGATACTAAACAAGTCCCTCTGTTAGGGCAGTTTCCTTTGCCCGTTGAAGTCATTCCTATGGCACGTTCTTATGTCGCCCGAGAAATAGTTAAACTAGGTGGTGATCCAGCATATCGCCAAGGTGTAATCACCGATAATGGTAATGTGATTTTGGACGTACATAATTTAAAAATTCTCAATCCTGTTGAATTAGAAAGACAACTTAACGCCATAGTGGGCGTGGTTACCAATGGTTTATTTGCTGATCGTGGTGCAGATGTGGTGCTAGTTGGTACTGATAGCGGCGTTGAAACGATAGAATAGCTCGAGCCGGTCGCCGCGCGATACCAGCTTATTTTGTAGATACAAGAGAACAGATCAAGAGTTATTTTTCAAATACCCCTTTTTTGTGCTTTGCTTCAAGCTAGTCTCTCGAAGCTTGCCACTTGCAGCTGTCTTTTCCCCATATATTCATCCCATGAAGCCTTACCAATTCGCGAAATAAAGTACTTTTGCAACAAACCAGCACCTAATATCCACTGAATACTTAGAAAGTCAGCATTCTTAACTATTGAGGGATATCATTATGTCGAACAAATTTGCAGGTAAAACAGCCATTATATCTGGCGGAGCAGGAGGCATTGGTTTTGCTCTTGCTGAAGAATTTGGACAATTGGGTATGAACATTGTCATTGCTGATATAGACCAAATCCAACTTGCAGAGGCGCAACAAAAATTACAGGCTGCTAATGTGCCAGTGTTAGCTTGTCCACTAGACGTAACTAATTATCAACAGTGGCAAGACACTGTTGCCGCTGCACACGCTAAATTTGGTAATATCCACATGTTGGTGAATAACGCTGGTGTCGGTGGCGTGCAAGGCTCAATTGAAGAAACCAAACTGGACACTTGGAAATGGGTTATGGATGTAAATGTAATGGGTGTAGTGAACGGTACACAAGCCGTCGCCCCAAGCATGAAAGACCATGGTCAAGGTGGTTGGATCATTAACGTCGCCTCTATGGCAGGTATGAATGGCGTGCCTTATTCCGGTGCTTATGCTGCTTCAAAAGCCGCGGTAGTTTCTATGTCAGAAAGTTGGGCCGGTGAATTGAAAAAGCATAATATTGCGGTATCGGCGCTGTGCCCTGCTTTTGTTAAAACTCGTATCCATGAGTCATTACGCAATCTTCAATCTGAATACAAAGAAGTGAAAAATCAGGGCGCCCATAAAACACAAGCTGCAAAAGGCAACAACAAGGCAAAAGAACTAGTGGAGTCTGGCATTCCTACTTCGGTCCTTGCAAAACGTGTAGTAGAAGCGTTGCTATCAGGGCAGTCATACATTTTTACTCACCCCAACTTCCGAGGACCCATAGCCTATAGATCGGCCCTTTTAGATGCGGCATTTGCTGATGCTGAGAACAGCCCTATTGTTAGTCATCTAAAAGATGATGAAATTAAAATGTTGTAGCAGTATCGAATCCACCAAGAACGCCAAAAGTGCTTGGTGGCTTACATGTGCCGGGTAATGACCCGCTATGCTGCAACAAGATCCTCTGCCAGTTTATTTACATCGGCAATGCTCTTATAAGACTGGCGGTTCAGCAACATCTTTGTTGCCATTTTAAGTGCCTGAGTTTCTAACTTAGCTCTAAGTTTTAGATCTTCAAATTGCATTAAGTCTGCTACTTTTGCCACCCCTAAGATTCTGCGTATCATCTTACAGGCTGCAAAACCTAAGCTATCCTTCAATACTTGTTGCAAAAATGCCTGCCTGAAGATTTGATGGCTATCTCCTGTAAGGTCTTTGCCCATAAAGGTACTTTGTGCCGACTGCTCATGCTCTGACCATAAAGACAAAAACTTAGCTTCAAATTTGTACCAAAGGTCGTCAATGGTCTGCAATAGCCATTGGCTATAATTCAGCGACTCTACCGATGTGTTATGTGCATGTGAAAAGTAGCTCAAATATAAATTTCCAATTAAGGCGCCAAGATCGAAGCCCATGGGACCCGCAAATGAAAACTCGGGATCAATTACAAAGGTTTCTAACTGGTTTACCATCACAGAACCAGTGTGTAAGTCACCGTGTAACAGTGCTTCTGGCTTATTCATAAACATATATTTCATTTCTGCAACATGCTTGCGAACATCAGGATCTTTTTGAATAGAATCGATAATAGCCTGGGATAGAGCTGGATTGTAGGCATTCATTTCATGATGTTCAAATGGGTAAGTAAACACAAAATCCTCGGTTATATTACACATATCATGATTATGACTGTTGCTGACCATGTTTTTTTTATCGATTGAGGACAACGCCAAACTAGAAGAGTAAAACAAGGTCTCTGCCAGAAAAGTCGATAAGTCTTCTGCCAATCTGGGTAAATATCGCCCTTGTATTAATTCACTGCGTAAAATGCCATGTTTACTGAGGTTTTGCATAATGACCACAGACAAAACTTCAGATTGATAATAAATTTCTGGCAGCATTTCAGGGCATACACTAGATTGATAATTTAAGGCATGAATTTCTGCGGTCATCCTTTGACGTGTCAATGGCCATTGCTCCCCCATCACTTTAATATAGGGCGGCGCTTGTTTAACAAATACCGACTGATTTGAATCTTGCTTGTTAGTTACCACAAACGCGAAATTCATATTGCCATCTTTTATTTCTTGCACCTCAAGGTCATCGAATGACGAAAACCTCAACAGAACTTCGGGCAAAGACTGCAAATAATCAATAAGGTTGCTGTGGTTAAGTTGATAGTATTCCATTTAGGGAGATTTACCTTTAATTACATTGTAATTGCGTTAATAAAGTGTGTGGGCGTGTTTAATCCGGTAAATGCACTTGCAAGTAGCGAAGCATATTAGCCCCCATTACTTGCTTAATCTGTCTCTCGCTAAGCCCCAAATCTAACAATGCTTGGGTTAAATAAATCAGCTCTGAAGTATCAAAAGGCACACTAGTGGCGCCGTCGTAATCTGACCCAAGGGCGATATGCTCACTACCGACTAATTCAATGCCATATTGAATCGCTTTAGCAATCTCAATGACGTTTGACTCGCACACTGCACCATCCCAATAACCCACTGCTATGAGACCGTCGTTAGCGGCAATCTGTTGCATCAATTCATCAGAGATATTTCTTGCTGATGGGCAATGTCCGTAAAACCCCGTATGACTAATTAATACAGGCTGATCGCTCAACGCTAAGACATCTTTGACCACTTGTTCTGATGAATGGGAAACATCCACCATAATCCCTAAAGACCGCATTTTTTGTAGTGCTTGTTTTCCAAACTCCGTCAATCCCTCTCCACTTACCCCGTGCAATGACCCACCTAACTTGTTATCAAAAAAGTGCTGTAAACTCATCATCCGAAAACCACTTTCAAATAAGCGCTGTATATTGCTTAACTCCCCATCTAGTGCATGGGAACCTTCGGTGCCTAACAACATACCTAATAATTTGGGATGAGCTTCTCGCTGCTCTAAAAATTGTGCGAGTTCTGATTTTGACCTAATAAGGGACACTTGCTCGGGAAATTCATTAGCTAACTCTTGAGCTTTACTCCCCTGAAACAGTGCGCGTTCAGCCAGACTATTCCATGTATTTGTAGGCCAGAGGTTAACTAACGCCAGTTTGGTAATATTGTCACTGGCATCAGTGCTATTTTCCTCATAATTGATGCCATCGGGTGACTTAGTGACTGTCGTAAACATTTGTAATGCCACATTCCCCTGCTGCAATCTCGGAATATCCACATGGCCATAATCATGCTTGTCGATCAAATCCCTTTTCCACATTAAAGAATCACTATGCCAGTCACCTATAAATAACTGCCCATGTAGGGTTCTGGCTTGCTCGGATATCACAGGTAAAGTCGAATCATGCAAACGGTTGGTTTGTTTATCTAATTGCGCAGGGAAAAACACAAAAAAGCCAACAACTACAAGAATGATTATAAAGGCGACAATTTTAAAGATAGCTTTTTTTGAGGGCATAAATAGTACGCTAAGTGTGGAGAAAATGATGATGTACGATCTTCGTTCGTAGAATAAATGTCAAATTAAATTCCGAATTGCGAATTCCGAATTCCGACAAAGTTGAGCCTTCACCCTAAATATTTAACATGGCGACACTTAATAGTGATATTCATCTTCCCCCATACTACAAACAGCAGGCTTACTTTTTGATTATCAAAAAGAAAATCAATAATAGGGTTTATCAAACCTGCCTAATAGTATCTAATATTCACTTTCCCCAATTCATAGTTTGATAAATAGGTATGGCATGAAGAACCCATTTAGCGCGTTATGGCTATTGAGTCTCCTTAGTATAGTGTCATCAAATGTTTCATTTGCTCAAACCAAGTCCAGCCTTAGATTTTTAACTGAACATAGCCCACCAGGTGAATATTTAAATGAAGAGGGTGTGGTTTCGGGCGTAACAGTCGAGCTGATCCGTATATTACAACAGCGTCTCGACGAACCGGGTGAGATAAACATATTGCCTTGGGGAAGAGCAATGAAAATAGCTAGGCAAGAAGCAGGACTCGCCTTATTTGAAACAGTGCGGACTGAAGAACGAGAGAAGTGGTTTAAATGGGTAGGACCGCTACAAAGTTATCATATTTCACTGTATGGTTTAAAAAAGCAGATACAGAATAAACCCGACATTAAGACCTCTCCCCAAAAATATATCGCCTGTGCCTATCGCAACTCAGCGATTATCGCTGAAATAGAAATATTAGGTTTTCACATAGGTAAAAACTTGATCCTCACCAATAAAGTAGGAGACTGCCAACAAATGTTATTGTTAGGACGCGCCGATGTAACACCGGTTAGCGAACTAAGAGTAGATGACTTTATTACCAAGGCTAAACAGATGGGAGACAAATTGGTGCCCGTTGCTTTTTTAACCCAACGCCAACGTTATCTCGCTTTTTCACTTGATGTTGACACTAAGCGTACAACCCGCTGGCAACAAGCGTTAGAACAAAGTTATCTCGATGGCACCATGCGGCAACTCTACCAATCGGTATATTCCGAATCAATCATTCAACGACTTGAGGATATGGCAAAAAAATAACTGTCAATGACTATTTCTTCACCCTTGCCACCAAAAAATCCACCACTGCTTTGACTTTAGGTACTAAGTATCTTTGTTTTTGGTATAACAAATACACGGCCATATCGTTATTTTGGTTAATTTGCACTTGTGGCTCTACCCTTAACTCTAGCAACTCACCACTTGCTAAGTAATGAGCCGTTGCCCAGCGTGGTGCCATCAATATGCCCTTGCCTTGAGCAGCCAATTCACCTAACCATTTCCCACTATTTGAAACAGCTACTTGCGGCGCAGAAACATCGTGCCACTGGTTATTGATATAGGTTAACCAAGGTGTTGGACCATTAGGCGTACGAAAATACAGCCCTTTGTGTTGTTTCAGTTCAATGGCGTGTGCCGGGTTTCCCATATCAGCTAAATAACTTGGTGCGGCTACGGGAATAAATTGATTACCCATAAGTTTAATGGCTAATACTCTTTCATTGGGTGCGTACCCACCGCGTATTGCTACATCCACATCATCACGACTCAAAGCAGATAACTCATCACTTAAACTAACATCTAATACTATCTCGGGATAAAGCTGACTAAATTCATCAAGTAGTGGTAACAAGATCCTTTCACCAAAGCCTACCATCGAACTAATGTGTAAATGCCCCATAGGTTTTGCTTGGTAGCTGCGAACCGCTTCATTACTTTGTTCAAGTTGATTAAGAATATCTAACACCTGACTATTATAACGCTGGCCAACTTCAGTTAATTTCACATCACGAGTCGAACGTTTTAACAGAGTTGCACCTAAACTGCTTTCTAAATCTGCCACTCGTCTTGATAGGGAAGAAGGTGGCACACCAAAAACAGCCGCGGCTTTAGTAAAACTGCCTGTTTCAGCAACTTTACTGAAATACCTTAATGCGCGAAATTGATCCATAACACTCTCAAATTTTTAACCTAATGACTCATTATTGTCTTTATAACAATAAAGATAGTGCTTTTCAGCTATATATCTAGCCATTTTATTTAGCAATACTAGCTTTACTTACAGAGTTACCTATTAGTAATCACACATTGGAGTTCTAAATATGAGTACATTTACCGCTATAAATCTTGTTGCCCGCCCTGCCCCTGGCCCTATTGGTGCGGAGCTCTTTGAAGTTGTACAAAAGCCAATGCCCAGTGCTGGTCCTGGGCAAATATTGGTGAAACAAACTCATATGTCTCTAGACCCTGCTATGGTGGGTTGGATGAGCCCGGATCCAGAAAGTTATATTCCACCTGTAGGTTTAGGCGAAGTCATGCGTTCTTCAGGCATAGGTGAAGTAATAGCAAGTAACCACCCTGACTTTGCTGTTGGTGAGCGTGTTATGGGTATGACTGGATGGACAGAGTATTTAGTTAGCACTGGTGAAGGTCTTAGAAAAGTCCAAGCTGGATTAGATCCAGAAATGGTGTTATCGGTCTTTGCACTTCCAGGCTTAACTGCAACCCAAGGTTTATTTGGCTTTGGTCACCCTAAAGCCGGTGAAACCATAGTGGTCAGTGGTGCTGCAGGTTCGGTTGGCTCAATAGTAGGACAGCTCGCTAAAGCCGAAGGATTAAACGTAATTGGCGTCGCCGGCTCCGACGAAAAGTGTGACTGGATAGTCAGTGACTTGGGTTTTGACGGCGCAATCAATTACAAAACAGACGATATTGATACAAAACTAACTGAGTTAGCACCTAAGGGAGTTGACATATACTTTGAAAATACCGGTGGCCCGATTCAACATCACGTAATTGAGCATATGAATGCACATGGCAGAGCAGTAGTGTGCGGCATGATATCTGACTACACTGCGGAAACACCTAGTGCAGGCCCTAACTGGATCCCCATTATCAAAAAACGTATTACTATCCAAGGTTTTGCTATGCCTGACCATTTTGGTCAATTACCAGAGTTAATTGATAAACTTACCCCCTATGTCATGCAAGGTAAAATAAAACACCGCGCTCATGTATTAAATGGATTGGAGTCAGCGATAGAAGGTCTCAATATGTTATTAACAGGTGCGAACAAAGGTAAATTAATCGTTAAATTGTAAAACCAATTAACAAAATACAAACTTAAATTGTTTAGCAAAATCACCTTAAAATTCTAATTTTGGGATGATTTTGCCTTTTAATTAGATGTAACACTGGCTACAGCATTAGCAAAATAGCAACTTTTCTAAGTATCACCCAAAAAAACTAGGCCAAATAATATAAAGTGTTTTTATCTATATTATTCCAATCCTACCTAACCAATTTTTCACCTAAGCATAGTCAATACGTGGCTATCAAAGCTGCTTAGGCAGCATTTACAAAGACTTCCAAGTTTTATACAACTAAAACACCAGCATTCAAAACAACCAGATGACATTACCAATACCAACACACAAAGCAAATATTGGTATGACAAAATATGTAACTTTTGACTATATTGGCATAACAAAACGTTGACATGCCATGCACTAATTGGTTAGTTTAGGCACATGCTTGAAACATTTTGTTTACAACCCAAACAAAACGTAAACAAGTTGTATGTCAGAGAACAATTAAAACTCATTACATAGTGAATGGAGAACGCATGAAAACTAAACTAAATAAAATAAGCTCTGTACTTAAAAGTACCAGAGCACATTCTGCGATATACAGCGCCGCTGTAGTCGCAATGTTGGCAGCTCCCACAGTTTCAGCGCAACAGGCTCAACCAGAAGAACAAAATCTAGAAGTTATTGAGGTTAGCGGAATACGCTCAGCCCTTAGCAGTGCACTTTTTGAAAAACGCGAATCAACTAACTTAATTGAAGTCATTCAGGCTGAAGATATTGGTAAGTTACCAGATCAAAACCTTGCAGAAGTACTAGAAAACGTAACCGGTGTACAAATCACTAGAACCGCTGGTGTGGGTACTGGTGTGCAAATTCGTGGTTCAAACTCAAACAATGTATTAATTAACGGTGTTGAAACTGTTGGTGCAGGTACAGGTCGAGGCGGTATTAGCTTTGAAGATATTTCAGCTTCAATCATTGCTGCTGTAGAAGTGACTAAAGCGTCTGAAGCTAAAACAATCGAAGGCTCAGTAGGTGGTACAGTTAACTTGCGAACTATTCGTCCTTTAGAGCTTAGTGAACAATTAATCAATGTGCGTGTGCAAGGTGAAGACAGCAGCTTAACCACTGATGGTATTCAGCCACGTTTCTCTGCAGTTTATGGCGACAACTGGGATACTGATAACGGTAAGTTCGGTTTTGTAATGAGTGGCAGTTTAACCAAGCAAGAATCTTCTTCTTTCCGTCCACGTGTTGACCGTGATGGTGGTTTAGTTGAAAACTGTGATGCCTCTGTAGTGCGAGCTGGTGGTGATCCTCAAGACGTAGCTGATCGTCCTGCTTGTCAAGATTTTGATTTTTTAGGTATTGGATTCTTAAACCAAGAATACGAAAACTTCGAATATGAAACAACGAACATTTCAACGACTTTTGAATTCGCGCCAAATGACAACATGAAGTTTTTCTTAGATGTTGTTTTGACTGACCAAGAACGTCGTCAAGATAGTACCCGTGTGCAAGGTTCTGGTCTAACCTCAGTACTTGACTATACCGTACCGACAGAATTTGAAACAGTCAACTATGGATCCTTGGACGGTGTGTCATTGGGAAGCATCCAAGCAGCCGTTCGCGGAACAATCGAGCCTATGCTTGGTGTTGATGACGATGATCCTAACTTACGTTTTAGTAGTGATAACGGAGCCCGCCTAACTGATACACAACTTTTCCGTTTAGGTGGTGAATGGCAAGGCGATAACTTGTTCGCTAGCTTTGAAATATCATCAGCGAGTTCTGATACAACTAACCCAAATCTAAGCTCTACTTTAAACTTCATTAACCCCCACGCTCCTTTAGATGGTTTAGATGAAGACGGCAATGTTACTTCAGATACCAGTAATGATAACTCTGTCCCATTTATATATGACCTAACTGGTGGCGCATTAACCTTTGGTATCAACTTTGATTCACCCTTCGCTCCAACTGTTGCTGAATTACTGGATCCTGCAAACGTTGTATTAGACCAAGTTCAAATAGGTCGTAATGAAACCAACAACTCATTAGATGCAGTACGCGCAGATTTCACTTATTACTTAGAAGACTCGCCTATTACTTCTGTTGATTTTGGTTTCCGTGTGAGCAAACGTGAAAGTACTTTTAACGATATAAGCGATAATATCGGTGGTTTCAGCAAGATGGTTGATAGCCCAAGCGGTTCATTATTCTCTGAGTTGTTAGTGCAGGGCCCTGATAACTTTGGTGACGCTGATGGTCGTGAGTTGGCAGTCCGTAACTTTATTATCATCGATCCAGATTTAGCATTTAACAACCCAGATTATGTATTAAGTACATTAGAAGCAGCACTGATTGAACATGATCCAACACCTGATTTATCAAATTTAACGCCTTCATCTTCAGCTTTCTTTAGTATTTCAGAGGAAACACAGGCGATATACGCACAAGCTAACTTCGAATTTGAAAATCTAGTAGGTAATTTTGGTGTAAGACACATAAAAACAACGGTTGATTCAACAGGTAATACTGTCACAGCTGATGGTTCATCGTTAACGACTATTTCTGGTGATTACAGCTTCACATTACCAAAAATCAACCTTGTTTATACGCCCCATGATGATGTTGTGTTGCGTTTAGGTTGGGGGCAAGATATTCGTCGTCCAGATTTCTCAGATTTAAATACCTCTGTTTCTTATGATCCGAATATCAACCAATCAGTGTCCATTGGTAATCCAGGTTTAGAGCCACAAGAAATCACTACTTTAGATATTGCTGCTGAATGGTATTTTGCTGAAGCGGCGGTTATAAGCATTGGTTACTTTGATAAAGAAATCGGTAACTTATTCGTTTCTACTTTAGATTCTGCATCAAGAGACGGTGATGGTTTCTTTGCTACCAATGACCCTTCATGTTCTGGTGGTGGTATATATAACCCAATTGCAGTAGGCGATGATTTCTTAGCCCCTATAGGCGTTGTCGGAGCATGTGTTGATAAAGCGACGCAAGTCAACGATTCAGCTAAAACAACTCAAACCGGTATCGAGATGGCCGTTCAGTATGATTTATCTAGCTTTGAAGATGATTTAGGTTGGGCATCTGGTTTTGGTTTTATGGCCAACTACACTATCCAAGAATATAAAGGTGGATCAGTGGTCAACTCTTCTGCGGGTCGTGGTACTGATATCTTCAATGCCATTAACGGCATTTATGATGATGCTGATTTTGTAACAGTGACTGCTGTACAAGGTCTTCTAGACTTCTCTGAAAATGCTTATAACGTTACTGCATACTATGAAAAGTTTGGTTTATCAGCACGTCTTCGTTACACATGGCGTGAAGCGTTCCGTACCGACGATACTGCCGGTGGTGCATCACGTAACTCTACTTTAGGTTTCCCAGTTTATACTCATGACCGTGGCCAGCTTAATGCAAGTGTTAGTTATGATGTGAACGAGCAACTAAACTTAGGTATAGAAGCGATTAACTTAAATAAATCAGGCGTTACTCAATCTTGTGTTAACGAAGGCGCAATCCTTTGTTTCCAAGGTTTAGCTGACCGTCGTATTACGTTTGGTGCTAGCTACCGTTTCTAAAACCTAGATAACAATAGCGACAACTCCAAACTAAGACGCCAGTCCTGGCGCCACGCTACCCCCATCTTTATGCTGGGGGTAGCTAATAACTACTATGAAGTTAGGTTCAAAATTGATTTCGAGCCAAATTGTAATCTAAACAAATCCACACTATTTTTTAAAACGTTACAGATTTACCGAAATTATTACCAGTGACATTACCAATAACACTACATATATTATTACCAATAGTATTACCAATAATGTTGCCAATAGTGTAAATTAAACAGATGCATACGCATTAGTCTAAATACGACTGGAAATTAACTCGTTGAGCATGTGATATACCAAAAGCACATAGCAAACTAAAATCACTATAAATAGGAATTATTTATGACAAAACC
>TARA_R110000751_G_scaffold3930_4_pt1 | contig 75401 bp, 67 predicted proteins | sample TARA_R110000751 | Tara Oceans TARA_R110000751 (sample SAMEA4398001) | marine metagenome | biome: Polar Biome; feature: [MES] marine water layer (ENVO:01000295) within the mesopelagic zone...; material: water (ENVO:00002006), including particulate matter (ENVO:01000060) such as...... | reverse complement strand
TAGATTTTAGATTTTAGATTTTAGATTTTAGATTTTAGATTTTAGCAGTACCCCAACAGCTAAACATCGGATCTTCCAACACACAATACACCTCTTGCGTATTTAATCTCTTTCCGTATTGCTGCAAGACAAAAGATACCCTGTCACCTGAATATAAAAACCCAAATGTCGTTCTTTTGCCCTCTTTAATTAGAATTTCACCTCAAATAGCTCCCGCTGGATATAGATGATCATAAACAATCGCAAATATTCAAAATGTACTTTGCACTACAATAGGAAGCGCTTGTTTTGAATTATGTGAAAACAGTTGAGTAATAGGCCAAAATATCCGACTATAACGTCCGTAAAGGTATAAAAGAGAGCCAAATATGGAAATAGTGACGTTTTATTTTACCTATTCTGCGAGGCCGAAATCGTCCTCCAGTCAATTTAATAAGCGTCTTTGCAAAAATGGATACAACGAAAAAAGCCTGATGGAATCGGAAGAAACAGTGCGATACCTTTAATGTCTTTATTTTGCGACAGTATATGTGTTTGAATTTAAAGGGTTTAATATTAACTTATTGATTTCAGTCTCATTTAAATAACATTTCATAATTGAATATTTGTGAAGCTAGTATAAAAATCAAAGGTAACGTCCTGATATACATACTAAAAATTAAGACTGGCATAATAATTGATAAGTTCGAAGAATGTGATGATAAGTTGCTCTTTATCGTTTAAGTATAAAAATTAATATAATAAAAACGCGAACCTTATATGCAATCAAAATCAGTGTGGGAACAAAGTTCAAACAAAACTAAATCAGCAACTGTCAGTGATTTATTTCAGTTAAGCCCTTTGCACCGCTTTGGCCGTTATTTTTGGGTGGAGAGTGGCGTAAATCACATGATGTCACCAACTAAATGCGATGAAATTTATCGACTAAGGCATAAAGTTTACTGCGAAAAAATGGGCTATGAACCAGTAAATAATACTGGGATAGAAACAGATGATTTTGACACTCGTGCTCACCACGTAGCTATTACCCATCAAAAACTAGGTGATGTGATCGGTTGCACTCGAGTAGTCAATTGTTATCACCAAGATGACTTGTTGCCCATGGAAGTTTTGGCGCAAAATCAATTGTTAGATTCTGATTACCATCCTGAAAAATTTGGCCGTGATAATATCTGTGAAATTTCTCGCCTAGCAGTGGATCAAGAGTTCAAACAAAATCTACATCAAGAAACAAGCGAACAGGAACAAAAGCTGTATCCATATATCGCTTTACATTTATATTACACTTCACTGAAGCTAGCCGCAGAATCAAATCGCCCACATGTTTATTTATTATCCGAATCAAAATTGATCCGCAGTATGCGTTTAGTGGGAATTAATATTATTCCGATTGGTGATTATGTAGCCCATAAAGGATTACGTAAGCCTTGTTATATTAATGCCCAAGAATTTATTGATAATTTACCACGCAAATTTATGCCTATGTCTCAAAATGAATATAGTCGAAATCCCCTCACCGCTGCCCCAAGAACTCTATCAGTGGTGAATGCTTAAAACACTTTTATGAATTTGTGGTATGAACACCTTGTATCTATGGTGTTCATACCACAATCTAAAGCCTCTAAATTATTCAACCTGCCATAGCTATGTATATTTAGTAGCCGCATTAATAGTTATATTCAAAAGGGCTATTATCTGCGGATACTAGTGCCTTTGTTTGAAAATATGTGCTCAATACCCCCACTAGCCGCGATTTAAATATAGCTCAATAAAGGCTTGCGAATTCAGCAATAGTGGACCTCTTTCAAATTGATACAACCCAGAGTATGCTTATTTACCCCTCAGACTAGGGAATAAAATAGGAGTATTTTATTATGAAAACTAAAAGTGGAAAGGCAGTCACTGTTGTTGCCCCCTCAAAACCTGTTGAAGCCTTTGAAGCCGATGAAGCCGATCCTGGAAAGGTGGCAGAGGTAAAAGCTAAACAAGTTGAGAGCAAAAAGGGCAAATATGGCTCAACCGTCGCACCTGCACATAAGGCAATTGAAGACCAAACCCCAGAGGAAAAAAAAGAAAAGACCAGTTGGATCGAGATTGAATTATTGGATGAAGAAGATGCCCCTGTCCCCGGGGAAAAGTATCAGATTGAATTGCCAGACGGCAGTATTGCTAAAGGCACTTTGGATGGCGATGGTTTTGCGAGAGTGGACGGTGTTAAACCTGGAGAATGTAAAGTTACTTTTCCTGAGTTAGACAAAGAAGCTTGGTCATAGAGTTAGCATTGTAAAATAATAGTTTGCGTTACGTTGGTGTATGATTCTAAATCACATAACCAGCATGTTGGACTTGGACTCATGGTGGGATAGTTACGAGTTCAATTCATTCACCCAGTGTTTCAACAAAAAGTAAAAAACGAGCCTCTATTGCATAGAGCAGCTATTGCGCTTACTCTTGCCCTAATTTCTCCCCGTCGAAAATACTCGTTTACAATATTGTTTTTAGCCACTTTTTCCACAAACTGCCTATTACAAATGTACGAATGAAGAAAAGCTCAAAGGATTAATGCTTAGTTATTTAATTATTCTGGTGGCCATCGCAGCAGCTGCCTTGTTACTTTATCCCAAAGTAGCAAATAACTTACTTTGGCGCGCCGCAATTACGCCCTTAGCCTCTATTATTGGCAGTGGATTTTTGGTGTTGGGTCCAATATTGGTGGCATCCTTCGGACAATTTGCGCCTCTTTTTATGATGACCTTATGCATTGTGGCTTACCTTTTTGGCGCGGCAATTCGTTTCAATATAGTAAGGCTAGCCGCACTTAGTGGCGTAAGAACTGCGTTCGAGGAAAAGCTTGAAACACTTTCTTCTTGGGCTCTAGCCTTTGCCTATATTATTTCAGTAGCCTATTACTTAAATCTGCTTGGATCTTTTGCGGTGAGCCTTACACCTCTAAACGATGCCTTCAATGCGCAACTAGTAACCAGTGCTGTATTTGCAATCATACTACTAGTTGGTTGGATCAGGGGATTTCATGCACTAGAGCGTATGGAACAAGTCACTGTCGGAATCAAACTGTCTATCATCGCAGGGCTTTTGTTTGGTCTTGGGTGGTACTTTATTGATAAAGCAGTAGCCAGTGAACTGGTACGAGGCTCCACAACTGTGACTGGTTGGCAAGCCATTGTACTGACGGCAGGTTTACTTGTTACAGTACAGGGATTTGAAACATCACGGTATCTTGGAGACGAATACCTCCCCCTTACAAGAATTCACTCTATGCAGTTTGCACAATGGATATCTACAGCAATCTATATGATATACATTGCTTTTCTAAGCTACCTATTTATTCCTGAAAACTTAGTATTAAGTGAAACAGCGATTATCGATCTTATGGCTGTTGTGGCGCCTGTATTGCCACTGCTGTTGATTGCCGCTGCCATCAGCGCACAATTTAGTGCTGCAGTGGCAGACACGGGTGGCTCAGGAGGTTTGATTACTGAACTGACTAAGGGTTGGGTTTCCCCACGAGCGGGTTATGCTGTTTTAGTAAGCATTGGATTAGTGCTGACATGGGCAATGAGTATTTTTGAGATCATTAGTTACGCATCTCGAGCCTTTGCTTTTTATTATGCACTTCAAGCTTTCATAGCAGCAAAAGGAAGTTACTCAGAAAACGGCTTGACATATAAAGGCACAGGATTCGCCTTACTTGGCATTCTAGGGCTAGTTATTACGGTTTTCGGAACCTCTGTAGAGTAGAGGACTTATCACATTATCCTTTGTGTGAGTATTAATTTAAAAAACTCGCAATCTCGGCTGAATGATACAAGCTTCTTGGTTACTCTGCAGGGTTTGATACTAAACTGCAAAGTGACAAATGACTTATGTCCAAAAACAAGGAATAATTAATGAAAGCATGCCTGACTGGAAATAAACAAAGGCCAAAAATGACAAAATTCAAAGTGATGACGTTAAACGATTTAAAACTCACAATCCCACTATTATTTGCCTCCTTTATAACCAATGTCAGCGCTGCAGCAGATGTCGACCAATCAACAAAAGCCAATGGGGCTTATTGCGCACCGGGTTCAGAACAGGTTCAACTGGATTTAAGCAATGTTAGCTTAACCCGAGAGCAAGGTATTCCATTGATATATCAAGGAATGAACAATATTGAAGGTCCACTTTGGCATGATGGCGCATTGTATTACTCAAACCTAGGCTCTCATCAAGCCAACGATCAGGACTTTGTGTTATCTAACCAAAGTACCATTTGGCGCTGGGTACCAGGCACTAAACCTGAAGTGTGGCTCGACGATACAGTAGCTGGCACTAATGGACTAGCAATCGATAATAATGGCAATTTAGTTGCAACCCGTCAGCTTGACGGCTCGGTTGTTTATATCGATTGGCAAACTAAAAAAGTGAGCCCAATTGTGACTCGTTATGAAGATAAACGTTTTAACTCACCAAATGACCTTACGATCGCTGATGACAACACAATTTATTTCACGGATCCAAATTGGAACACTCCTTCTAATATTGATCCCGCTAATACCCAAGGTGGTGGTGCGCCTGGCTCTCAAGTGCCAGGTCAGCGTATTTACCGCGTTAGCGCCGATGGTAAGGTTAATCCAACACTCGTGACCGAATTAGTTCCGGCTCTACGAGATAAACCAAATGGCATTACTTTGTCTTTGGATCAAAAACAATTGATCGTAGGCGGCATTGCGGGGCTGTGGGCATTTGAATTGAAATCTGGACGCGTATCTAACCCTAAACAACTACTCAACACTCCTATAGACGGATTAGGCAAAGATTGCAGTGGTAATATATATGTCACAACCACGCGTAATTCTCCTACCAGAACTGACGATCAATTAGTGGTGATTCTAAATAAGAACTATGATGAAATTGGAACATTAACTGTCCCAGAGATCCATATAGTGACCAACATTGCTTTTGGTGGGGAAGATGGCCGCACCTTATATGTGACGGGTCTGACTGCTCCGATGGATGGTAACAAAGTACGACAATGTGGTAACGCCGACTGTTTACCTGCGGGTATTTATCGCGCTAGACTCAATGTTCAAGGTTTTCCTTATTAGTCAACTAGTGGGCAAAGGTAAAAATGACGATGATGCGAGCAGTTTGGCGAAGATGACCCAGCTGTATTTATAATTATGTTTAAATAAGATTATTACCCGCCCTAGTAGTAAAACTATCCCTAAGTTTTGCATAACCTAAAGCAGTAATTGAATACAGCTAAAACCAAGGAACCTTCCATGAGTTGGTTATTAAAAATTATTGTGCTGTCACTGACCCTTGGAGCCGTCTCAAATGCCAAAGGGGCAGACAGTGTTAACTTACTGGTAATGATAGAAGACGCCGATAAACACTCTGTCCCAAGAGATAGTCAGATTAATAAACGGGTTCACGCCAGTATTAGTCAACAGCTTAATCAGGTTGCTGATGTTTATGACGAAACTAGCGTCACTCTTAATACTTTTAATCAAGGCCCGGGGCGTCGAACCGATGCAGAGTTACTCGATATTGCTCGCTCTGTCACGCGCCCTCCTATTGATATAGTTGTAGTGCTGAGTACTTATACTGCGGTGACCACAAACGAGTATGCAAAAAAAGCTCGAGCCCGGGTTGCCGGTAAGATATTGAATGCTAAGTCGGGGCAATTTCTGGATAATTTTGAAGTGCAAAGCCCAAGAACTTGGTCTATCCCCTACGCCTGTGACAGACAAACTTGTATCCTTGAAGAAATGGGAGATGAAGCCAAAGTATTGGGTGATGAGTTAGGATTAATTTTAGCTGAAAAATTAAATTGGTTGATAAATGCAGGATCACCTGAATCAAGCACTGCCGAAAAAGCAGAATTAGTGAACGACTACTATTTAGAATTTGATGGTTTTAGCGCCAAACATGTCGCCAACATTGAAGAGTATTTATTGCTATTTTCGGGTTATGTGTCTCATCGCCCAACACAGCAAAGGTTTACCCGCACAACTTTGCTCTATCGCTCTACCACTGGCACAGCAATGCTAAGTAGAAACCTTCTAAAATTACTCGAAGAATTAAACATGCGCGCCACTATTAACTTTGAAGGTAATGCTTTTAGCATAAAACGTATCACCTTAAGGGGTGAAAATGCCAACAGGGATATTACCGAAGGTTGGTAAGGTTTTTGCATTTGCAGCTAATACAGTTTGATTTAACTTAACCAACACAAGTATTTTTAAAGCAACTATGCCACTCCATGCAAAGCAACGCACAATAAACCATCTAATAGGCACCATTATTGGCCTATTATATTTGTGGGTGCAGACAAGTGTTGCCGCTGAACGCTGGAAAATTGTGGTATTACCCGACAAAAACTACCATACCCCAAACCAGCTTCCCCCTTTGGCTGATATTCACAGCACCCTTTCCCAAGGCCTGACAATTGCCTTAACAAACGCAGATTTTGACGTGCTTAATTTGCATTATTTGGGCTTACCAAATTGTATTATTGAAGACTGTTCCACCTTAACCGACCAAGCCATTCGACAAGGGGCAAAACGCTCTGGAAAAGAAGTGAATCTTGCCTTGTTGTATCAACTCACTGCATTTAAACAACGTCAAGCCGCGTCACAAAAATGGTATTTTGGGTTATCTGGACGTTTATTAGATTTACAAAGTGGCGCACAGCAAGATGCCTTTGCGGTTGATAATTGGGCCAATTCTCCAAACCAAAACTGTATAGGTGATTGTCTACATAGCTGGTTAGATCAAAACCTTGCTTTACTGGCGCAGGACTTGGGTGCGGTGTTAAGTGAAAAGCTTAGGGCGTTACCTAGGCGTTTTAATTATCAGTTACAGCTAAATGACTTCAATAGTGCCGAGCTGCAACAAATCGATGAATATTTAAAAAACATCGAAGGTTATGTGGCCGACATTTTATTAGGTGATGCGCAAAGTAAAAACCAAGCACTCCCCCAAAATTCACAGCGCACATACCAATATATCTCTGAACTAACGGCTTCAGAGTTAGGCGCAAAGCTTGAAAAATTAAAGCAGCAATATACGCTGCCACTTGAGTTTGAGTACCACAATGCACAGCGCCAGTTCACTTTAATAGCGACCACTCAATCCGACTCCTGGGACACTTTTAGAGAATTGATTACTGACTTATTTGTTGATTCCTCTGAGCAGCCTCAAATGCAACCATCCGACTTGCCTGAAGAATTAGCGGATACACTCCCTGAGCCACAGCCAGAAACAGATGAAGAAAAAGAGGCTCGCAGAGACCAACAAATGTGGCAGCAAGCTGACAACATTAATACTCTAGAGAGCTACCAACAGTACCTGTCTATTTGGCCTCAAGGCCAACACTTCATGGAAGCCCACACCGCCATAAAGAATTTCCAAGACGATGAGCAAATTTGGCAGCAAACATTGCAGCAATCAAACAGTCAGGCTTTTCAACAATACCTGAGCTTGAAACCCACTGGCAAATATAGAGAACAAGCGAAACAGCAGTTAAAGCGGATACGAGCACTACAACAGCTAGTGCAAAAACAACAACAAAATAAAGCATTAGCAGATGATTATTATTATCAGCGACAAAACTATCCAGAGGCACTGTATTACTATACTCAAGCAGCAACCTTGGGTGATGCGGCGTCACAGTACTTACTCGGAAAAATGTATGCCGACGCACTAGGGACAGAACTCAATATGCGGCAAGCAGCAAACTGGTATGCTCAAGCGGCCAATCAAGGCCACAGACAAGCACAAGCCACTCTAGGTTATTTATATTCTAAGGGTAACGGCGTCAGTCAAGATTATTCTCAAGCGATCAACTGGTATCAAAAAGCCGCCGAACAAGGGCACATTAACGCTCAATACAACTTAGCTTACCTGTATTCAACAGGCCAAGGTGTACTAAAAAACTATGTATTAGCAGCATATTGGTATGAAAAGTCAGCTGCTCAGGGAGATGCAGATGCGCAAAACAGCCTAGGTAAACTTTACGAAAGAGGCTTAGGAGTGAATATAGATTTAACCAAAGCCAAAAACCTGTACCAACAAGCCGCGGCCCAAGGCAACCAAATTGCCCAGCTTAATTTACAAATGTTGAAAAATTAACGCTCTTTTAGGCCATTCCCAATAAAAACCCTTCTAAGTATTGCATAACCTCCATTGGAGGAACGTTATGCAACAACAGACTAATCACGACACTAGCACCCAAGCCATGACCGAAGTCGCTCTAGGACTATCTATGGCATTTTTTTCTTTGTTAATTTTGGCTCTATTTTCTATTGGTTTACCAGATAACGCACAAAAAAATCAGCCATCCCTAAGCACTGACGAGCAACTTAAATTGGCAGGCAATAACGAAACATCTTCCTCCAATTCAGGCTCAGAAAATAAAACCCATCAATATGCCTTTTACTTCAATGGAAAATTTTATGATAAGCAACTTAACCTATTAAGTATCAATCACTTGTCACTTTTTGAGCCACAGCAACCCTTGATCCTTGCGGTACAAGATAAGCTACCTTTGCTGCAAATAATGGCGCTTCGCAAGCAAATCAATCACCCCAACCTTTCCATCACTATGCTTAACCAAACATGGCAAACGCAGTTGGAGAACATACAATGAATACCCCGTCACTCTTCAAAATATTCAGTCTTTTAGTGATATTTTTAACACCACAAGCTGCAGCAACTTATTACTACAATAGTGAAGATATTCAACAACGCATTATTTCAGAAGCCAATCGGCAAAATATCACACCATCATTGGCGCTAGCCATTGCCAAAGTAGAGTCGAACTTTAACCCTAATGCCTTAAGCTACGCTGGTGCCAAAGGTGTAATGCAAATTATGCCTCGAACGGCAGAACAAGCTTTTGGTGTACCTAGAGAGCGATTATTTGAACCCGATGTCAATATAAAGATCGGCGTCAAATTTATTAAACAACTGCTTGAACGTTATAACAATCGTTTGGATATTGCTTTATCACACTACAATGGGGGTTCAGGTGTAAAAAACTCACAAGGAGAGCTTAGAGTGATGCCTGCCACTCAAGGCTATGTCGATAAAGTACTAGGCACCCAACAAGAGTTTTTGCAACACGACAAGCCGATGCCATTTGTTTCTGGGGTTAGGCAATCTCCTATTCAAGCAAGATATGCAGATACTGAAATAGCACAAACTGACCTAGAAATATTTGAGCCACCTTCTCAAAATCCACAAGTAGAAACCTTACGGGCGTTGCGATTGCATAACATTACTCGCAACTACCAAGATAAAAGAAAGCTGACTGCAAACAATAAGGTCGTTCATGTTAAAAATTCGCAACTCGATAATGTCTCACGCCAATCAAAAATGGCAAAGGTCAGGCAATGGGAGTCTATTTATCTAGATTAGGAACTGCATATCCGTTAAATTAAACCTATGACGATAGCAGCAGCAACCCTAGTCAGGCCGAATGACCAATATTATTAACTACGGTATTAGTGAGACCTTAAAAGCCCTGTTTGCCCAGCTAAAAGAAACCCCCGGCCTTAACGGATACAAATATCATCATAAAGATGTAGAGCAACTTTCTAGATATATAGTGTGTCGCAACTATGGCTCGATTTGTTATGAATTGAGTTTTCTGTGCTGGGCAATAGTCAACCATCCTCAGTATTCGTCCTCACCTTTATTGACTTTTTTTTGGGTACAAGAAAATATCCAGCCTAAGACTTTCAGACAAGCATTGAGGGAACCATTACAAACCTCTTCAGGCAAAGCCTGTATCGGTCAGGAGTATTTAGAGCTCCACTTAGGCGACATCGAATTTACGATTTCCCCTACCCGCATTGGTGTCTTAGCTGTGATGTTAGAATTAATTGCCAGTATTGACCCTGCCCAGTTAGCGAATATTGAAAAGCAACTAGTAGATGCCAATGGTCAAGCAGTTAAAAAACTATCCTCAGAACTACAAAAACTGATTTATGCCTACTTAAAAGAACATATTCCAGAAGCCAGTACTCAAGAACGTTTTCGATCAATAAGCGGATGGTTAAAACGACATAAACTGACAACCCAAACTATCTGTGACCAAGATGTACTCAATTTTTGGCTAAATCCACCGGCGCAACCTAGCTATATCAAATATTCCACTGTATTAGACGACCTACTCGACGCCATCCACGCCATTGAAGTGGTTGAAAACAGCTTTCATGCTGACCATGCGTTGAGTTTAGGCAATCAAAGTAACAGCAGTGAGCAAGGTGAAATTAATGCAGATTGGGTACATCATTCTGTGTTTGAACAAGTCGAAAACAACACTGATTTAAGTTGGTTATGCCAATCGCCGAAGTTCTTAACCTTGGCTCAATATCACCCTATGAGTGCTATTTTAAGCCACGGTAAATTGGCGCGCCAATTACCCTTGTCTTTTTTACGTTTAAGTATTTTTGGAGGCTGGCAATCCGTATTGATCCAAGCCAAAAGGAAGTCGCCTCAGGAGGTGACCGATAAACTGCAACACCCCCCCAATCGCCAATACCAAGATTACGTAGCCGAACTCAACGACTCGGAATTGCAATGTAAATATGTACAACAAGTGATTGCGCACATCTTTTACAGTCTGAATAGCCCTTTGTTTATTGGCATTATGCTCAAACAAATGCCAACAGATTTACAACAAGCAATGAAGATTTGGATGCGAGCGCAACTCGCCAACACAACCCAACCTGAAACAAGTCTTTTTTTGCATATCCGGCAATGGTTATCAGAGCACCCTAAGGCACAATTCTGGTTAGATGAAGCGGCAAACCTCTTCAAAAATAATAATAAGGATGGCTTTAAAACCCTGCCTGCAATTACAGATTTGGATATTTATCAGGATGGCAGCGACGCACTCGACCATTGCCATGAGTTGGTTGCCCGCTATTTGTTGGTCATAGCAAAATTAAATCATAAAAATACTCAGTTAGCGGAAATTTATCGCTCTGACCTATGCATATACAGTAATAGATTTAAGCAAATTTATGGAGCATCCCATGCCTGATCAACACTACCTCGCACAGGAGCAGTTATTTACCGCCAAAACCCTGTACCGCGAGTTACATCAGCAATCATCTGAACAAACTCAACTCAGTAAGTCCTTGGTGTTTAATGATCTTGTGCAACTCGCCCAGGCCAATCCAAAAATTGATGAAAAACGGGTGATGCAACAAATTAATCAATCACTAACATTGCGTCGCCAATACATGCAACTGCTGCAAAGAATGGCGTTTGCCATCAGTCCTGTGCAGGCGGCCGCCAGTTCGCAAACTGCAATCAGCAGCCGTAAGTCTGCAGAATTCGAATTGTTATTTAAACGCGACAAGCAATTTTCTGGGCAAGTGTATGTGATACTTAAAATCCCACATACGGCAGAGAAACATCATAATCAAGGCGTTCGTGTGAATTGTTGTTCCGATAAAGTGATTTCCTCATTGCACTTCCCACCTATTGTGGATGGTAAAACGCAGCTATTAATGGAAGAATCAGATCAGAAATTTATAAACATGTTTGATGCCGAGTTTGCAATATACCTATCCTAACCAAAACCTAAGGGTTAAGTCGCACTTGTTTGCCGTTTCTGTGATGACTACAGGGATGCAAACTAGATGAAGACTCATATCTTTATCGCCACCACTCAAGGATTAGTGGCGATACAAAATATCACCCCTATTGATGACGAAGATATCAGCTCGGTGGTGTCCGTTAATGGCACATCTACCACTGCTAATATCAGCAGTAGTTACCACAATTTTGTCAAAAAAGGCGTGGGCATTATTCAGCAAATGTTTGGCGCTTGCAGTTATCGAGTCGATATTAGCGCCCGCATCGACCAAGGCAATAGTTGGCAAGTCGCCATGTATTTGGCCCACTTAGCCCAATCAAAAGGTCTGCTGGGCAACGGCGAAGTCAAACAAGGTGACAAGGTCATTTGTGCCACCGGCGAGGTGAATACCAGCAACCTGCAAGTGTTAGCTGTGAGTGAAGTTGCACTGAAATTTAAATTAGCACAACCACAGCTGCAACACTGGAAAGCGAGCGGTGCTGAGGTACAGTTTTTACTACCACAAGCGAATCAATCAGACCTTCAGCACAACTCCTTTACATTGATAGTTAACAATCTGGAACAGGCTGCAACCGCATTACCCAGCAGCTCACCACAGCATTCGGCAGCTAATATAAAGCACAACAAGTTAGCAAGTGTTAACTTTCGATATATAATTGCCATAACGGCAACAATATTGGCTTTATTAATGTTTTTTGGGGTGAGGGAATTCACCTCTACCACTAATACACAGCAGCAAACTGTCACAACAAAAGACGTTATATCTCAAGAAGATCCCAGCAAAACAATACAATTATTGGCGCAGCTTAAGCAAGATAAAAGCTGTGCCCAAACCGCAATTAAGAATGTATATTTAAGCAATCAAACTTTTAGTGAATTAGCGCTTAGTCAACTCTGTAAGTTGCACCTAAAAATACCTAAATCACAGCTTCAAGTGTTACTGATTGCCCAAGATGCCTATACTGTATTGCCCCTTATTAGAAGTCCACAAGGATGGCAGATACCCTTGCCTAAAAACCGTTTATCAAACCGTCATTATTATTTAGTGACTCTGTCACAAACCCTAAATGAAGAAAAAGTTGAACGCTTAAGAATTTACCGCGAAGCCATGTCTAAACCTGACATGTTATCTGAATCTGCCCTTACACAGTGGTTGCAAACACAAGATGTCGACTTTGTAATTTACACTCATAAGTTAGTGGTGAAATGAGCTCGATAGCAACATAGCTTGCCTACTCATAAAAAGCTTATAACCTAAAAATGTAACGGTTCTAGATTTTTGCACTAGTCTTGAGGGTATTCACCGACATGGATGACACCGAATATGCGCTCGCCTATCTTCTGCTTAACTTTACAGATAATTGTACTATTAACTTGTGTTGCAAGCTTTTGTAGTACTACCAGAGAATCCATTGCAACTGCCAATGCATACAACTCACAACCGCTACAATTAGCCAGTTTGTACCAAGATGACGTAGTGGTAAAAGCCTATTGGATCAGTGAAAAATTAGATGGTATTCGCGCCCGATGGAATGGTGCGGCACTTATTACCCGAAATGGCAATATTATTCACGCGCCAGCTTGGTTTGTGAAAGGTTTCCCGCTCCAGTCCTTAGATGGTGAATTATGGTTAGCGCGCAGCAGCTTTGAAAAAACAGCCTCTATTGTGTTACGGGACACACCCACTGCCGAGTGGAAAAACATCCAATTTATGCTGTTTGATCTACCTGAACATAAAGGCACTTTTACGCAACGTTTGACTGACTTATATCATGTGGCAGCGACCATAGACAGCCCTAATGTAAGGGTGGTCCCACAGTTCAAACTCGCCAATCAAAGTCAACTCATGGATAAGTTAGATGAATTCGTAACCCAAGGAGCAGAAGGCCTGATGTTGCATCATCAAGACGCTTATTATCAGGATGGAAGAAGCACCAATTTGCTCAAATTAAAAAAGTACCAAGATGCCGAAGCCAAAGTAATTGCGCACCTTCCTGGCAAAGGTAAATACCAACACCTGTTAGGTTCTATGTTGGTCGAGATGGACAACGGCATACAATTTAAGATCGGTAGTGGATTGTCTGATAAACAACGGCGACAACCGCCTTCTATAGGCACTATCATCACCTTTAAATATTATGGCCTTACCGCAAAAGGTATTCCGCGTTTTGCAAGTTTTTTGCGGATCACGCCTAAAACAAAAGAACCAAGAACAAAGCAGTTAAAAAACTAAAAAGCCCCTTGGTCACTTCAACTCCCAAGAGGCTTGTAGATTATTGTCTTCCAGTCTCCCCCTACACCACTGACTGGGCTTAGGCCGTTAACTTGGCTTACCTAAAGACTTTACGCTTTAAGTTGATTACCTATAGGCAACTGCCTGATACGCTTGCCACATGCAGCAAAAATGGCATTACACAAAGCCGGAGCATAAACGGGAGTGGCTGGCTCACCGACACCCGCTGGTGGCGCTTCACTGGGGATAATCTCCACCTCTATTTCTAGTGGAGAATCACTCATGCGCGGCACGCGGTAATCGTGAAAGTTACTTTGCTGTGCTCGACCTTTATCAAAAGTAATACCTTCGCTAATAGCGGCAGTTATACCGTAGATAGAGCCACCTTGTACTTGGTTGATCACGGTATCGGTATTCACTACCGTACCGGCATCAATACTTACCCAAGACTTAATAATGTTCAGATCACCGCTATCTGACACTTCTACTTCAACCACTGTGGCCACGTAAGTTAAAAAACTTCTATGGGCTGCGATCCCCAGACCTCGCCCTTTAGGCAGTTTCCTACCCCATTGACTCATCTCCGCGACTTTTTCAATGACATGGCGAAGTTTACCGATATCTAAGGGGTAGGTGGCTTTATCGGCACCGTAGTTGTCGTATTCAGCATTTTGTTCTGTCACATCCAGAATACGAGCGGGGCCAATGGTTTCCAGCAAATAGTCTTTTTGATCTCGCCCTGCTTTGTGTGCGGCTTCGGCAATAAATGACTGAATAGCAAATGCGTGATAAATATTTGATACCGAACGCATCCAGCCGATGCGTGTTTTGGCTGGCGCTTCACCGTTTTCTAACTTCATGTTGGGCGTGTTAATGGGATTATCGGTAAAGCCTAAACGTAACTCGAAGCTACCGGGCGCCGTAGCACCTTCTTGAAATGTTGAAGCAATAGGTGAAAACGCAGTGCGGTGCAAATAGGCTTCTATGGCGCCATTTTCATCTAGCGACGCTTCAATGTGTTGAGCCGATACTGCATGGTAGAAACTATTCTGAATATCGTCCTCGCGGGTCCATTGAACACGAATAGCCTTTCCGGTTTTCATTGACAGATAAGCGGCTTCTGCCGAGAAGTCGGGCTTCGATTTTCGGCCAAAACCGCCACCTAACATAGTTACGTGAACGTTAATTTTTTCTTTCGGCATTCCTAGCATGGCACTTACAGTGGCCATATCGGCTTGAGGGTTTTGGGTGGCAGCCCACACGTCTACGTGATCTTTATAATACATTGCGGTTGCGCAAGGCGGCTCCATAGGTGCCTGAGCCAGATGGGGCGCATAATAATCTGCTACCAGCTTATCACTGGCTTTGGCAAGGATACTGGTCGCATCACCAATTTCACGGACAGATGACTGTGGCGACGAAACAGTGGCAAGTAAGCTGGCCTTAAAGGTTTCTGAATTGTAATCGCCATTTTTTCCATCATCCCATGTCACCGACAATGCTTTGCGGCCTTGTATGGCGGCCCAAGTATTATTAGCAATTATAGCAATCCCACCTTTTGGCTGAAATACAGGTGCGCCTTGTGGTGCGGGGATCTCTACGACGTCTACCACACCCTTAATTGCTTTTGCTGCTTTTGCATCAACACTTTTGACCTTTCCACCCACTACAGGGGGGCGCACAATAACAGCAATGAGGGCTTTAGGCTCCAATACATCGGCAGCAAAAATCGCTTTACCCTTCACTATGTCTTTTAAATCGATATGCTCCATGGCGGTATTGATATAACGCCATTCACTGCGTTTTTTAAGGGTAATTTTATCTAAGGCTGGGGGCGTAATGCTCAAGGCATCATTCACTAGCTCTGCATAAGTAAAGGTTTTCCCGGAACTATGAGTAACAAGATGTTGCTCTGCAGAACATGAGTCAATAGCCACAATCCACCGCGCTGCCGCTGCTTGTCGCATTAGGTAACGAACACTGGCACCCATCTCACGTAAACGTTGCATATTGTAGCGAATACTCCGTGAACCATCGGTATTTTGGTCGCCATACTTAGGATCACCCTTGCCCTGTATCACCACAATTTTGTCCCAGCTGGCTTCCATTTCGTCAGCCACAATTTGCGCCAGAGCGGTACGGATTTGTTGACCCATTTCAGAGCGGTGACAAGTGATTTCAACTATGCCATCAGGACGTAGCGCAACAAATAAATTGGCGGCTTTTGCGGACTCTGATGATTTGGCAAGTACCCCTGCCATTGCTCTAGGTGCTGCGCCAGCAAAGTAAGTACCTAGCACTAAAGCGCCAGCCGCGGCACTAGACTTTAAGAAACTACGACGAGTTAAATCAAAATATTGGCTCATGCGTTTTCCCCCTCAGTGTCAGGAATATAGTACTCAACGCCTGCCATATTTTTGGCTGCAGATTTAATTGCTTTATGAATTCGAGGGTAAGTGCCGCATCGACAAATATTGCCCGACATACCCTGTACAATTTCTTCATCAGTAGGCGTAGGATTACTGGCTAGTAGACTGGCGGCTTGCATCATTTGCCCGCATTGGCAGTACCCACATTGAGGCACTCTATGCTCTATCCATGCTTGCTGAACAGGATGATCACCGTCTTTACTCAAACCTTCAATGGTAGTTATTTTACTGCCTGACACCGCTGCAACCGGCAACACACAAGAACGCTGTGCTACACCATTAACGTGAACAGTACATGCACCACACTGTGCCATACCACAGCCAAATTTAGACCCAGTCAGTTGTAATTCATCCCTTAAATACCAAAGTATCGGCGTAGTAGGATCCCCCGAAAACTCGCGAGTTTCGCCGTTGACGGTAAACGTAATCATAGTTTTATCTCCATTGTCGTAAGTAAACGATAGTCGCTCATTGGTTTACATTGCTTGTTTAAGTTTAAAGAATGAAAAGGTTGCTATACATAAGCTGACTTATGACTCGATAACTACTAATGACCTAAGATACTAGTAAGTAGTTTCATAAAAATGAATCAATAAAATAAAGGATCCGCCCCTATTATTCAACATGCAAACCATGCTGACTTAGCAGACGTGTTTATAATCGACCAAGCTTACTTCTTGACAAAAGTCAGAGTGAACTGACTAATCTTAATTAAGGCTTATGCTTTGACTCTGTTTGAGTAGGCAGCAAAGGCACATTGGAGAATGTTTGTGTATATTTGGCTTCTTTTTCTAATGCTTTTAGGTCCTTAACAACCAGTTGGTTACGCTTTTTATCTATAGTGCCGTCTTTTTTCCAAAGCTGTAATTGCTTATTCACTATCTGGCGGACAGTGCCAGACATTCGCGCTAAGGTGTCATCATTTAAACCATTAACTATATGCTGCTGTTCGTCTTCTTTTCCGCTGATATAAAACTTAATTTTATTAATATGTTTTAAAATTATACGACTCAAGCGCGTGGTGACATTGTGCAAAACCAAACTACTGGCGAGTTCTTCTTTTTCTCGCATTTTTTGCGCTAAATAGGGCATAAATTGTTGATTAAATTCTGGATAGTTCCACAACCATTGGCGCATCGTTTCAAGTTTAACTGACAGCAACTTCACAGTAGTTAAGGGCGCTACAATCACATCATGAGGTTGGTCATCCAAGAGCACAATCAAGTCGAAACAATCACCTGCATACAACATGTCTAAGGTTGCTTCTCTGCCAGTTTCAGGATTGGTTTGTTTAATTTCTACCTGCCCTTCTATTACCACAAAAAAACGCTCTGTTAATAAAGCAGAATTAAAGTAGTCACCTTTGTGCCATTCGTTAAGTTGAAATTCTTGTTGAAAATCGTCAATAAGCGTTGCCGGTAAATCCGCAAAAATATTAGCTTGTTTAACTAATACCGGACTGGCTTTGTGAGGTAGCTGGGAAATGTGTTTCTCCATAGTGAAAGCGGTATGGGTTCTAGCTTAATACCAACCCCATTTAAGAAGTGCTTTTATTCTACCTTGTTGTGACTGGATAACAAAAGCGATTGTTATTTTTCAGTCTAGGCCTTGCCCGCTAATTTATTGATTTTTATATTCAAAACTTAATAAAAACAATTTAGCAGTTACTGTCATATTTGTGACAGAAGCATTTTTTGGCCCTGCGTATGATTGCCCCACTAACCAAACAGCTAAGATTAAACCAAACAGATTAGTCGGTTTATACAAGGTTGTTTATGTAGTCAAACTGCTTAATGGGATAAGCCACTAAGCATCAGACTTTTTATATTAAATGATAGGTGATTATTATGACTAAGATTATTGGAATTGATTTAGGTACAACAAACTCATGCGTAGCTGTTATGGAAGGCGGTAAATCAAAAATTATTGAAAATGCAGAAGGTAACCGCACCACACCTTCTATTGTAGCTTATGCCAACAATGAAACCCTAGTAGGCCAACCAGCCAAAAGGCAAGCTATAACCAACTCGAACAATACCTTATTTGCGATTAAACGCTTAATTGGTCGTAAATTTGATGATAAAGAAGTGCAAAAAGACATTAAATTAGCCCCTTATAAAATTGTTAAGGCAGACAACGGTGATGCTTGGGTAGAAGTCAATGGTAAAGCCTTGTCTCCACAAGAAGTGTCAGCACAAATTTTACGTAAATTGAAAAAAGATGCCGAAGCCTATTTAGGCGAAACGGTAACAGATGCAGTTATTACCGTACCAGCTTACTTTAATGACTCTCAACGCCAAGCCACCAAAGACGCGGGTAAAATAGCCGGATTAAATGTGAAGCGTATTATTAACGAACCCACGGCCGCTGCATTAGCTTATGGTGTGGATAAAAATGCGAAGTCCGACCAAAAAGTCGTAGTTTACGATTTAGGTGGCGGTACCTTTGATATTTCAATAATTGAAATATCCAACATAGACGGTGAAAAACAATTCGAAGTGTTAGCCACCAATGGTGATACCTTTTTAGGGGGTGAAGATTTCGATTTACGCCTGATTAATTACCTAGCGGATGAATTTAAAAAAGACACAGGTATTGATATTCACCAAGATTCGTTAGCCTTACAGCGTATTAAAGAAGCCGCTGAAAAAGCTAAAATCGAGTTGTCATCTGCCCAGCAAACTGAGGTGAACTTACCTTATATAACGGCTGATGCCAGCGGGCCTAAACACTTAAATGTAAAAGTGACTCGCTCGAAATTGGAATCATTAGTGGATGATTTAGTGAAAAACACCATAGCACCTTGCGAGTTAGCCTTAAAAGATGCGGGTATAAGCAAAGGAGAAATCAGTGAGGTAATTTTGGTAGGTGGTCAAACACGTATGCCAAAAGTACAAGAAGCCGTTAAAAGTTTCTTTGGCAAAGAGCCTCGTAAAGATGTCAATCCTGATGAAGCGGTAGCTATGGGTGCGGCGATTCAATCGGGTGTGTTGTCGGGAACCGTTGATGATGTGTTATTGCTGGATGTCACCCCATTAACACTGGGTATTGAAACCTTAGGTGGTGTGATGACTAAGTTGATTGAAAAGAATACCACTATCCCCTTTAGAGCGTCAGAGGTGTTTTCCACTGCTGAAGATAATCAAGCAGCAGTAACAGTACATGTGTTACAAGGTCAGCGTGAAATGGCGGTGGATAATAAATCCTTAGGTCAATTCAACCTAACGGATATTACTCAAGGTCCACGGGGTTCGGTGCAAGTTGAAGTGACCTTTGATATTGATGCCAATGGAATTCTCAATGTATCGGCTAAAGACAAAGCAACAGGCAAGGAGCAAAGCATTAAAATTACCGCCGCAAGTGGCTTAACAGAAGATGAAATTAATCGTTTGGTTAAAGATGGTGAACTCCATGCAACTGAAGACAAACAGAAACGTGAGTTAGTTGAGCAACGTAATCAAGCGGACCAATTGATTCATACTGTGGAAACCTCAATGCCGAGTTTAACAGAGGAGCAACAATCACAGCTTAAAGCACTGATTGAGCAACTAAAAATGGCGGTGAATGGTGATGATAAAGCCGCGATTGAAATGCGTCACAAGGCATTACAAGATGCGTACAGTAACATCATGCAAGCACAACAGGCGCAGACTCAACAAGCAGACGGTCAGCAGCAAAATAACGCTGCCAAGGATAGCGCCAACGACGATATCATTGATGCCGATTTTGAAGATGTCAGCAACGGCTAGTGACAAGTGACAAGTGACAAGTGACAAGTAGATTGTACGAAATCACTCAGTACAAAAATCAAAACCCCTAATATTCACTATTAGGGGTTTTTTATTATCTATTTATCCACTCTCAAAAATTACATTTTCCAGGATTTAAGAGGGATTTTAATTTCGCTATCACTAAACCATTTGATTTCAAGTGGCTCGCCAGCATCTGCAATAGTCTCTTCACTGACATCTTTACCTGTGCCCATATTAACTTGAGCACCAGGGTTTTTATTAACATTGAGCACCATCACTAAACGACTACCTTTTTCGATTAATTTGGAGATCATAGTGCTATTAACGATTGGAATAAGTGTTTTTTGATTCGGAGTGAATAATTGACGATGACTCATGTCTTTTGCATAACTAGCTCGACTTATATAACGCGCCAGTGCAAAGGTTTCGCCGTTGGCTTTGAGTTCGTAAAACTTAAAGCCAATATCCACATCATTTTTATTAATTGCCAGCGCAAAATGACCAGTCACCGACCCTGTTAATTCTTGCGGTTCCTGAAATGTTTCAGTCACAAAGATTAAACCATTAGGTTCGTTAAGTTCTTTTTGGATCACTTGCCACGATTGAGCGTTGTGGTGCGTTTGTCTATCACTCATATCAACAATTTGTGGTATAAAATCCGTTTCATTTTGAAGCTTAGTGGTGAGTTGATATTGGTTTTTATCATTTATATTTTTCCCTAAATGGTAAGTCACTCCTTGTTTATTAAGTGCCATAAGTGACGGTTTGTGCTGCCAAGTATTACTGCCCATTAGTTGATAGTTGATGGTGTCCTTAATGAGTTTTGGCTTAGGTTGGTTGAACAACAAATGATCAAACCATTCAAAGGTCATTTCTTGGGTGTCTTTTTCCAAAGCAACGTCATCTAATTTATAGTTACTGTGATAAGTGCGCGGTATGCCTTGTGCCGTTCCGTGACCATAAGGACCAATAAGAAAGGTGTGATCCGCGTTTGAATTGTATCGCTTATGTTCATTGAAAAAATAGCTAGCAGAAATTGACGCCCCAAAATACCCCGTGATACTCAATACAGGTATATTAATTTTTTTATAGTCTTCTTTGTAAGGCAGCATATTCTGGTAGTAACTATCATAGCTAGAATGCCCTAACCATTTTTGAAACCATGGGTTGGGTTTACCTTCAATTTTATCAATATCTTTAAAGGCACGACCACTTTCAAATAAGGTATCGTAAGCATTTTGCCAATGTTTCCAATCGTTATAAACTGAGTTATCCATGGTTTTATTGTTGGTGACATGGAATGCCCATTGGTAATTAGGAGTGATGAAAATGTTATTTTCAACTGGCAGGCCAACAAAAGGATGCGCAGCTTCAATAGGCACAATAGTTTTTAGGGCTGGATGCGCGTATTTTGCTGCAGCCCACTGGGTAAAGCCCAAATAACTGCCCCCATACATGGCAACATTTCCATCACTCCAGGCTTGTTTCGAAATCCATTCAATCACCGCATTTGCATCTTCACCATCATGCTCCCATGGGATGATGTTGTCGGGGCTTTTAGCTTTACCACGAGTATTGGCAATAACCCCAATATAACCATGGGCTGCGGCATGCATAGCTTGTTTAATTTGCCATTTTTCATCTGCGTAAATAGTAAACTGAAAAGCCGTGGGTCTTTTTTTGCTGTCGCCACGTTTTCTAACCACAACTGCAGATATCGTTGCGCCACCGGGGGTTTTCACCAACACATCGGTTTCTGCCAAATAGCGTTTATTTTCCTCTGCCTCAATTGCTGGCACAACAACAGGCAAAACCGCCTCGTATACTTTGTAAAGCTGATAATTGGAAATAAGGTTGATAGCTTGATATAAGCTTAATTTTTCTTTTTGCTGATAATCAGTGAAAAGACCAAACATGTAATCCTGCCCCATAGGCAAAGACCAGCCCATAGTGGAGCTTGTTTGGAACAATTCTTCATCAGAAAACCCAAGTATTGCACCACTAAAAATTTGTTTTATCCGTTGCTGAAGTGTTTCTTTGGACGATGATCTTTGTTGTGCTTGGGAATAAAGAACATGATGATAGTAATTAACGGGGTATTTCTGATCCCCAATCAAACTCAATGTTTTGTTATGCTGAGCGAGCATTGAGCTAAGTGAAATACCTTCTTGAGTCGTTAAATCAGCAGGAACAATAGCGTCTATTTTCTCAGCCAAACTCAGTAATTGCTGTTTTAGATCTGAAGAGTTCATAAGCTTTATCACATCTTGGTTATTTTCAACCTTATGTTCTAATAGTGATGACGGAGTATTAAAATTGACTGGCTCCACCTCTTCTGCCATTAAAAAACCAATCCAAGGAGTGAAGATTAAAAACCCTAAGCACATTACTGTAAGGTGAATACTGACTCTGTAAAAGTCTTGCATAAATGTCATAGTAAATTTCCTTTAATCAATGAATAATTTCAGAAAGGAGGTTAGTAGCGTTCCAGTGTGAAGTAGTGATAAAACAGTGAAGAGTTGTGACTTTTGGTGACCAAAGCAAACAAAAATGCTATTTTTCCGTAACTTAGACTAGTTTTTGGTAGACGATGCGTTGGCAAATTGAAGCGTTTTTGTTTTGTGAAAAGCAACAAACCTTAAGCAGTGAGCAAGAAGTGCTGCAACTTGAACCCATGGTGGTTGAGTTATTGGCTTATTTTTGCAGACATACTAATCAAATTGTTAGTCGTGACCAGCTAATTGAAGAGGTTTGGCAAGGGCGTGTTATCACCGACAATGCGGTAACTAAGGTCATTAATAAGCTTCGTAAAAACCTCAATGACGACCCAAGAAAACCTCGATTTATAGCCACACTTCCTAAAAAGGGTTATAAATTTATTGCAGCAGCCACTGAGTTGCTTGAAGAAAATACTGCAACGCTTGCGAACCATGAAACGTCTCAGATTTCTGCTACTAAACCCTCGGCACAAATATCCCCCCTTTCAAAAGAAAAATTGCCAATCATTTGGCCGTTAATTGTATTCGGCTTAATGGTGCTAGTAGTTTGGTTACTTGTCCTATTTCAAAACGATAAAGCGCACTCTCCCATTACACAAGTAAAGGCATTAACGCGCTCAGCGGGAAATGAAGCTTGGCCACAAGTGTCACCCGACGGCAACTACCTTGCCTTTATGGAATTTGGTGAAAATAAAGTTCACCTATGGGTAAAGTCTTTAATAGACGAAAAATCAGTAGAGATTACCCATGGCGAAAAAAATGCGTTAGGCGTTGGCCCCGCTGCGTGGAACAGTGATGGAAGCAAGCTAGTTTACCTGGTTGCCTCGTCAGATTCTTGCCAATACTATATTCGTGAAATTAATGGACTAACTCTTGGCGAGCCGAAGTTAATCCACAATTGCCCTGCGGGAAGTTATGGAAGAATCAGTTTTACCCATGATGACAATCGTGTGGTGTATAGCGAATCTGATAACTCACCCTATACCTTGTTCGAGCTGAACTTGGTAACAGGCGTCAAGCGACGCTTAAATCAGCCAGAGCAATTTATTGGCGGCAATAGCCAGTTTGATCTACACCCTACACAAAATATTCTATTAATATCATCTCCCGATAAACAACAATGGGAAGGTTATTACTCTCTGGACTTAGAGACAGATGAGTTGACGTTATTGTTTAAACAGGACGCGTATATTTGTTGTGGAATTTGGGATCACAGTGGTGAACGCGTGGTATTAATGGGGGAACATCCAGCCTATCAATTGGTCAGTTATGATCAACATGGCAAGGATAAACAAGTGCTCTATTCAGGTAGCCAACAGCTGCGAACACCTCTAAGGCATGCTAATGGCAAGGATTACATGTTTATTGCAGGATACATGAATCAAAATGCGCTGTATTACAACTTCGAAAGTCAATCTGATATATTTGTGGCCAATACATCCGTTGACGATAGACTCGCGGTATTTTCACCCCATGATAATCAGATTGCCTTTATTGGTTTAAGTACAGGGAATGAAGAAGTTTGGTTTACCGATAGGCAAGGCAGTCAATTAACTAAGCTAACTCAATTTAATGATAGCCGTCACTTCATCTCCCTTTTATGGTCTTTTAGTGGAGACTATCTGCTTGGACTGACACTCAACCAAATTTATCTGATTAATAGCAAAACGGGGAACGCAGAGGCCCTTAGAATACCACAAGTGGAAATCCGCGGACTCTCTTGGAAAAGTGAGCAAGTCATTTCCTATAGCACTAAAGGCAAAAATGGTTGGCTCGTTAATTATTACGATTTAAATACTCATCAAGTTTCCTATGAAGATGAAAAGTGGGCCTTTATCCAATATTCAGAGGATCCAGATGATGTGTTATGGCAAGCGCAAAATGGCGACTTATTTGTCACTTTGGAGCAAACACCTGTGCTAGATAAAGAGCTCAATGCAGTAAATTTTTTAAGTGTTCGTCAATTTAATTTGAAAAAAGTAGGCGCTAATTGGGCTTGGCAAAATTTCACTGAAGGGCAGTATCATTTAATGCTTAAAGAAGGATTAGATAATACGGCAAAAATGATAGTAGAAACCGGCAGCTACCATTTTGACCTTTCGAATGAGGGGTTACTTTACCATTCGACAGATAAGTTAAACGCCGATATCTATCAGACAGTAGCAAAATAGCCAGGTTATATAATAGAGATTGTGAACAGCAGTGTTAAAATCCTCTCCATTATACAGTGGAGCCAATCAAATAGAATGTGATACCTAAATGTAAACTAATGATTGTTAAAATAGTCTGACCTGCTGTGACTATGTAATCAAAAATAGGAAAGCAATGACATCTATGTTTAGGCAAACCCGCCCTAGTAAAAAGCTGATGGCCATTTTGTTATTGGCCGCTTTGTTGGTTATCGTGTTTTTTTATCGCCGTCCTATTGCCATCAAAAGCATCGAATATTTTGCCCAGTCACAGGGTATAAAGGTTAACTGTCTAGATTTTTCACTGGATTGGCAACTTAACCTCAAGGTTAAACAAGCTTGCATCGACTTTGCAGCAGGTGAGCTTTTGGTGCGTGAAGCAAAGTGGCAACCCTGGTCCAATGTTTTAAGTATTCAGCTGTTACACCTTAACCACCTAGCAACCAACAACCAAGTTGCTAAAAAGTCAGCAGATGAACCACAAACCAATGAATTAAATTTACCCGATGCTTTACCCAAATTAAGTATCGCCACTATCGAAATCCACTCTCCTGAATTACGCGAGCCCTTACACCTAAGTATTCATGCCACTTCGAGTAACCATTTAAGTATCACGGGTGATATCAAAGCGGATATCAAAATGCAGCAAAACACTTTAGTAGGTAATCTAGAGTGGAGATTATCAGATCTCACTAAATGGCTACCGCAAGCCCAAAAGTTAACGTCAGAAAACCCTGAGTTATTAGCAGAACTCGCTGCTGATGACAGTAAAATACACACCCGTATTTTTTTTGATGGCGAAGTGCTAGGGGCAGATAGTCGTTTAGAAATGGGCAGTAGTGTCAAAATAGCAAACTGCCCTCTAGAGGTGGCTATTAAAGGGGAGCTATTCGTTGAACTGGCCTTATCTAGCCTAAACCTCAGTTTGGATTTAAGTGAACTTGAAAGCAAACTTAAGGCAGCCCATTGCCCACTATTGCAAGCCTATTTTGCAGAAGACGATTTGCCACATCTTTCGTTTATATTGCCGCAAAAAGTGGTGATAGACGAAACACAGCTTAGCCTGCCCGAATTGCACCTTATTGATAAGCAAAATAGTAATCGGAGTCTCGATTTAAGGGAGCTAATCTATCAATTTACAGGCGAACTTGCAGTGTCTTACAAGTTAGCAGTGAATCAGCCCATTGCAGCCAAACAACTACAAGCGGGAAACTTAAACCTACAAGCACAGGGTAACTTGTCTAGCAATCTTTCTTCTTTAAGTACCCAGCAGCCAGTCAGTTTGGAAATCAACGACGCTCACAACCTGCTAGTCGTCAACCATTTAAAGATGGACTCCTTAAATATAGCCGACATAAAAAGTGAATTTACCCTACAGTATTCTGATAATCGGCCACTTAACATTCACGGTAGATTGACTAGCTCAGGTATAAAAATAGGCGACATTAAACTGACAAAAACCATTAGCGATTTTATTATTAAAGGGGCAAGTCTGAGTGATTTGCAACTGAGTATCGACAACCAACTTATACAGCTGGCCCACCCTGAGGCCAAAATACAGAATATTAGCAACCACTTAGATGTGAATATAAAAGAGTGGGCAGCACTGAGTTTTACCGGTAATTCAACTGTCACAAATTTAACCGCACAAAACATCAAGTTTCAGCCAATCACAATGACACATACAGGCCAAGCAAATTTGCCAGATATAACAACAAGCAGTGAGCACAACATTGGCTTAGAGCAAGGTTTTGAGTTGGCTCTAAAGCAGCAAAACACTGAGCTAGCACTGCACATTGCACAACAAGAACTCAAAAGTTTACAAGGCATCATCTCTCAGCTAGAAAACCAGCTCATCCTTGAACAAGGCAGTCTCTCAGCAACTATAGACTTTACCTTACCTCAAGAAGAGCAGCCTTTTATCGCAAAGGGCAGCTTAGCTATCCAAGACGTATCAGCAAAATATCAAGATTACATACTTAACAACATAAATTATCAAACACCACTCACTTTTGATTCAGCGGGACTTCAGTTAGCTGAATCTACTCTACACATCGATTCCATTAACGCTGGCGTACCCATTGAACAACTTGATGCTAAGGTTATTGCAAAGGACAACGTATTTCGATTAGAACAAGTGCAGGGTGAAATTTTCAATGGTAAGTTTTCAAGCCGGCAGTTATGGTTAGATGGACGAGATCAGCAGGTTAATATTGCATTCCAGAATATTGATTTGGCTCAGGTTGTGGCACTACAAAAACAACCGGGCATCAAAATCACTGGAAACCTTGATGGCGACTTGCCAATGATTATTAACAAACAAGGCATCAGCATAGACGAAGGTTGGGCTTCGAGTCTATCCGGAGGGAAGTTGACTATAGTGGATAATCCTTCATTTGATTCGATTAAACAGCAGCAACCTGAATTGGCATTATTGGAAAATCTTGATTTCACCCAACTTAAAAGCAAGGTGAAATTTACCCCTGATGGCTGGATGTTTTTCGATTTTGCGCTAAATGGGAATAACCCTGATAAAAAGCAAAGTGTTAATTTTAATTATACTCATCAAGAAAATATATTTTCTTTGCTTGAGTCGATACGATTAGTGAATGCAGTAGAAAATAAAATTGAACAGAAAATAACCCAAGGTGATAAAAAGTGAAAATAACAGTTTTAGTGCTTATGGCGACGGGGTGTTTATTGGCTTGTACCCACACAGTACAAGTTGAAACCAAGGAGCCGATTACAATCAATATTAATGTCAAGATTGATCATGAAATTCGGGTGAAAGTGGATAAAGAACTTGATGATGTATTCAGTGACGACAGTAACTTGTTTTAAACCAATTTAGGAACAACCTCATGAAAAACTCAATAGTGAAATCTCTTATTATTGTTAGCATGCTTTTTAGTAGTATTGCTTTCGCCTTAGATTTAGACGAAGCCAAAAATAAAGGTTTAGTGGGCGAAAAAGACAATGGTTACTTAGGTGTGGTTGTCGCGCAACAAGATGCCCAAGCGCTAGTCGCTGATATCAATGCCAAACGCAAGGCAGTGTATGCAGACCTAGCGGCTAAAAACGGTATCACAGTGCAACAAGTTGAAAAATTAGCGGCCAAAAAAGCCTATGACAAAACCAGCTCTGGCCATTATTTGTGGGTGAACGGTAAGTGGACTAAAAAGTAGCTGAAGTTTGTGGGATTGGGGGGATAAATTTCAATGCTAAAATGCAGCACTACAATCCCCAAACCATCTCCCCTGTTCCTCGACATTTGGCGGCCCAGTAAATATTAAAGACGCTTACTGGGCCGCGTCTCAGCATTGGCTCTAAAAATACATGTCTTAAACTTACACTGTCACTTTGGTAAGCCTTAACACTTCTGTTGCAACCAACATTTCACCAATAACGTCAAAGCACTTTTTGATATGTGGCGACTGTGAATGCGCATTCAAGTCAGCTTCTGATTCCCAGGTTTCATGAAACATAAAAATGGCGTCATCAGTGTTACAAATATGCAGATCATAGTTAATACACCCTTGCTCTTTTTGAGTAGGAGGCACAATTTTAATTAATTCTGACAATACCATTTCTTTGTGTTCTTGTTGCGCAACAATTTTCGCAATACATGTCAATTTGCTCATTCTGAGTCCTCTTTCTATGTGTAATTAAATTAATGAGCCAATTTCATTGGCCAGGATACATGGCTATTTTTTCGAACGCTCAGCAGCATTGATAAGCAAATTATCGCTAAACATTTGATGATTCACAGCACAGGCTTGACAGATACAGGATGTGTTTTTATCTGCATCAGCTACTTGGCTTAACAAACTGTCAGGGAAACTAATTGCACTATCCATACACCAACAGGCTTCATTGTTATTAGCGGGTGACAAATTTCTACAAAGGTTACTCTCACCACACAAAGGGCAATGGTTAGCAGCGCTAGTTTTTTCTAAACTCAAGACCGACTCCAGTAAAATTTAAGATTTAAATCTAAGGGTTGTTAGTTGTGAAACCTGTCTGCTTAACTTTTAATTGTGCTGTGCTTTTATATCGAGACAATTCCAATATATTAAACCCGTATAATCTGACTTATTGCCCCTACCTAGGAATGACCGACACCCTAACATTTCAAGCTCTACACCTCTTTGCTACAGCCGCTGTTGAAATAAAAGTAACTAAAATAGCAAAAATGATAAACTTTTTTTCATTGATACTCCCTAAATATTCGCTCAACGCTGCACTCTGCGAATTTTTAGAAGCCAACGAATAAATTTTCCATCATTGCGCCTTGTTAGGTATTTTGTGTCACCTTGACGATATTGAACCCTTCAGCGGATGTTGGAGCCATAAAATACTTGGTAATCTGCTCAAACATAGCGGGTGTATCTGTTGCTGCCCTTTCAGGCTGTTGTTGGCGCCTTTTTCTTATTTGTTTTAAGCAGACCTCATTTGGTAAGTCGATGTATATCAAATGATGTGGCGCGTCGATCTCTAAGAAGATACTCCGAAACCAATCTCTTTGGGAAAGCGTATTTGCTGGAAAGTCCATCACCACATGAGTTCCCGCAGTCAATAGCGACTGAACAAGCTTTTTAATCTGAGGCTTAAGTAGATTCGAATATTCAACATAGTCTTTAAGTGATGCAATTTTATTGGGGTACAGTGACGCCAGCCATTCATCTTCACAAAGCAAGACCGCCCTGCCTTGCTGTGCAATTTCACTGGCTTTGGTAGACTTTCCTGCCCCCATTTTTCCACAAAAAAAGGTCAAAGTGCCTTTGTTCATTGTTGCTCTCTATTTTGACTTACAAGGCTTCGCTAACCAAAATGTAATTTAGCACTCCTAAATTACAAATTACCCAATCACTGCCTAATCAACAAGTGCCTCTTTCTTAAAATAAGGATGGTATTAATTTTTTTGAAATAAATAACCAAACTGCAAACTGACAAGATAAAATAGGCTTCTATTTTATCTTGTCAGTTTAATACCTCTAATATTGTTTATTCAGCTTCTAGTTTTTGACCTAAATTATCAATGACATCCTGTGCGCTGTAAGTGTCTTCATTGGGTTTGAGTCCTTTACCTAAGCGTATCTCTAAGATGCTATGGACTTCTTTTCGCTCCTGACCCATACCAGCGTTAATATTCACTCCTACTTGAGTAGACGGACGACTATATGTTTCACAAGTTAACAAGCCACAATGCCTTTCAACTTGGCGTGTTTGTGATACACCAACAGATGAAGCGGGTTGAAGTTTTTCTGACTCAACAAAGGTTTCTTTGCTGGTCACAACAAACCAATCATAGCCTTGTTGCTGGGTTAATTGGGCAGAACGTAACAATGCAAAATCTGCCGCATCCGCCACTGTTTTTGAATAACTCTTAAACTGCACGCGATAGCGGTCGTCAGTAATTTTTTGTTCACTATAACCAACAGAACCATTGGTGGCCGGTCTAAAATCAGGCTTACTTGCACAACCAGACAATAGTAATAATGCACTTGAAAAAATAATTGTAATAAGTTTCATAAATCACCTCTTTATTTGTTTTCTGACTGCCAATCTAATTGAATTGCTTGTTGTTCTTGGGCTCTATCTAATGGTGCACCACTGATCATCTTATCTATCATCTGATCTAACTGCTTGTTGCTTGATGCAGTCTGATAATCGCCCGAATTTTGTGTGCCTTGCACGGCTGATTGCACTGCAACTTGCCAACCAGCACTGTGTTTACAGGCTATTTGTGCGCTACTTCCTTGGTTACTTACCATTTGGAATTGACGACAAAACTGCCCTTGTAGATTGGTAAAACTCAACTGTGCGGTAATCGCTTCACCCTCTGCTAAATAGCTTGTATCACCACTTAATGTATTATCTAAAACGGCCGCCACTTCTTGAGATAATCCTGTTTGATTAGATTGCTGAGAAAAACTCAACATACCCACAGTCACCACTAAGGCCACACCCGCAGCCATTGAATACGGCCCGCTTATTTGTGAAGTCACTTTTTGCCATTTCGAAATCTGAACCACTTTATTGTCTGTGGGTATGTCTGTATTAGCGTGTTTAGCATCTATTTGTTGCGCTAGTGCCACTATTTTCGCTGGCACGGGAGTGTGGTCAATCTGCTGTGCATGTTCCACCACCCATTGGTCGACTTGGGAAAGTTCGGCCATACGCATCACTAAATCATCGTCAGTTTCTAGAGCTAACCTCACTTTTTCCATCTCTTCTGGTGCCAGTTCAGCATCTAAAAATGCACTTAACATCTGGTCAGTTATCTTCATGCGTTTTCTCCTAATGCTTGTGGATTAACCAAATTCAACAAGGTATTTCTGGCTCTCGACAAACGACTCATCACTGTGCCCACTGGCACTTCTAAGGTGGTCGCCACATCCTTATATGACATACCTTGTAACGCCACTAACGACAATATAGAACGTTGGTCCTGAGGTAAGGTATCCATAGCAGTATTGACCTTAGCTAACATTTGTTGTGATTGTTGCTGTTGGCTTGATTCAACCGTCACTTGTTCTTGCAGCTCTGGCGCCTGTGTTGCGTTTTGCCTCACTTTCCGTGAACGGTACTCGTCGATCCACACATTACGACATACCTTAAAAGCCCACTTAATGGTTTCTACGTCTTCAGGCATGCCTTTACTCAAGATCTTTTCAAATGTGATCTGCACCAAATCATCAGCGTCGGCGGTGTTACCTGTTAATGAATAGGCAAACCGTCTTAACATGGGTATGATATTTTCAAAGGATTCATTCATTGTGTTTACTCTTTTTTTGCTCATTTACAAAGGTAACGGATGAGCTGTATTTTTATTCCAAAAAAAATGAAATTTATTTTTTGCTGAAACGTTAACTCTTTAGATTTAATTGTTTTCAGCACGAGGTCACTATGACATTAAGCAAAGTTACATTCTTTAGTTTACTGGCGTTTAGCCAAATATCATCTGCACAACTGGTTAATACAGACGGTATTGTAAACCAGGTGGGCCAGTTACCTGTCATTATTGAACCTATAAGCGATCGCCTAACAGAGCCAAAAATTGAGCCTCCCTTTGCTTTGTCTAGCTTACCGCCTATCAAAGATGTGATCACAAAACCTCTAAACCAATTACCCAAAATCTTGCCTATTGGCACCGATATCAGCAAACCAGTATTGATAGAAGTGGAAGTAGAAGATGGCTGGCGCGCTGTTAAAAACCAATGGATGGTGTTAGCCGACGCTAAAAGTGAACAAGCATTAATTAAGTTAGGCGCTACAATAGAATCAAGCAAAGTGTATCAAGGTTTGGGTCTTAGCCTATTGCACTTTACTGTACCAGAGACATTTGACGGCAAATCACTGTTAGCACAACATTTAACCGAAAAGAGCCTAGCGACGCTCGACCGTAATCATATTTATCAAGCGCAAAATACTCCCACTGACACAGACACTGTCCCCGACACGAGCCAAGCTTCGGTTTGTGATACTGCCGTCAATATAGGCATGATAGACAGCGCCATTAATCAACAACACAGAGCCTTTAAAGCAGCACACATCACAGCAAAATCATTTTTAGTTGCCGGTTTAACCTCGCCTTCTCACCATGGAACCGCAGTGGCCAGTGTACTTGTTGGCGAAGCGGAGCAGCTTTCACCTTTATTACCTAATGCACAACTGTACTCGGCTGAAGTGTTTTATCAGCAATCTAATTATACCCAAGGCGCCACGTTAAGTGCCATGATAGAAGCCCTTAATTGGTTAGTTGAACAAAAAGTAGCGGTGATTAATATGAGCTTAGCTGGCCCAGATAATAATATCTTGCAGCGGGTCATTTCTGCTGCAACCGATAAAGGCGCTTTTATTGTGGCTGCAGCTGGTAATGAAGGCCCAGCGGCCACACCGGTTTTCCCAGCAGGCTATGCCGAGGTAACGGCTGTCAGTGCAATTGACGCTTCGAATCAACCTTATCGTTGGTCTAATCGTGGCGATTACATCGATTATGCTGCATTAGGTGTGAATGTATTGACCGCTCAAGCAAAACAAGGCTTAGGCAAAGAATCAGGTACCTCTATGGCGGCACCTGTAGTGTCTGCGGCATTGGCATGTTTACTAGCAAAGCAGAGTACGTCTGAAGGCTTAAAAAGGGAGGGGGTACTGACAAACTTATCTAAACAAGCCGTAGATATGGGACCCAAAGGTAGGGACCCTATCTATGGATATGGGGCAATTAATAGGCATCAAAAAGAATAATTCAGTCTGACGCTGGTAATATTTTGTTCATAGGTCTGACTAGAGATTAATGACTGGTAGTCTCCATATTGCCATTGTGCATTAACAGACAAATTATCTAATACATGCAACTGCCAGTTAAGCTCTACTATTTTTCTGTTTTCGTCTCTTTCAATATTTTCATTGTCCTGCTGGGATTCTAGGTTAAAGGTTTGATAGTCCTTTTTCTGATAACGTAAACCTAAGCCTACTTTTGACGACAAACCAAACACATCAAATTTGTGGGTTACTTTGGTATTAAAACCCACAGCCCAATAATCGAATTGTTGCTCTTCAGCATTTTCTTGCTCGGCATTGACCCCTAGCAATAGCATAGTATTGGCACCATTCAGAAAATGGAACAAGTCAACATTGGCCCCTACTCCACTGGCATCCCGTGAGGGTAACTCTGTAAAAGATTTAACTTTGTGTTTAATGCTAGAGCGCAGATAGGTTTCGGGCTGCAAAAATTTGCCATGGTACACACTCACTTGTTGATAGGTTAAAAACGTATCGCCTGCTAAGTCTGCACTTGCGGCATCGATTCGCATGCCCAGCTCACTGCTTTGTAACTGATAACTTCCATCTACACTTATTTGATGTAAAGCCAAATCATACTGAGAATATTCGCTATATTGTTTTTGATTGTAAGCGTAACTTGCCATGAGTTTCGCTTTATCTGTTGCTTGCCACTTTGCCTTTATCGAACCGTATAATTCATGACCCGAATCACTTTGTGAAGAGACATCATCTAACTCGTCGACACTTAAAGCAGAATTATGGATTAGCCCTGCGCCTAACTCAGCGTTAAGTATAAAATCAGACTGATTGTCAGCCCACACTAAAGAGCTCGAAGTTAAGGCCAAAGCACAAGTTATATTATTAAGAGATAGTTTCATGTTGATCACCAAAAAGCTGAGAAGGACGCCGGCTAACAGCCGGCGTAAAGTTGAAGAGAACGCAAGGGTTATTAGATGCCTAGGTCTAGGTCACTGTTGATGCTATTTGCCACTTCGGCAGCGGTCACTGTGGCAACTTCGCTACTCACCTGATCTGTCACTAAAGCGCTAATTTGACTACTCACAGTTTCCGATACCGAACTCTCTGCATTACCTACTATGTTCTCGGCAATCGAAGTGCTGACAGACTGTTCAATAACTTGAGTTGCCTGCGACGCCACGTCTGCACTGGCTAGTTGCGCTAGATTGGCCGACACATTATTAGAGATATCTGTCACTTGAGTTAACCCAATACTCTGGCTGAGTTCAGAGACTTCTACCATGTCAGAGGTGGCAGTATTCGTATCTTCCATTGACTCGGCTTCTGCTATTACTTCTGACTGTTCTGCCATAGAAGCTGATGTATTAGGCATACTCAGTGCCGATACTGTAGACAAACCATTACTGACTAACACAGTCGTTGATTGGCCAGCCGAGTGAGTGATGTCTGTCACTTGAGCTAATGAAACACTATGGCTTAGTTCAGAGGCTTCTTGCATGTCAGCAGTTTCAGTATCGGTGTCTTCGATTGACTCGGCTTCTGCTATTATTTCTGACTGTTCTGTTGTTGAAGTGTTGACTGCCGATGTATTGGGCACAGTCAGTGCCGACACTGTAGACAAACCGTTATTGACTAACACAGTCGTTGATTGACCAGCAGAATGAGTGAGACTTTGACTATTTTCAGCTGCTACATCATAACTGAGGTTAGTGCTGTTTTGACTCGCAGACTCTGAGCTTTTTTCGGCCGTTGTCTCAGTTGTTTGTTGCTCAGAACTTGTGTCGGTATTCGCTTGAGCTTGAGTGTCATTAGTTGCTGCCGTATCAGTTTGCACATTTGCATCTGAATTGCCCTGCTCAGTATCCATATTCTGCGACACACTTGTTTGATGACTGAATTGAGTGTTTTGACTCACTTGTACATTTGCGGCCAAAACTGAACCAGAAAAATGTGCTACACCTGCGATTACCATAATATTTACTATTTTATTTAACTTAGTCATTTTCATTTCCTCGTGTTTTATTTAGATGACACTGAGGTAACGAATTAAAAATAGATTTATTCCCAAAAAAAATGAATTAATTGATTAATAGTGTAAAAAGTTAATGTTTTGAGATAAAAATACTAAGGCACAACATAGAGGCGGCGGGCACTGAGAGGAAATAATGATTGGCAATTTTAGGCGTTCTTGATCGGCCTTTCGCTGGGGATAATAACTTTTGTCATACCCCAACCAAGCACTTTAAGGCAACAATAGCCATACCACCCACAGCCATTTAATCGACTATTTTAGATAAGATCAAAAGTGACAGCCTTATTAACAAGTTATAATGGTAACAATCTATAAATCAGTCTAGATGCAGTTTTTAAAACGTGGCGCTACATAAAATATGCATAGCTTTAATCTTTATCTACTGACTTTAAACCCTGTATAAAGGTATATAACACTTTCTTAGTGATAGGTTCGACGTTCACCCGGTATCGATTAGTGAATACTATAATAGCAATACCTTGCTCAGTTAAACGTACAAACTCTGTATTAAAGCCTGCAACTTGCCCATAGTGAAAGGTGGCCGGTAGCCCTTCAAAATCTTCAAGCTCCCAACCATATCCATAATGGGGATTTTTGCCACGGGGAACTAAAACTTCACTCCACATTTGCTCTTTAGACTGCGAACTTAACACGCTGTCATCACTCAGCGCCTTATCCCATTTTGCAAGATCAGTCACCGAACTAAGTAGCCCTCCCGCCCCTAACGTAGAAGAGGTTTCGGTAGGGTTTCTATTGATAAGGTCATTGGTTTTATTCACCCAATACCCCGAGGCACGATGAGCAATAATTGCCTCAGGATCCGCCATACGCGTCTGAGTCATTTTAAGAGGGGCAAAAATACGCTTTTCTAAGACCTTAGCTAATGGCAAACCTTCAATTTTTTCAACTATCATGCTCAGCAAATAATAGCCGGTATTACTGTAATACCATCCTGTACCTGGTTCAAAATCCATAGGGCGAGACTGTGCAATTTTAATTATATCCTCTGGGGTAACCCGCAGGCGATAAATATCATAACTGGCAATTTCCTCGTAGTCAGGGATCCCAGAAGTGTGGGTCAATAATTGATGAACAGTCACCCCCAACCATTCACTTGGCAAAAAAGGAAGATAAAGATGAATAGGATCACTTACCTTTAATTTGTCCTGCTCTACCAGCAGCATGGTAGCAGCGGATACAAACTGTTTACTGATAGAGCCAATTTCAAACACAGTTTTGTCGGAAACAGGCACAGATAACTCCACATTCGCCATGCCATAAGCATTGAAATACAGTAATTTTCCTTTCGAAGCTACGGCCACTGCCACTCCTGGAATATTCTTTTTCCTAGAAAATTCTCCTATAAATGCTTCAAGCTCACTTAAAGACTGAGTTGTGGGTGTATCAAGAGTTGGCTTTGCTTGTGATATTCCTATTGAGAATTGAACTAATATCATTGAGAGGCTAACGATTAGCATTGGCTTGAGAAAGTTTGAAAATAGAAATGTATTCATTTACCTATCCCTATGGAAATTAATGAGAAAATTATGATAGTGGGAAAAACACCTGAAAACGCCAAGGTTTTGAGGCGGACGGTGATTGGCTTTTAGATAACATGTCAGTTATACAGAGACTAAGGACCATTTTCTAGCAACCATTCACTGTACACTGCATGAAGACACTCTCTTTTAACCTGAGAGCAATCCTGATTATTAACGCCATTTCATTTTACCACCCCGCAAAAATCGCTGCCTTTGAGGCATCAATACAGGCGATTTGTTATAAATTTTTATCATTTTCTTTTCCGTCCCAAACTCTCAAAACATAAATGACCTCAGCGGAAAATAAATAGCGAATCGTATATTGACCAACATAAAGATCACGAATGTTTTCTGGATCAGAAGCTTTTAAAACTGGTAGGCCAATCTGAGAGAATTGTTTAAGTTTCTGAACGCCTTCTTGAAGGTATTCAATCGATTCTGGTGAATATTTGGCATTCATGGTTTTGGAGAAGAAGTTCTCGCGCCAGCACTCCAGCTATTAAACCAAGGGTTAACGTCTGCTTCATCTACAGTCAGACCTAATTTTAAAGACTCAAGTGCCACAAGCGTATCTTGCCATCTAGTATCTTCAAGTGATTGTTTTGCCAAAATTCCTTGATCGCCTGATTGATTAGATAATTTTTGCTCCTATCGAGTTTTTTGCGAGAAAATCTAGAGGCGTATCCAAATTGTCATTAAGGTGAACATTTATCATACTCATATTATTATCTAACTTTAGCTATTAGTATTACATGTTCGTACCAAGGTAAATAATGGGCTAAATAAACTTATAACGTCCCATAATTCCAGGGAAACGAGCACAGCGAGATGAGATTGGAATAATTGGTTTGTTGTATGAATTTTGATTCATTTCAGAGCTTCTTTACTACAATTCCAGCAAATTTCAAAAGATGGATCATTTGTTTCATTACATTCTGAGCACACCCAGTCTTTTAAAGAGTCTTTACAGTCAACAGTGGCCAATAATTCCATCGCTTTAACGTAATCTGAATCATGGTTAATCCATAATTCCATGTATGCCAGATGAGGATGCGCCCCCGTTGAGACATGCTCGTTTTTAACAGAAACAGAAATACCTTCGTTACCCAGTAAGTTTTTCGCATTATTTACGAGAATGCTGCTTTCATGTGTATAAACCATTTTCATTCTAAACGCCCCCACAAACTGTGATTACTATTGGCCATTTCTAACACAGCCACTAAGTCATTGTACAGGTGAACTTTATTACCCTCCCTTAAATTAAAACAACCAAGAGGAGAACGAAAACAAAGTCACTTTTTAAACAAAGGTCAGAAACCTCTATTCTAAGCATGTCAGCGGCCACATTAGCATCAAAACGCAAACCTCGAATTCAACAAATTTTCCTTTCCCAACAAAAAATTCCTCAAAGGTTTTTATAGCCAAAGTTACAACCGTAACAGGAGTGATTTATGACCTACTTATTATCAACCCAATATGCCCTTAGAGTGCTGGCTGTGATATTCGCAGCCACGTTTATCAGTGGCTGCTCGTCTACGACTAAAAGTGAGCCTAGCTTGCCTATTAGTAATAACAGCAACCACGCCCCTTATATACCCACTGATTATTACCAATCCATAGATGGGGCGTGTGAACAACAGGCAATGGAAATGGATAGTTTTGCACAACAATCTGGACAGGCGGCTCAGTATTTAGCCTCTGCTAAGGTGATGTTGCGCTGTGTCAATGGTATTCAGTTTCCCAGTGGCCACCCAGATGCCGACAAAGCCTTGCGGTTAATGGCCATGTCGGTGATCAACTTAGTGAAAGGCGGCGATATCAACGCAGCTCATGTGGCGCTTCGAAAAACTCAATCAAAATTCCCGAACAAAGATTTGTTTTTTGCTGACTACAGCTCATTTTTTGACACCGCCACAGCCTTACTCGAACAACAAAAATTGACGCGCCACCAGCTTGCCGCTTTGAATATCAGTGCCGAATTACGTACTGAAATAGAGCGCCATCAATACTGGTTAAGCCACTAACAGGAGCATCTAATATGAACACTCGTAACATTTTATCGTCGCTTATTTTAACCCTAAGCCTTAGTTGCACTCCTTTAGTGTTGGCAAGTGAAGGCCGTAATTGGGATCCAGTAGCAAGTGATAAGTTAATTAAATTGCCTGCCAACATTATTGAAAAACGCATTCAACAAGACTTTGAAGCTTCGCCGATGGCGTTACATTTAGTGGAACTTGAGCAACAAATGCAAGGCAAACTTTCGCAGTTAAAATCCTTGCAAGAGTTGATTTCTGAAAGTGAAGGTGACGAGTTGATTGATCAACGATTTGAGTTAGTTCAGCAAAAGTCAGAGTACTTAGACTTAATGCAAGAAACCCAAGAATTACGTCAAAATGCCTTAGCCAAAAAACAACGCTTATATGAAACCGTTTTGGGAAAACTACGTAATAAAAATGGCAATGCCTCTCAAGGCGAAGTGTACCAGCTCAAACAAAAACAAGACCAAGCCCGCCAAAGAATGCAAAAGGTTTTGGCGCAGGTAGACAACAGCTTAATACATTTAGGCTTAGATAAACGTTCTCCTTATGCCGATGAGTTTGCTTTAAATTTGGCGAAAGTAGAAGACTTAAAAAATGCCATCTCAAAACATAAAGCCAATGCCTCCCCTACTTTGGGTGACGTAGAAGTGACCAGCGAAGAATACGTGCGTCAATTGTTAATGGAAGCCTCCACAGAACAATCGTTATTAGATCAAGAAGCCTTGATGTTTAGTTATATGGCGAAATTGGTCGCTCTGGATGCCCAAGCACTGGAATATGAAATCAGCTTTGGCGATGAAAATACCGAGTTAACGCAACGTAACCGCACTAAACCAGCAGATGTCGCCGACATGTTTTTATAAGGCCATTTTTTAACAGGAAACCATCATGAAAATATTACTTTTAATTGCCACAGTGGCGAGTTTAATTAGCCCCAAAATATTCGCTAACAGTTTATTTAGCTTAGAAAATTTAGAAAGAGAACGAGCGGCGTTGTTAAGTGCACAACTTGATAGTTCGCTAGACCTAAATCAACGTCAACAAAAGGTACAAAGTATCTACCGCCGTTTGGTGGATATTGAGCGCATGGTATTACGCGACGACAGAGTCACCTCAAGTAATAACGCACTGGCACAAAACGCCTTTAATCAATACGAGCTGACTTTTTTAGTGCACTCTAGCGCCGAAAAGAGCCTGCCACCTTTGTCCCATTGGATGTCTGAGTTGCGTTTAACCTCAGGCAGTATTTTATCTGCTAAAGCAGGTCACAGATAATGTTTGTCCATAAAGTCTTGCCAGCAACCAGCCATGCCATTGGTTTGTTTTTTGGCACCGGCATTATCTTGTTAGCCCTAGCCAGTTATCTCACCCAAATGCCGGTGTTAGATTTAGTCACTTGGTTACAAAACGTCTTTAGTTGGAGTTTTGTAATCATCTTTAGTGGCTTGTTTTCTCTGGCGGTGGTGGCGGGTGCATCCATTAAAGCCGGCAAAAACAACGCGTTTTTTTACGATGCAGGCATGCAAGCCGCCAATGGTATTTCAACCTTGGCTCTAACCTTTACCTTGTTAGGTATCAGCTTAGGCATAGGCACATTGTCAGACCAACCACTCACGCCAAGCTCAGTGAATGGCATCATTGGTGAGTTAACTAAGCAATTTTCAATGGCTTTTATGACTACAGTTGTAGGCCTACCCAGCTCCGCCATTTTGCGTGCTTGGGTCAGCTTACGCTATACAAAAATTGAGAAGGAATAACCCATGAAAACCCTATTTTTTATCGCCGCACTAGCCGGAGCCGTCTATTTAATTATGCAAACCCCAGCAGGCCAAGCTTGGTTACAAGAAAGTGAGCCAGAATTAGAAATCCAACAGACAGCCGAAAAAGTACACCAGGTGAGCACCCAAGTGGCGCAAAACCTCGAAAACACGGTCACCGAACTCGCACAAGACTTGACTCAAAAACAACAAGTACAAATCGATCAACTTGAAGATCGCATTGCCGAGCTAGAAAATGAACTGATAATGGGCCGTGTTGCCCAAAAGCAGCAAAGTATGGCAGATGGCGTGGTCACCCTACACCCTTACAATCAACCTGAAGCAGCAAAAGTAAACACCACTAACAAACAAAACGTTGATATCAATGCAGCAGCCCCAGAGGCACTTGCTGCCGCCTCAAACAACCAGTTACAACGTCAACGTCAACGTCAGGCTAGGTTACAAGACATTGCTGACAGAATGGAAATGTCGTCATTACAAGCCTTGGTAAACTGAGTTAAATGCTTTTTTTACAAAACAATAATTGGCCTGCAAGCGCTGTTTTTCGCAGCTTGTTGACTATTGTTTTTATACTGTGGCTGGCAACAGTGATGTTGCAATACAACAAAAACAAAGTTGACAATAACCCCAAAATTAGCGAAAAGCCGCCAATCAGTAATATTGTGATTGAACAGCTAACTCTGCCGCCTGTGCCCAAAGCTCTCGCCAAGGCACAAACAACGACAACAACAAAATCAAAAGCTGAAGAACAGCCGCCAGAACCCAAAAATGAAAAAGTGACACAATCACCCACAACAAACCAGCAACAAGTACAACAGGTCTACCAACAGCTCAGTGATCAGGGAGTAGATATACAAATTGCCTGGCCACAAAATATGTCTATTAACCGTGCCGCATTAGATTTTATGTATCAATGTGCGGGCATGCAGTTTGCGGTGTTAATGGACAACAATATCACTAAGGTCAATCAGTTTAGTTTAAGCAATTACAGTGACTGGATACGCGTCGCCCAAGGTAATTTGTCACAAAAAGAACAACACTGGTTAACGGCCTATGCCCTAACAGGTACACCAATTAGATTGTTTCCAAGGGAAATAGATTTACGCTTAGCGCAACATTTAACAGTTGCCTTAAGAGGCGCGCCTTTAGTGAATTTAAGAGCCAACTACCAAGTGACTGATCAAACACTACTTCTGAATAACATCCAGTTAAACCAACAAACTGTAAAAGGCAGTTGGCCGCTTTATCGGGGTAAGTGTGGATAATCACCCAGATAGTTCTTTTTGCTCATTGAACACTTCAATTTAGAAGTTTAAATACCGTTTATTGCTTTGGTGAATGACTGTTTTGAGCGATCAGAAGACAGCCGACGACGTTCACGCCTATTGCAGGTTTACTTAGATTGCAGTCAGTGACATCCTCTCGAATATCTACCGTCTGCAATCTGTTATAAACGCTAACTCGGCAAGCGAGACATGACTGTCGGGAAATGGCACATTTGAGTAATTCGGGTTTGGGCGATAAGCAGAGAATAGTAATAATAAAAAGCAAATGACTAAAGCTTCTCACCACAGAGTGCACCGGGTGCCGGGTGCCGAGCACCGGGTGCCGAGCGCCTCGCTGCACAGAAAAAAGAGATTAAAGACCCTAAATATCTTTTCCTCTGTGCTCTGTGCTCTGTGCTCTGTGCTCTGTGCTCTGTGTGCGCGACACCCGGTGTCCTCCGAGGTTCAATATTTTTGCTTCAAACTACCACAGGAATGACAGGTATTGGCGCATAACGATAAGTACCGAAAATCCCTGATTTTCTCTTAACTAAAGTTGCCGTAGAAACTAAGAAACTCAATCAGCAGTAAACAATTTAGCCCGCACTGTTGCTCGGTATTCACGAGGCGAGGTGGCCAGTAGTTTTACAAACAAAGCGGTGAAATGCCCTACATCTTGGTAGCCAATTTTGTCTGCTACTTCACTGACGTTTAGATTGCTGGTTTGCAATAAATCTTTGGCAATTTCTATTCTTACTCGTTGTAGATATTGTAGCGGTGTTTGTTCTGTGGCATTTTTAAAGCGACGGTTAAAAGTACGTACACTCATCTCAAAACGTGTTGCCACTTCACTCAAATTAATCTGGCGATGATAATTATCTTGCAACCATATTTGCGCCTGCACTATTTCCTCATCGGGATGCTGTTTGGTGCTACCTTCAAAATAACTGGTGTTTTCATAAGAACGGCGGATTTCATGTGAAAAATTTCGCTCAACAAAACTGGCTATGGCTTCACCATAGAGTCGTTTAACAAAATGTACTGTGAGATCAGCCATTGCATTTACGCTGGCCGAGCAATACAAGTTGCCAGCCTGTGTAATAAAATATTGGCGTTTGAGTTTAACCCGCGGATAGTCTCGTTGAAACTGATCAAAATAATGCCAGTGTGTAGTTGCGGGTTTATCGTTGAGCAACCCCGCCTCGGCTAAGAAACAACACCCCGTGCCCACCGCAGAAATCATCGCGCCATTTTCATATGCTGTGCACAACCAATCTAATATTTCTGGGTGTTTTTTCACAATTGGCCGCGGGTTTCGCCATAGTGCTGGCAGGTAAATAATATCGCTGTTGCCTACCTCTTGCAGTTCAGTATCGGGCATTAATGAAAAACCAATACTGGTGTTAACGGCTAACTTATTGATCGCAGTAGTTTGAATCAGCACGGCTTCAGCATGGCTACCACCTTTTACACGAGCCGCACTTTCAGCGGCCCTTAACATTTCAAAAGGCAAGGTAGTGCTGGTAGCCAGCATATTGTCACAAAGTAAAAAGGTAATTTTATGCACAAGTCGATTTTGTTTTTTACTGTATATTCTGCAAAGATACCGAAACATTGGCTAAAATACCAAGACTTATGGCCAATATAACCCTGCCAGAACACAAACCAAGGCATTACACTGCTGTTCATTCAAGCTTTAGGTATTTTATGTATGTCATTATTGCCCGTTATCGTTGGATTTGGTGGCTTTAACGCCGCAGGTCGCAGTTCGTTTCATCACGCTTACAAACGAATGGTGATTGAAAGTTTAGCTGCCAGTGAACGTCAAGCAACCATGCTAGGTTTGGCCACTATGATGAAATTAGTGCGCTGCGAAAATGGGATCTATATTGACAACAACGAACAATCTTTAACTCCTGAAGAAGTTGTTGAGCATTATTCAGAGCAAATACTAAATTCGACACTTATTCGCAAGATTGAAAAAAGTCACTTTGATGTTGACGCTGTTCATTGGCAGAAAAACCTCTCTCTACGCTCCACTGATAAACAAGGTATTTGTTTTGAGGTAAGTCGCAAACAGTTACCTGATCCTTTGCCTGCTAACTGGCAGATGAGTGATATCGATAAAGACACAGTTAAAATTGAAATTATCGGTGAAGTTGAGTTCAAGGCTGATAGTTATCGTGAATGTTCAGTAAAAGTTGCCGGACAACTACCAACAGGGTTTAACCCTGAAGATCACTATAATGCTCGCTTCCATCCCCGTGGTTTACAAATGGCTATCATGGGTGCTTCAGACGCCATTCGCTCATTGGGCATGGAGTGGAAAACAGTTGTGGACGCTGTCAAACCTGACGAAATAGGCGTTTACGCCAGCAGTGGTATGTCGCAACTTGATGAAAATGGCAACGGTGGCATGTTGCAGTCACGGTTAAAAGGTGGCCGAGTCAGCACTAAGCAGTGTCCTTTAGGTTTAAACAGCATGCCAGCTGATTTTGTGAATGCTTATGTATTAGGGAGCGTAGGCCACACTAGTGCCATTGCAGGTGCGTGTGCCAGCTTCCTTTATAACCTTGCAGCGGCAATTGAAGATATCAATAATGGCAAACGTCGGGTGGCGGTTGTTGGCAATGCCGAGGCCCCAGTATTACCGGAAATCATTGATGGTTATGCCACTATGGGCGCGCTGGCCAGTGAAGACAATTTAAAACGTTTAGACCAAACTGACACAGTCGATCACCGCCGCGCCAGTAGACCATTCGGCGAAAACTGTGGTTTCACCATAGCCGAATCCACTCAATACGTAGTGTTAATGGATGATGCCTTAGCCATTAAGTTAGGCGCGGATATTCATGGCGCAGTCAGTGATGTGTTTATTAATGCTGATGGTTATAAAAAATCCATATCTGCACCGGGTCCTGGCAATTACATCACTATGGCTAAAGCGGTCGCTGCTGCGAGAGCGATTGTAGGTGACGAGTCGATTCGTGAACGTTCATTTATTCAAGCCCATGGTTCGAGTACGCCTGCCAACCGCATCACTGAGTCGCGGATCTTTGATGAAGTGGCCAAGCTATTTAATATTAAAGACTGGCCAGTTACCGCGCCAAAAGCCTATGTGGGCCATTCGCTCGCTCCCGCCAGTGGTGAGCAACTGATGGTGAGTTTAGGTGTGTTTAAACATGGCTTTATCCCCGGTATTAAAACCATAGATAAAGTAGCAGACGATGTATTTGATGCACGTTTGCATATTTCAACCACTGACATTAATAAAGGCGCCGGAAATGTCGATGTCGCTTTTTTGAACTCTAAAGGGTTTGGTGGCAATAATGCTACAGCGTCAGTATTGTCGCCTAACATTGTCGAGGGTATGTTAGCCAAAAAATACAGCGCTGCTGACATTGCTTCTTACGAGGCTCGCAGAGAACAAGTACGTGAAAATGCTAACGTCTATGACCACAAAGCCAATCAAGGGCAATTTGATACCATTTATCATTTTGGTCAGGATCTGATCGACGAGAACAACATTCAGATGACCAATGAAGAAATTCGCGTACCGGGATTCGCCAAGCCGATCAACTTAAAAATTACAAACCGTTTTAAAGACATGATCTAGAGACTGTTGCTTAATGGGACTGTTTTATGCCCCGAGGAAACTCGGGGTCGTTAAAACGGAACAAGAGTGATAAACCAGCATTCACCGTGGATATCATTTTTTACTGTTTTCTATGGGCTCAGGTAATTTTCGAGCAAGAATAAAGGAATCGATAATTGCCACTCCCCAAAATCCCAGTAATAGAAGACTCGCAAGGTGCGGCGCTTCACTCGCACTACCATATAGTTGCGAGGATATCTCAGCCATGATTCTGCTTATATCGAATGGCATTTTCCCACTGACTAACTTTTCACTAATATCATTAGCAATACCCATAACAAAGGTCATTAAAACGTACAAACACCCCGCTGAAAATATAGAGAATACCGCCCCTCTTAAGGTGCTTTTTAAGAAAAAATGCCCGCAACCAGGGAAGATAAACGCAGATATTAGCGCTGCTTTTGTTGCTCTATGCATTTACTACCTCAGTATGATGTCTCTTCATTCTTGTTCAACGACCTGTTTTTAGTGACATATTCAAAGCTATCCACTATTGACAAGTAGAACGCCTGATAGTTGCCAAACCTTAGCAACTTTAACCCTTTGCGAAAGCTAATTGTAACCTCCCTTTCCCCTCTAGATTGGTAAATATATATTATAGGTCCCCTCTATTATCCTCTAGGCAATAAGCGATATAATAAGTAGGCATTATTTTAGTGTGATGCATTAACTTTAAAGGATAAAAAAATGAGTAAGCAGAAAAAGTCATCAGCGAAAGCCGATACCAGTGCAACAGATTTGGGGCGCGGAATCATTAAAGATAATTTTCTCGCCGCGTTAGTCACATCAAAGCAGTATAAGTTACAAGTTATGCAAGCCAAAAAAGGCAAAGGTTCGTATCAACGTAAAGCTAAAAATCTAAGACAAGAGTCTTATTTAATAGCGGCTTAAGAGCATACTTAACGCCGCTATTAAATAAGGTTTTTAACTTCCCTTCCCCTATCTAAAGACTCAAAGAAAGGATAACTGCCCGTTATTCACTAGCACTGTACTTTTAATAAAGGACATATTTTCATTTCAATCATTTACTAATTTGCTTTTTACAGCGATGGACTAATACCTCCACTTGCCAATATTACATCAATTTGCATATTTTGTATTTTATAGTAATACTAGGTACTTCAACTCTCTTACAGGCTGGCTAATGCATATTAAAACTCACATCACGCCTAAATCCATCATTCTTAATGTGTTGCGATTAACCCGTGGACATTATTGCCAATCGGCAAAATTGATCGCTGTTGGAGAGTTATTTGATTTTAAAGCCAGCACTGTAAGGGTGGCACTAACTCGACTCCTTAGTGCAGGAAAACTAGAAACCGACGGTAGCAGTGGTTATCGGTTGAGTGCAAATACAGACTTATTGAGTGACTACATTGAGCAGTGGCGGCTAGGAGACTTACGACGAGGAGACTGGCAAGTTGATGGTTGGTTAATGGTTATATTGCCGAGCAACCCCGACCGTACAATTCGCACAGTAAGCCAAACAACTTTGCAATTTTTTGGATTCCGCAAGGCCAAAAACAAAGTCTGGGTTCGCCCGAATAATTTGCTTCCTACCTTGAATGATTTACGAGACTTGTATCAGTTAGTGGGACTCGAAAAAGAAGCCTTATTATTTAAGGCTTCTGATATACCTTATCCCGAGCAGTTTATTTGGGAAAGTACCCTATGGAACACCGAAGACTTACAATTCACTTACGAACAGCAACTAGTCAAATTAGCCAAAAGTAAAGCGCGTCTCCATAAGCTCAAGATTAAAGATGCACTGCGGGAAAGTTTTATTATTGGTGGAGAAACCATTAATTTACTAGTTAAAGACCCGCTGCTCCCTGACGAAATGTTTTGTACTCCTAAGCGAGAAGAGTTGCGTCATGCCATGTGTGAATATGATGCCTGTGGCCATAAAATTTGGACCCAGTTTATGGGCGACGCCTTAGAGCCTAACCATTATCAAAACGAGGAGAAATAGATGAAAGCCCATGACATCCTCAGCAGGCAAGAAATTCTCCAATTGATGACCAAAAATAACCTACGCGCCACTATATTGATAATGAACAGTTGGGCATGGGTAATAGCAGCCATGGCACTGGTAGCCATATGGACTAATGTTGTCACTATCATTTTGGCGGTGTTAATAATTGGTGGGCGGCAACTAAGTTTTGCGATTCTAATGCATGATTGTGGTCATAACAGCCTTTTCAAATCTAGCAAACTCAATCAGTTTGTTGGCACGTGGTTGGCGGCAGCCCCTATATTCTCTGATATGCAGACTTATTCGCGTCAACATAGCCTTCATCACAAAGACGTAGGCACGGCTAAGGATCCCGACCTAGGAAACTATGCCGGTTATCCCGTCAGTAAAATGTCGTTATTCCGTAAAATATTACGGGACTTAAGCGGATTAACTGCACTCAAATTTTGGTTTTATATACTGAAAACAAGAGCGCAAGACAACAAAAGCATGGTCACCAACATCGCCTTTTGTAGAGGTTTGGCAGTCAATTTGATGTTATTCTTAAGCTGTTACTTAGCTCATGTTCCTTGGCTATATTTGCTTTGGTTGCTGGCTTACAACACCACTTACTTTCTATTTTTACGCATCCGCCATGTAGGTGAACATGCAGCCGTACCCAATCCACTGAGTCGCAATATGTTTGAAAATACTCGCACCACACTCTCAAGTTGGTGGGAGCGAATAATAGTCTGTCCGGTATATGTGAATTATCATATTGAACATCATTTATTACCCTCAGTGCCCCCCTACAATCTCAAAAAAATGCACAACTGGCTAGTAGCTAAAGGCGCATATAAACACACACCTTTACCCTCGGGATATATCGCCATGCTACGCAGTGTGGTTAATTAATAGCAACCAGAACCAAGAAATATATGAATAATAAAAACAAGATAGTGCAACAAATAAACGCTCAAGCCCCCAAGTTCATTGGCATGCTGGGTGGTGAGCTAATTGATTTTGATGCTGACAAAACCGCTTGTACCTTTGAATTTAATATCAGCAAAGACTTTTGCCATTCAATTGATATCGTTCAAGGAGGCTTTGTTACTGCCATGCTTGATGCCGCAATGAGTCATGCTATTTTTATTGGCGCTCAAGAGATGATAAATGTTTCCTCTCTCGAAATTAAAACTTCTTACCTTGAAGCCACTCGGGCTGGAAAGCTTCGTGTTGAAGGTTGGGTCATAAAACAGAGCTACAAAACAGCCTTTATGGAAGGTCGAATTTATAATCAAGATAATCAGCTAACGGCAACGGCAAGCTCGGTCGCTAAAATTGTACGCACGTCTAAATAAAAGACGTCAATATAATGGTTTTGATTCTTTAGGCTTGCTGTGATGATTCCGCTACAAAGACAAATAGACGCTTCTATTCAGAAGGCGCCTATTGAGTCCACAGGTTATTTGTTGCGAATAAATTGAGTTTTGATTTTTTTGCGGAACATAATTAGAAAACCCCATCCGGTTAACAATAAACCGCCAGGTTCTGGCACATCAGTCACCAATTACCTAAGACACTTTTTCAGTATTATCTACAGTGCATAATGTGACAAATTGCCTTTTTATTTGGCAACAAAGTTGCATCCAAGTGCTGCAAGAAAACTCAACGAAAAAAATACGAATTAAAGATGAGCCGCTAAAATATAGGGTAATCAAACACTAGTAGTTATTTTGGCTGTCACTACTCAGACAACTTTATTTGAAGTGTTTAGCTCCTGATATCCATCAGGAGCTAATATTCAGTCGATTAAAATCAGTACATCAATTTTAATTTTAAGTTTTGTACAATTTCCACTTTGCCTGAGTTGCTAATTTTATTATCAACGGGTTTCTGCCCTTTATCACCCCAAAGGATGGCAATCAATTTAACAGGGTTATTTTTAAAGGTATTGCCTTCTAGTACTAAATTCACTATTCCTCGATTCTTAATGAGGGTGCCACCCTTTTCACCCGATTGAGTCACAGTATTATTTGCAAAAACTAAGTTTCCACCAATAGTCGATTCGTCATAACCACCTCGGTAATAATCTATAACTGAGCCAGAAACATTAATAAAGCTAGTGTTTTTAATGGTAACAAACTCAGAGTTGTAATCACCCTTGTCGTTAGTTTCTTGATTTAATAGAAAACCGTTTTGAGTATTCTTGATGATTGAATCTAACACCACTATGTTGTCAGCAAATGAACCTTTAGAGACTTCCAAGACATTCTTAAAATCAGAAATTTCAGAGTTGTTAATCGACAAATCATACGCTTTAGACATGTACTTATCTAAAGTAGTAAATGCATTCTGATTTTTATTTCCTTTGATAATAACGTGATCTAATAATAAATGCCCTTTGGGTTGCATAGAAAAAGCAGTATTTTTTGCAGTGAAATTAATGGTCGATTTATTGTTTTTATCAGCCGAAACAATGGTAATTTTTTTATCAATATCTAGAGTATCTGTAACTGAGTAGTCAGAAGTCGTTAACTCAATAACATCACCAGAGCTTGCCCTTCTAATAGCGTTAGATAACTCACTTGAGTTAGCAACCTTAAACACCTTAGATTCCCTAGGTTGCTGTTCTGCAGAAAACCACGTTGTTCCGTACTTTGTTTTATCAACTAATACGCTGTTTTTTGACAGTGGACTGATAGTGGCTCCAACCGCCTGGTTTGATGCTCTTTTAGCTCCAAATAAATCTGTTTCGATCTTATCAAAATCAAATCCGTTATAAACCTCAGAGTGGTTAGTGGATGGCACTAAAAAACCGTCAGATATGGTTTTCATTATTAATGCTTGTTTAACAATGCCATCTGATTGTACGTCTGTTTTATTATCATGATTAGATATATTGTTTTTAAAAGTCACTCCATCCACTTTGTCGTAATGATAAATGGGGTATTCTGCTTTGGCTGAGTTATAAATTAGGTTATTGGCGAAGAGCGTACGAATAGGTCGTGCTGAGCGTATTTCAGATTTTGGCAGAACGGCACTTTGATCAACATTTGAGCCAACACTAAAATACCAAGGAGTGGGCGACTCTATCCAAGAGTTGTAAGCCACAACAGTATCAGTCACTTGGTTATATCTATTTAATGGTGATTTAGGGATGCCATTCATAACAGCAATTGGTGCTCTGAATTTTTCACCTTTTAGTTTATAAAAATAGTTATTGGTGATCCAATGACCGGTATTGATCACCCGAATACCACCAAAAAATTCTGATTCACCATCACCAATAAACACATTGCCATCTATGGTGGCGTAATTGCCATGACGCAACACTAAAGAGCCTTCACTTTCAAAGAAAATATTGTGTTTGAAGACATTGAAATTAGATTTACTTGAAATAATTTCGACTTCACCATTACAACGATCAAAAAAGTTATTTTCAATATTGGTGTAAGACGGTGTCATTGACGTGCTGCTATCACCAATTTGCATGGTTTCACCATGAGGGCCGCCCTTTCTTGGTCTTGGTCCAAAATGATTATTCACAATTTGATGATGGTTATTGACGTGTTGATTACCCTTTAACTGCACCATGACTGTGGGACCAAAGTTTGATTTACCGGCAATATAGTTGTTACTTAACTCATTGTGTTGCCCCCAAAACTCTACCCAATGATCGGACACATCTCGATCTAATTGCGTAAATTCTTCAATAACACTGTTGGTTACTTTCGAGTGGAAGGCAATTTTTTCATCATCAATTTTGAAACGAATAACGGCTTTTGATGGTGTGTAACCATTTCTAAAATGTAGGCCTTCTACAAAAAGGTACTGACCGCCAATTTTGAGGTTTGATTGCCCTTCTATGAACACTTTACCCGCGGTTTCCGCCCTTAAAACAATTGGGTTCTCTGCAGTGCCTTCTCCATAGAACTCAATTTCGATGTCTTGATAAGTCCCGTTTTTAAAGACTATATTATCGCCTGCATTGGCGTTTTTAATGGCTGCGTTTAATTGTGCTTCATTACTGACTAAAATGTTTTTTGCAGTTGCCAAATGAGCAACAACTAACAATAAAAATGCACTTATGACTAACAATGACTTGTTCATACTATCCTTTATATTTAATCGATAATGTGAGTTCACAATAGTCATATTTGTTGTGCTACGCAATACACCCATCGACAATTCGTCCATACCCGTATCCCAAAAGCTAAGAGTGAACACAACAATAGAGGTTAGCGCTGATTAGCTTTAATTGAGACAACAATTATTAAATGCACAGCCTCCTCAAAATGCCCAATCATGACTACAATGAAAGTATTCCTTGAAGATAAACTAACAATGCAGATTGATTAAACACAACCACTGTATATAATAACAGTAATTTACTTTATTACAGTCTTAACAACGGTGCGATCAAATGTCCAAATCCTTCATTTCAGAACCCGTTCAACTTAGTCTTGATGAAATTTATAATGCCATATTAGCTAAAGAACGTGATTACGCGACGCAACTCTACGCGCAATTTAAAGGCATTACTCTAGCTCGTGCTGAGCAAGCTATGTCAGTGATTTATCGGGTTTTCCACCTTGGTTATGAAGATTGTCTTCACAATGTCAGCATTGATGATATGCCTGGCTTTGAAAATAAAATGTACGTAGATGTGTGGCAAGCTGGGTTTGCTTATGCGCTTAAATTATCCACATTTAAAGTAAAAAATAAAAAGTTTAGCACAAGCTCAACGGCATTAATTTGTAATGAACGAAGGGGTGAAATACGCCAAGTTAACCTTGCTCCTTAAGAACTGAAGTTACATGCTCTGTTGGGTACACTACCCACTTCGGGTTCAAGTATTACTCAATTCATAGCGGTGTTTTTGTCGTACCACTAGCGTAATTAAATATAAATCCATCCACCATTCGCTTGTTCTTTGCTGATTTTCCAGGTTCGTTCGAGCGAAAGTGCCCCAGGGATCCTTTGGGATGGTGTTGTTTTTGCGATGTCGTATAAACCAGGAACGTATAATTGATGTAAACGCCTAGCGGCAATGTTGTTATGTGCTTGCATATTTACACTCCCTAAGCCATCGGGGTGTTGTACCGATACATTATTACCCAAGCCTTTATATGCTAACAAAGGTTTATCTACCCTAGCGCGTATGAGTACCCCCATATCACTCCATTCGGGCGGGACACAACAAAGTACTCTTGCTGCCATAGCAACATGCACATTTTTTTGCTGAGCAAAACTGCAAAGTTTTTCAAATTCCCCTGATTCTACCCACCATCCCCCAAGTATGGCTTGTGCTACGTCAACCTGACTACTTGCAAATCGCCAAATAACGGTACCTGACTTTAGTTTATGTTCTTGAGGGGCAAGCATGCCACCAGTTTTTGGATGGGCAACAGTGTTACCATATTGATCAACAAGTAACGTCTTTCGGGTGTCTATACCCATAGCTTGCTGACGGGCGCCAACATGACTAAATGCAGCAGAATTGGCGTACATGATGTTCTCCATAACTGACTGATAGCTAAGTTTGCATTTATCATATCGTTCATTAACCAAGCAGTCTATCGATAAAAAAACTACCCTTACAATTCACCTTATATTTTTAGGTTACAGCCTCCCTTAATATGTTGGCATGAATAAGACCATCTGAAATTATCCATGCTAGGGCCAATCAGAATGACGTGCACATTCCATTTTTTTACCAACTACAATGCTGTCTTTCACAAGGTACATTATCGTTATCCCCATCTATTTTAACATTAGGGCAATGAGCCAAATAATACTTTGCTTCGTCACAAGAGGTCATTTGACTGGATTGGCTGCATTCTAAGGGATTCGGGTGACTGGTTAATTTTTATTCGATTGAGACAGTTCTATTTATAGACTTTGTGAATAATGCCGTTTATTGTCCTATCTCACAATATATGGTTTCCGCTTATATTATTTAACTTTAACTCAGTAGACTTGCTATGTCTGGCCACACTGAAAAGCATTGTTACAGTTACTCAAAGCAAAGTTGGGTTATCCACATTGAGTTAATTCTGCTGTCGTGGTTGTTGAGCCCTATACAGGAAACTATTTGATTACTTCATTCAAATAGGAAATAGAGGGTGTCATGGCAAAAACATACACAGACTTAATGAAAGGCGGCTCGGTAGACAATTTTGTACCTAGCATCGATTTAGGTGCTTTTGACGTGCAGTTTGATATGGTCAAAAAAAAGATGAATGTGCTGATCAAATTCGCACTCAAAGCCGGAACCGTTCCCCCCGGAGGCGGGCAACTATATCAAGCCAACGAAGTTGCTCAACTCAACCAACAACGATTCGCAAAGGCATATGTTAAACAAATACCTACCGCTTGGAATGGCAAAGCAAAATTTGTATCAACCAAGCAAGATCAGGGTTGGAAAGATCTCACCATTGAGCCTACATTCAAAGTACAACAGGCTCCACTTGCAAGTGCTCACTACGAAATTGAAGTCATTCCCGAATCAGTAGAGCAACATACACTGCGAGATCCGACCGGTATTGTTACTCCCCTTCCAATTAACACCAATGCAGGATTTCAAGCGCGACAAGCCTATATGGGGTCCGAATCGATCACCAATACAGGTATGAAAAATTACGGTCAGAATATGAGATGGGACTTAGATAAAGGGGTATCAATCCCCCTAGAGTTTTTAGCAATGGCAACTGTCTGGAGTCCAGATTCAGACGCCAGTGGTTGGTCTAGGCTTCGTGCTTATGTGCGTAATACCGAAAGATTCAAAGTGCCCCGTAAGTTTCGATCTTCAACTCGACCAAAAGTCAAATTGATCGGCTCAGGAATGGGCAGTGATAACAGTAACATTGCGCTGGCGAGAAATATCCACGACCATTTAAAAACCGTTGGATTTAAAAGCCCCGTAACCTATGAATCTGGTGTAACCAATGGGGAGAAAAACATTGAGCTGAAAATGGATAAAACAGAACTCAAACAATTGTTTCCGCCACGAACAGCAGAAAAAAACAGTCTGTACAAACAAATTACTACCGCACATGAATTCGGCCACATGTTAGGACTACCCGATGAATATCTTTGTATGCATCAAAGAACTCAGGATGCGATGTCTGAAGTTTATAGCGATCGTGTTACACAATCATTGATAGGAAACGCTGGCAACGCAATCACCGACGATGCAACCAAACATATTGTTGTTCATCAAGGGGCTTATGTTAAGTTATGTGCCGAGGCAGGAGTTGTTGCTCCACCTTTCAATCGGCTTTCGTCCAGTATCATGTCAAACGGTATGGTTTTACATCCATGGCACTACGTAACGCTATGGGAATGTCTAAAAGATTTTTCCGAAACCTCAGATTGGAAAATAGTCATGAACTAGGGGCTGATTCTTAAATTCGACTTGCCTTTACTTCTGTAATCAGCTTGCCATAAATTCAAGGGCTTTGCGCTGTTTATTCGGGGGGAAGGCTTCCCCCCCACTTAAATTCTATTTCGGTAGGTTAGGATAACTAGCTTCATTCTAACCTCGAAATTCCGTTGCAATTATAACAAGTTACCTTTATTCCAATGTTATTCTAAAGGTTCGTTGCCTCGTGTATCACTTTTAAAAAAGTTAACACCTTGCTATTAACTACTACTATTCGGTCACAATGATTTCACCATGTCTTTTGGACCAATAATAAAAAGGGAGCCCCGCAGCAATTAAAACAGTGCCCTGCAATGCAATCATGAGGCCTGAGCCAATCAATGCAAAAATAGAAAAGACTAAAGCTACTAGGGCAATAATAAAGGATGACCATTTGTAGTTTTTGTACTCAGAATATTGCTTTTTCTGCAGTACCAATTCTGCCATAGCTGATGTGACGTAAGGTAACAGTGTCGCTAATGTTGACAATAATATCAGTGTTTTAAACGCTTCTATTAAGCCTTCTGAAAAATTCATTACCACTAAAAGCGAGGCCAATAAACCTGAAAAAACAATCGATACTGCTGGTGCTCCGGATTTATTCAACCCAGCAAAATATTTCGGAAAGATACGGTCTTGCGACATCGCCTGAGGCATAACTCCTACAATAAAAACATTCGCATTAACGTTACTAACTATTGATACCAAGGCAACAATAGCAATCAACACTGCTCCCCAAGAGCCAAAAATAACCGACGCAGCATCCGCAATGGGTGACGTTGAGTTGGCTAAACTTTCCAAAGGAACCAACGCCATAACGCCGTAAGAAATCAAAAAATACACTGCCATGACAGTCAGCGTGCCTACAATAAGTGCCTTGGGAATGTTCTTTTGAGGTAAAACCATATCATCTGAAGGTAAAGTTACCGCTTCAACACCAACATAAGCCCACATGATGATCATGATCATTTCGGAAATATTAAAGAAGGTCGCCTGCTCTTTAGGAGCGGCTGCTGCAGTCTCGGAGATGTCACCAATCAACAAACCTCCACCGGCAATGATAAAAAGAGGTAATATTTTGAATAATGAAGTGAATAATTGAAAAGTACTAGACGCCTTAACACCTACCACATTAAGCCCAGTCACCACCCAAATTAATGATAAAGAGACAATTCCACTATATAGTGGACTCTGATTTAAACTAGGAAAGAAAAAACCAAGATAACCGGTTACTGCCAAAGATCCAGCAGCAATGGCGGTGATAACCGCTATCCAATATCCCCAGCCAATTAAAAATCCAGTAAGGTCTCCAAATGCTTCTCGAGTATAAGCATAAGGGCCGCCAATCATAGGATTACGCTTGGCTAACAAACCAAACATCAAAGCGATAAACAGGGTCCCCACACCGGCAAGTATCCACCCTAGCAAACTCATCTTACCAAATGGAGCCAAAACAGTAGGTAACATGAAGATACCATTACCTATCATTATTCCCACTACTAAACCCCAACAACGCCAAAACCCCATGACCTTTTTCATTGCGTAAACTCCATTACTTTTCTTTATTATTAGTCAACACGCAATTCCCTTGGAAGAGCTGTGCATTTTTTAACCACCTTATCACATAAAAAAATGAATAAAACACAATGAAGAAACTTTTGCAGCACCTCCAATGCTATTAAAACTGCAGTAGATAAATGGGTTACATTGGATCCGCCTTTGTTATTCCAAATTAGACAATAAAATTGAAAGTCCCTGTCATATGTTATTTAGAATATAGTGGTTGCTTGTGGTTCTGAGGTTGTGATCTTTATTAATATTATGATTGGCCAATGGTCTAAAGTACGAAGAAGCAGTGCGTCAAGTCATGACTATTCTTGGTGAATGCAAATTTTTTGCCTTTACTCAAGATTAGCTTTTAACGCTTGCCCAATAAAATCAAACACTCTGCGCACTCTACGGCTAGTACGTAACTCTTGATGGCATACCAACCAAATGGGTAACGTCATAATCGGCCCTAAATGCTCAAAAGCCCTGACTAAACTAGGTTCTTTCGCGGCTACATCCTCGGGCAAAAAAATAACACCTAACCCTTGTTTAGCGAGGGCGAGTTGTAACATTTGATTGGAAGTGATCAGAGAAAAATTTTGTTTAGTTAACTGCCAGCCTTGTTTATTCAATAAGTCGATGACTAAATTACTATTATCAAAACCTATCATTTGTATATCTGTCAGCTCTGAATGACTTGTTTTTTCTGGAAATTTGTCTAAATACTCTTGAGTGGCATACAGCCAAATCACCTCATCACCCAATTTTTTTGCAATCAAATCATTTTGTTTTGGATGAAAGTTTCTAATAGCAATATCAGCTTCACGGCGTTTTAAATCGCTCGCTTGATTCGTCACTACCACTTCAATAGTTATCCCCGGCTCTTCTAAACGTAAATGTGCAATTATTTGTGGCAAAATAAATGCCGCGGTTAATTCGCTGGCAGAAACCACTACTGAACCTTCAATTTGTTGTGATTGCCCAGTGGCCGTTAATGAAAAATTCAACGCCCCTTTACCCATTTCATGGGCATGTTCCAATAACTCTATACCACTTTTGGTAATAATAAGGCGCTGCCCTAACCGTTCAAATAACGTCAGTTTTAGTTGGGCTTCTAGTGCACAAACCTGACGACTCAAGGTAGGTTGAGTTGAGCCTAAAGCCTTAGCAGCAGCTGAAAGCGTGCCTTTCTCAGCAGTGACTAAAAAAGCTCGAATATGATTCCAATCAAAGTTAACAGCTTGCCAGTTCATGCGTTTATGTATACCTAGAATACAAAAATGCCAGTATATATTTCATATTTGTATAGGTAAAGTTATCTAACATACACTGAATGACAGGAAATTATTAATGACAACTTTGGTTGTAGGGGCCAGTGGGGCCACTGGACGTTTATTGGTAGAACAACTACTGGCAAATGGAGAACAGGTTAAAATTATTGTGCGCTCCCTTGCAGGCTTGCCTGACACCTTCAAGCAACATCAAAATCTATCGATAACAGAATCTAACGCGTTAACTATGACAGACGCAGAATTGCTTGAACAAGTGCAAGGCTGCGATGCTGTTGCTTCATGCCTAGGCCATAACTTAACCTTTAAAGGGATCTACGGTACGCCCCGGCGCTTAGTGACGGATACAGTGAAGCGTTTATGTGAGGCAATTAAACAAGAATCAGCGCTTAAATCAACTGCCATAAAATTTGTTTTAATGAATACCACAGGTAATCAAAACAAACAGGACGGAGAAAAAATCTCTGTTATGCAAAAAATTATAGTGGCTTTGATTCGTTTTATTATTCCGCCCCACGCTGACAACGAGCAAGCTGCCGCCTATTTACAATCAACATTTACAACGCAGCAAGCACAAATTGAATGGACTGCAGTAAGGCCAGATACATTAACAAATGAGAGTGTAGTTTCAAATTATCAGGTGAACGCTTTCCCAACCCGAAGCGCAATTTTTAATGCGGGCATTACCAGCCGCATCAACGTCGCACACTTTATGGCGAAACTGATCACCAATCAAAACACCTGGAATGCATGGAAAAATAAGATGCCAGTTATCTACAATCAATAGCCACAGGAAGTGGCAAACTATTATGTGATTAAAAGCGCCAGACTTATGAGCCCTCTTCGCGCTTATTCACTATTGAACCTGATTGCTAAGCATTGTTTAAAGTTTAAAAAGCCGCTTTCGCGGCTTTTAGGGATTTTGATTCTACAGAGGTAAATTTAAAGACTATTCAACATAGTGTCTGCGTCACTTACTTCAAACTTACCAGCGGACTCTACGTTAAGGGCTGTTACCACACCATCATCCACCAACATTGAATATCGCTGTGAACGAACGCCACCAAAAGTGGCAGTTTGCTTTTCTAAACCAATCCCTTGGGTAAACTCCGCTCCGCCATCGGCTAACATGGTGATCGCTTCAGCATTTTGTGTCGCGCCCCATGCACTCATCACAAATGCGTCGTTTACCGATAAACAAATAATATCGTTAACACCTTTTGCATGGAGCTTATCAGCCAAAGCAATATAGCCTGGTAAATGCGCTTCTGAACAAGTTGGGGTAAATGCGCCAGGCACAGCAAACAATACCACTTTTTTCCCTGCAAAAAGTTCGCTCGTTGTTGGGTTACTCGCTTCGCCATTTTTACGTAAACTAAAGGTTACTTCTGGTAATTTATCGCCAACTTTAATCATGTTCTATCCTATTTACTTGTTATTTAATATTTAACTACCCATTTTACAAAACTGTTTTTTATTCAAAAAAATAAGGTTACATTTTTAGATGGTAGAGACACCTTAAACATAAAAAATGTCGTGATTCTATGAGTGTTTTGCCATTACAGGTTATCACCCGCTTCAATTAATTAATAAGAAAACTTCATGTTATGTGAATACATATCTGTCACTTAGTTGAGTAGCTATCATCTAAAATAGTCCCTCACTTTTAGTCATTGTCTGCAAACCCGAAGTTTTTGAATCCTAAGAATGGAGGCGATTTGAGACTATGGCGTTTCCGCAATTTGAAATGGCACAGACTCTCTTACTTGCTCGCTCCAAGTAAGTGCATAACACTAAATACAGTGCATTTTGTATTCCATTAATGAACTGAAAAATCTTAAACCACGCCTAACCATTTGATTTAATTTTCTTTTTAAGAACCTCCCATTTTGTAAGTAAGGGCACCAATACTGCATATTACTTAATAAAAAATGGATACATTTAAATCCGTCACCCAATATTTTGGAGGTTCAGTGCACCTTATTACTCGTTTTCAATTCCCCCTAGCTATATTTACTTTAGTCATTTTAGGCTTAAGCGCTTGTTCACCATCGCAAACTAAAAAAGAGCTGATTGAACCACCCGCTCCTATGGAATTTAACGATGAAATTAAAACTCGTCAGTTAATTACCCAAGTGGCATTAGGGCGAGAAAATGCAGACTTAATTGTACACAATGTAACCCTCTTAAATGTTTTCACTCAAGAGTGGCAACCACAACAAGATATTGTGGTTGCGGCTGGTAGAATTGCATGGACCGGAGATTCTGGACAATGGCCAGGTACAGCAATTGAAGAATTTGATGCGAGTGGTATGTGGGCAGTACCGGGGTTTGGAGAATCACATAAACATATTGAAAGCTCTTATTTAACACCTGAATACGAAGCCGCACTAGTTATCCCCCAAGGAAATACTTGGACTGTTGAAGGTTCTCATGAAGTATCAAATGTAGTGGGCACTCGCAACGCGGAGTTTTGGCTGGCTGCTGAACAAGCGGGTAGCCCACTAAAAATATTCCCAGCCATTGGTTCGGCCACTCCGCCAACAGTATATGAATCTGGCGGCGGATATTATGGCTATAAAGAAATGCACGATTTTATGCAGCACGACTTACGCGTAGTCGCCCTGGGTGAAGTTATGGATTGGTCTGCGGTAATTAATGCTGACAACGGCGGCCATCAAAGATTATGGGAAATGATACAAGCCACCTACGATAACAGAGGTGTGGTTGAAGGCCATGGTATGAATCTACACTCACAAACCGATATTAGTGCGTTTGCAGCTGCGGGATTAGCATCAGACCACGAAGTGCGATTAGCCCAAGAAGGCATTGAAAAACTAAGACGTGGTATCTTTTTAGAAGTGAAACACGCCGCTTTCGACACCCTGCTACCAAAGTTAATTGAAATGGACTTACAAGACTGGAGCAATATTTCGGTCACCACAGACGACAGAGATGTCTTTGCGACCTTGCAGTTAGGCTCAATGGATTACAATATTCGCAGCGCCATTGAACAAGGTGTTCCCACACAAATCGCCTATCAGCTTGGCAGTTATAATACCGCCCGACATTTTCGAATTGATCACCTTGTAGGCTCACTCGCACCGGGCCGATACGCTGATATAGTATTATTAAGCAATCCAGAAACCGTTGCCATAGAACGAGTCTATGCCAGTGGATTATTAGCTGGGATCAAAAAAGAGTATCAACTACCTATTGCCAAAATAAACTACCTAAGCTGGGCAACAGACACCATGAAGGTAGGTCGTACATTAACTGCAGAGGATTTTTCTTTACAGGCTCCATCAGGAAAAACATCGGTTGAAGCGGCTATTTTACAACCCTTTTGGTTTAAGCCAGATTTCATGACTCGCACATTGCCAGTATCAAGCAATGGCACAGTTGACGCCAATCCTAAGGAGGGCCTCATTAAAGTTGCCATGGTTGACCGTTATCACGGTACAGCAGCAGTATCAAAAATGATTTGGCAAAATGTAGGCCCTAAAACTTCACATTCAGCCCTCGCCAGCTCACAATCACACGACTTACACAATATTTGGAGCATGGGTAACAACGATGCAGCAATGGCATTAGCCGCCAACACAGTGGCAAACATGGGCGGTGGATGGGCACTAGTGAAAGAAGGTAAAGTTGTAGCAACTGTTAAACTTGATATCGCAGGATTAATGACCTCTCGACCAGTGCAAGAAGTGGCCGACGAAATGGAACACTTATTACAACAGGCCGATACCATGGAGTGGATAGGCATGCCGGGGTTACCTGAAAGAATGCGCTTTGCGTTCTTAACCGCAGCACCTTGGAAGTGGCAATTGGTTGCTCCATATGAAGGTAACCCAGGAGGTTTAGTGGATGTAACAACAGGTAAAACCCATCCGGTTATTTGGTAGTGACTCAGTACTATAAACGCAGCCTAATAAAAAGGCTTGCTTATCTATTCGGGCTAATGTGGTGCTTGTCGATGCCAAGCCAAGCGCATTTATTGAATATGACACGTATCACACTGAACGAAGACCTTGAACAAAACATTAGCATGACAGTAGTGATAGACCTCACTCGCGCGGCAGGTAGTGGTGAAAACTACTACCTGTTAAGCCAACAGCCAGATCTTCTCACCCATACACCCTTGTTGCATATAGCTCAGCGAATACAGCAAGCCAGTGAAGTCACCATTAATGAACAACTCTTAAATTGGCAATTAACGTCAGTCAACTTACCCCATGATACAGCCCAGTCTGATTTTGTATCAGGCTTAGCATGGCCAATGTCGACTTTTGTATTTACTGCAATTGTGCCTGAAGGCGAACGCAATTCTGATGCAGCCACCTTGCAGGCAAGATTTACCCCAGAATTTCAATTTGAAGAACCCATTGCTTTAAGTATTCAACAACTTAAAAGCAAACGCAGCTTAAATCGCTGGTTAGTGCGAAATCAACAAAGTCCAGCGTTTAACCTCAATGCCCAACTGACTTCTCTACCAGAAGATAATACAGAAAACATCTGGGTAGAATATTTATGGCAAGGCATCATCCATATTTTGCCCAAAGGCTGGGATCATGCATTGTTTGTACTCGGCTTATTTTTAGGCGCCCGTAAAGTACGCGATTTGGTTTTGTGGATCACCGGTTTCACCATGGCGCATACAGTCACTTTAGGTTTAGCATCTTATGGTGCCATTGTTATTTCGCCCGCCATTATTGAACCGGTGATCGCCCTTTCTATCGCATGGATTGCCGTTGAAAACATATGGCAACGCTCTACCACAACAAACCGTGCTTCAACTTGGTGGCGTTTAGCGGTTGTTATACTATTTGGTCTAGTCCATGGTTTAGGTTTTGCTGTAGTATTAAAAGAACTAGGGTTTCCAGCACAAGGTTTTATCACAGCATTAATCAGCTTTAATATTGGCGTTGAAATAGCGCAATTAATAATAATTGCAGCAGCATTTGTATTGTTAGGGCGTTGGTTTCAACATAATTACTGGCGCACTAGAGTTGTGATACCTGGCTCAGCGATTATTGCTAGCATCGCCCTTTTATTAATGGCAATGCGTTTAATCTAAAGCCACTGTTGAAAATAGCTTCTCGTCTTTTCAGCGAAATCCCATGCTTAAGTTTATTTAAATAGATGACTTGCCCTGCGGTTTTATATTTTGTAAAACATCTAAACCACCTTGACCATTATTTTATTGTACCATCTACACTTTACCGTCCTTAAACCACCTACTATTCCAAGCATAATGAGCCAAACATTCATCCTACGCGATTACCAAACCCAAGCTGTTGACGCGGCCGTAAAGCACTTCCGGCAAGGCAATGATCCAGCTGTGATTGTATTGCCTACAGGTGCAGGTAAAAGCTTAGTGATTGCTGAACTAAGTCGACTGGCCAAAGGTCGAGTTATTTGCCTTGCCCACGTAAAAGAATTGGTTGAGCAAAATCATGGAAAATTTCTAGCAACGGGTTCGCCAGCGGGAATTTTTTCGGCGGGGTTAAGTGAAAAAACGAGTACTGCAAAAACCACCTTTGCCAGTATTCAGTCTCTATCTGCTAACCTAGATGCTTTTCAAGCACCCGCCAGCCTGATTATTATTGATGAATGTCATCGCGTAGGCCAAGACGAAAGTGGTCAATACCATAAAACCCTAGCGCATTTTCGCGCTCTTAGTCCCAAGGTAAAAATTCTAGGCTTAACCGCAACCCCCTATCGTTTAGGCAGCGGCTGGATTTATCAGCATCACTACCATGGTTATACGCGGCCCTGTACCAGCTCATTTTTTAAAAAGTGTATTTTCGAACTGCCCCTGCAGCACATGGTAAAAAAAGGCTATTTAACCCCGCCTATTCATTACGATGCCGCCATTGCCCACTATGACTTTAGTTTATTGACTCAAAGCTTAGACGGTGAACAAAACACCGATGACATCGCCTTAAATGAACTCATCCACAAACACCCACGAGTGACCAAGGCGGTGACCGAGCAAATACTCCAGCTTAGCCAAGACCGCCAAGGCGTGATGATTTTTGCCGCGACCATAGATCACGCACAAGAAATCAGCGGTTATTTACCAGCTGAGCAAACCGCGTTAATTACCGGCAGCACAAAAACAAACCAACGCGATGCACTAATCGCCGCATTTAAAGCCCAAAAAATTAAGTATTTGGTGAATGTATCGGTATTAACCACAGGCTTTGATGCGCCCCACGTGGATGTGATTGCTATTTTACGCCCCACCCAATCGGTCAGTTTATTTCAACAAATTGTCGGCCGAGGTTTGCGCCTAAGCCCAGGCAAGAAAGACTGCCTAGTCTTGGATTACACCAATAACGGCTACAATATTTTTCAGCCAGAAATTGGCGAAAAGAAACCCACACAAGATTCAGTCGCGGTACAAATCCATTGCCCTGAATGCGATTTTGCCAATGTGTTTTGGGGTAGAAAAGATGCAGACGGGAATATTCTTGAGCATTTTGGTCGTCGTTGCCATGGCTTGATTGCAGCCCCCGAAAACCCAGATGTCGAGACACAATGCACTTACCGTTTTCGCTTCAAACATTGCCCTTATTGCAATCAAGAAAACGATATCGCCGCCAGACAATGCCAGCATTGCTCAGAAAAATTAATCGACCCTGATGATGTTTTAAGAAAAGCGCTAAATTTAAAAAATAATAAAGTATTACGCTGCGCCGCGATAACCCCAAAGATTAACAAGGCTGACAATAGTGTAAAAATCACCTACCACGACGAAGACGGCCTAACGTTATCGGAAACCTTTCACTTTAATTATAAAAATTCCAGACAAAGCTTTAACGATTTATTTGCCCGAAGATTAGCCAATGGTAGTCAGTCGATTCAGTTCAACTCAGTTGAAGAGTTAGAGAGATTTTTACCTTACCTACCAGTGCCTGACTTTGTGATAGCCAAAAAGCAAAAACATCACTGGCAAGTGACCGAACGTTTATTTGATTACGAAGGGCTTTATCGAAAGGCGAATGAGCTTAGTTAAAAATAAACAACGACTCTAGATCAAAAAAGACAAACCGGAGTTTGTCTTTCTATTGACCATAAAAACGATGAATTAGGCGGCTCTGATAAGATAATCAAAGGCAGACAAGGACGCTTTTGAACCCTCGCCTATCGCTATCACTATCTGTTTATAAGGTACAGTAGTGACGTCTCCTGCGGCAAATATACCTGGCTCTGACGTGGCAAGTTTTTCATCAATAATCACCTCACCAAATTTAGTCAGCTCAACCACATCCTTTAAAAACCCACTGTTTGGTACAAGGCCGATTTGTACAAACACCCCAGAAAGTACCTGTGACTTTACTTCACCGGTGTTTCTGTCTTCGTATTCTAGGGCTACCACTTTGCCATTTTCAGCAATGATTTGTTTGGTAGCTGCATGTTTGATGATGGTGATTTTAGGGTTGGCTTCGGCTTTTTCTACCAACACTTTATCGGCTTTTAATTCGGGTAAAAACTCAAATACAGTAACGTGATCAACCATTCCCGCTAAGTCAAGTGCAGCTTCGATACCAGAGTTGCCTCCACCCACTACCGCCACATCTTTACCTTTAAAGAATGGGCCATCACAGTGAGGGCAATAGGCTACGCCAGAACCAATATTTTCTTTTTCGCCCGGTACCCCGAGTTCCCGCCAGTTGGCGCCTGTGGCAACAATAATCGTTTTAGTTTCAATTACCTCACCACTGGATAAGTGTAGTTTTTTGATGGCTCCTTTTTCAATTTTATCTACCCGCAAAAATTCTTTTGTTGTCACGTTATAGTCATTCAAGTGACCCAATAAATTTCCGGTTAATTCCGTACCTGTGGTTTTTTTCACTGAGATAAGGTTTTCAATACCCACGGTATCTTTTACTTGGCCACCAATACGATCAGCGATCATGGTCACGTTTAAACCTTTACGGGCGGCATAAATAGCAGACGCAACGCCGGCAGGCCCACCACCAATGACGGTCACATCTTGTAATGGCAAAGCGTCACTTTGCTCGCCTTCAACAATGTAGGGATAACGCTTAATAAGCTTATCGACCAACTGGGCAGTATCGATTTTTCCATTGGCAAATAGTTCGCCATTTAAGTACACGCTAGGTACACCTTGGATATTGCGCTGTTGAATAATATCTGGAAACAAACCGCCATCAATCATTTCGCTACTGATATCGTCATTCAACAAAGCGAATTGATTTAACGACTGAACAACATCAGGGCAGTTGTGGCAACTCAGTGAAATAAAGACTTCAAAGTGCAATTGGTCTTTAATTTTTTGCACCATAGTTCTCAGGGTTTTATCGAGTTTAAACTCAGTACCAGAGGACTGTAAAATGGCTAAAACCAAGGAGTTGAATTCATGCCCACTTGGGATCCCAGAAAAGCTTATACCATTATTTTCGCCATCTACTTCTAAGTTAAATGTGATGGGGCTACGTAAATTATCATCACGCTCAATCAGCGTTAAATTGTCTGATACTGAGCACAATGAAGTTAAAAATTCGATTAATTCTTGACGTTTTTCATGTTCACCAGTTTGTAAAACTAGTGACACCTTGTTAGTCATATTTTGAGTATAAGATTTTAGAGCATTTAAAATATCGTTACTTAACATAGTGTTACCTTTATTCTTGTTAATAAACTGGTGAAAAAAAGCGGGCTAAAAAACATTTTTTTTGCCCGCAAACTTAACTGGCTTATATTTAAATTTTGCCTACTAGATCCAAGCTAGGTGTTAAGGTTTCTTGACCCTTTTCCCAAGCGGCAGGACATACTTCACCATCGTTTTCACGCACGTATTGAGCAGCTTTAACGTTACGAACCATATCTTTTGCGCTTCGGCCAATTCCGCCAGCATGAATATGTGCCACTTGAATCACGCCATCTGGGTCGACTAAAAATGTGCCGCGGTGCGCCATGTGATCTTCTTCAATCATCACGTCAAATCCACGTGTAATGTTGCCGGTTTGGTCTCCTAACATTGGGTATTGAATTTTACCAATGGCATCTGAAGAGTCGTGCCACGCCTTATGCGAAAAGTGGGTGTCAGTAGAAACGGCATATACTTCAACACCAAGACCTTGAAGCTCTTCGTAATGTGTTTGCATATCTTCAAGCTCTGTAGGACAAACAAAAGTAAAATCTGCAGGGTAAAACAAGAAGATGCCCCACTTACCTTTTACACTTTCAGAAGTGACTTCTACAAATTCACCATTGTGGAATGCTTGTGCTTTAAATTCTGGGATAGTTTTGCCGATTTGAGCCATGGTTATTTCCTCGTTTGTATTGTTTAAATTAACAGTAAGTTTTGTTTTAAAAGCCGTAGTGCTTTCGACGGAATGAATAATAGGCTGATAATATTGATAAATAAATTTAATAGAATTGATATTGATGTTCTATTTTTTAGAACTATTAAATTCCTAATTTTCTGGATATAGTTCTAGTTAATTATATCAATAGAAATTTATGTTCAATTATTTGGGATAACAAAAATGGTTTCTTTAAAACAACTTAAATATGCCTTGGCAATCGAAAAAACGCGGCATTTTAAAAAAGCCGCTGAAGCGTGCAATGTTTCTCAATCAGCCCTGAGTACCGCCATAACCGAATTGGAAAAACAACTTGGTTTGCCCATCTTTGAACGAAACAATAAACAGGTGTTGGTGACCGCAGACGGCGAAATAATCCTGACAAAAGCTAAACGCATTAAAATTGAGATGGATGAGTTACTGCAGCTTTCGCAAAACAACAGTAGGCTTTTTTCAAGGCCAATGACCCTAGGTTTTATCCCCACTATTGGGCCATACATGTTACCAAAGGTATTACCCGAGGTACGTAAACAACACCCTGATTTCAAATTAAGGATAGTAGAAGAGCAATCTCAAGTGTTGGTGGATTTAGTCCGCAACGGCGAAATCGACGCGGCGGTTTTAGCTTTACCTTACCCCATCGAAGGACTGATCAATTTCCCCTTTTGGCGAGAAGATTTCTATTGGGTTAGCCATAAAGATGAAAGCCCCAGTCAGATGAATGAAATTACCGCTGAAGAGCTTGAGATTGAAAAACTGATGTTATTGAAAGACGGGCATTGTTTGAAAGATCACGCATTGGCCGCATGTAGTTTACAAAACAAAAAGCAACAGTCGGATTTTGATTCTGCCAGTCTGCATACTCTGGTACAGATGGTAGCCGGTAAATTAGGCTCTACCCTAGTTCCGCAAATGGCACTAGATCAGCTTATCCATAACCAGTCAGAATTGCGTGCTATTCACCTCAACGAACCTGGACCACACCGCACCTTAGCACTGATCATTCGCCCCAATTATGTCAGAACCGCAGAGCTGAGCATTTTAAAGGATATTTTTCATCAGCAACTACAAGAAAAATGTAATCTGCAGGAAGTGATTTAGGTTGCAAAAACTAAAGGTTGATAAAGTACTTCAAAAAAATCGAACTACTTTATTGAATTAATTAAATATAAAGAACGTAAAAAATACCCCATGATGGTCACTAGTTCAAACCACAGGTGATCAACATGAAAATTATTGTTAATAACATAAAAAACATTTTTAAGACAAAAGCAGTGAAAAACGTACAGCACCATTGTAACTATGCAAATAATTACTTTGGTGATCAAATTTGTAGTGCCAGCTTAAGAAAAGGCGATGCAGTCTAAAACATCCTACTGGGAAGACCTCAATTTATTTGGTTATCCCGAAAGAGTTTTAAGAACTCAAGGATAGATCCCGACTTATAGCACGTAATTAGACACCCTTTTTAGATGAAGTAAATTTCGACGGGTGTCATGTTAACTTCTGGCCTGAAACCTTAAATGCGGAAAAACAGTGGTGGTGCCAGCTAAGCGGCTATCGGCGAGAGCGATACTTTTGATTTCGTCGTCTTTGACCCGCAGATCATGCTATTGTTTCGCCTCTTTAAAATACGCATCTATTAGGGACGTATTCCCGTGTATTGTGCATTATAGAATAACCAACTACTTGGCGTTTTTTTAAAGGTAAAAGATACCCTCATGGAAAATCTCTGTTCGCTATTTGGGATAGTGAAATAAAAAGTCCAGATTTCACAAGTGTTTTAAACATGAATCTACCTTTAGTTAGTTAATAATTTTTCAATAGCACTTGTCATCACTTTGCTTGATTTAGGAAAGGAATTTACGAGTGGATTTAATTGCAACCAGAATAAGGGGACCCCATTAAAATGAAACTAGTTTGATGTTTCAAGGAGATGTCATTCGTAACAAAGCGTAACTGACTCTCAGTGGGATGATCACAACTATCTGGGATCAGAATAAACTTTTTGAATATCTATTGGAGCTCCTAATTCTTGCCCTTCCGATTTAATTTAAAACGGATCTGCCCCCTTAATACTCAAATTTCTCCCATTCTTTAAATGAACCAAAACCAAAACAAGGGCGTACAACCAAGCCAATACAATAAAATAGTGTAGAGATGTGCAATGAATGCTCCTGCTTTCGCTTTAACAGATTATCCAATTCATCCGGCGCCGAAGAATTCCTCTTCCAAGATGAATGCCATTATCGAAATAACCAACCTCAGGCTCAGAACCTTTATCGGGTTTAACCAAGAAGAAAAAACTAAACAACAAGACATAGTGATCAATGCTGAAATTCATTATCCCCTTAATAGTGGATGTTTGGAAGATCAGGTAGCCGATGCACTTAATTACAAAACGATCACCAAAGCCATTATCAAACATGTCGAATCTGGACGCTTTTTATTGCTCGAAAAGCTGGTTGCAGATGTACTCAATATTTGCAATGAGCACCAAGACGTTGTCTATGCCAAAGTCAAAATAGATAAACCTCATGCACTGCGTTTTGCCGATTCGGTATCGCTTTCACTCGATATTCACAGCAATAGTTCACAGGAGAAATAATCATGACACCACAAACAGCGACTTTGAGTATTGCTAGTGAAAATCAGTCGTCTAGCCCAATCAGCCAAGAAGCATTAATGGTTAGAAATGCATTGATCAAGCGTGGTTTAGAAACCCCTATGATAGACAATCAACTGACCGACAAACAAAAACACGCCAAAATCAAAGACAGTTTTACCGATATAGTCACCACTCTGGGCTTAGATTTGGCAGACGATAGCCTGTGCGAAACACCGCATCGGCTGGCCAAAATGTACGTGAAAGAGATTTTTTCTGGTTTAGATTACAAGAGCTTTCCTAAAGTCACAGCCATCGAAAACAAGATGAAAGTTGATGAAATGGTTAAAGTAGACAAAATTAGTTTGATCAGTACCTGTGAGCACCACTTTGTAACTATTGATGGCACTGCCCGCGTAGCTTATATCCCTAACAACAGCATTATTGGCTTATCCAAAATCAATCGAATTGTGCGATTTTTTGCCCAGCGCCCACAGGTGCAAGAGCGCTTAACCCAACAGATTTTAGTGGCGCTACAAACACTGTTGAATACCGACAATGTGGCAGTGTCAATTGACGCAACCCATTATTGCGTTAAGTCCCGTGGCGTGATGGATGCAAATTCTCATACCACAACCACAGCCCTTGGCGGCAGTTTTAAAGATAATGCCATAACTCGCCAAGAGTTTTTAAACTAGATGCCAACTGTTGTGATAACAGGAGTGGGGCAACGCTTAGGCTTGTGTTTGGCCGAGCACTTTTTGGCCAAACAATATAGGGTAATCGGTACTTATCGAACCGAGAGAGCCTCCATCGAACAATTACGCGTAAAAGGAGCCCAGTTGCATCAGGTGGACTTTTACGATCAACAGCAAACCCAGCAGTTTATTGCCGCAGTCACTAGCAATGTTGACACAATAGACTGCTTGATTCATAACGCATCGGATTGGCATGATGATAACGATGTTTTAGCTTTTGCAGATTATCATCAAATATTTTCTAAAATGATGACCATCCATGCTGAGGCCCCTTACCAGTTAAACTTGGCCTTTCATCCCCTTCTGATCCCTAAAGATGATGATCAGTTTGGCGACATTATTCACATTAGTGATTATGTGGCATCTAAAGGTAGTAAAAAGCATATTGCCTACGCGGCCAGTAAAGCCGCACTGGAAAATTTAACCTTGTCATTCGCCCAGCGCTTTAGTCCACATATTAAAGTGAACACTATAGCCCCTGCTTTGTTAGCGTTTAATGAAGATGATGATGATAGTTATAAAACAAAGGCTAGGAATAAATCCTTGATGCAAACCGAAGGTTCGTTTCAAGAAGCCATCAACACTGTTGAGTGGTTATTGGCAAGTCGTTACATCACTGGGCGTACTATACATCTTGATGGAGGAAGGCATTTGAAGTAGAAGTTTGTTTACGAGGGTATCATGACGCCCATTGTAACAGTGGCGGAGCCACCAAAGCGGTTATGACAATTACCATGAGAGTCTTGTTAATACATTCCTACCACCCGCCTCAATCTTCCTCGTCGCAGAGATTGAATTTGCGCCAGAAGTTACGCACAATTGAACCCATGATTTGTCTTTGGGTTGCAGGTTGTTATGAAGTTTTTTGTACAGGTTTTTATATTATTAGGGCTTATACCTAGCGCAGCTGCAAAATGGGATCCGCAAGCCCTTGATGAGACAGTAACCAGCGCCTTAGATACGTTTCACACCCCAGGCATGAGTGTGTCAGTTGTGCACCAAAACCAGTTGATATATGCAAAAGGCTTTGGCCTTGCCGACATTGCGAAACAACAAGCTGTCAATGAAAACACTTACTTTCGCTTAGCTTCAACAAGCAAGGCCTTCACAGCCGCAGCCTTAGCCGTACTCGTTGACCAAGAAAAACTAGACTGGCATGACCTTGTTATCGACCACCTCCCCCACTTTAGAATGCAAGACGATTACGCCACGCGCCATTTTACCATTGAAGATTTACTCACCCACAAAAGCGGCTTAGTCAGTGGTGCAGGCGACAGTATGATCTGGCCTGAGCCTAGCGGCTTTAGTCGTGAAGAAGTCGTCAGTAATTTACGCTTTTTAACGCCTCGCGATCAATTTAGACAGAGCTATGCATACAGCAATGTGCTTTATATTACCGCAGGTGAAATTGTCGAGAAAGTCTCAGGAAAACACTTTGAAGACTTTGTTGATCAGTACGTATTTAAGCCTTTAGGCATGCAGTGCTACGCTGGGGATATGCCCAAAACCGCATTGAATAAAAGCGCCATGAGCTACGGGCATAATGACAGCAAAGGTATCTACCCTATTCCACGCAACGCCATTCAGGGTGCCGCGCTGATGTCTGCGGCTGCTGGTGGCATGGTGTGCAGTGCTTCAGAAATGAGCAAATGGGTCAATGCGCTATTGCACGACGCTAATATCAATGATGAGCTAAGTCACTCTGACGAAACAAACGAACAACCAGTAAGCAGCCAAAAGTTGCCTTTTTCTAGCAAACAGTTAGATAAAATGTGGCAGCCGCATACCATATTAAGCGTATCAGACACCGATACTGAATGGGATTCCACCTATTTTCGTAACTACGGCTTAGGGTGGCGTGTAAGTAACTACGAAGGCTATAAACATATTTCTCACACCGGCACACTTTCGGGTTACCAAGCTTTTGTTGCTCTGATACCAGAATTGGAGCTTGGCGTAATCGTGCTGAATAACGGTTCTAACTACGGCGCACGGGGCGCCGTGATGCAATCCATTCTAAAGATGTTTATTGATACAGAGCAAAAAAACTGGGTTGCTGAGTATGTTGCTTTTCAAGACGAGCGTAAGCAAGCTTTATTAGCTCGCGGCGATGACACTCCAAAAGCCCTGACCAAAGGTACGCTTAGTAATGAGCAAGTAGTGGGTATATATCGTGATCAATGGTTTGGTGACTTCATCATTACTGAAGAAGTGACTAGCAAAAAAAGGCATAAACTGCGTATCACCTCCTCTCGGATGGCGAATTTACGCGGCACCCTTAGCGCCTTCCAGGATGCAAGTTACAAAATTGAATGGGACAATAAAAATGCAGCTTCCGACGCCTTTATGCATTTTGAACTCGACGTTAAGCGCAATGTCATTGCCGCAAAACTTCACCCTTTTACTACCAAAATTTTAAGCTCACATGAGTGGCGAGATATGCACTTTGAAAGGGTAGAGTGAATCGGGAATTTTAGAAACACCTATCGTAATTAAATGGCTCTGCCCCCGCAGTTCTCCCCAATTCTATTTTTGCACCCGATATTTTCCGATATTTTACTGACCCCGATATTTTACTGACCCCTAAAGGGTGTCCTGGTAGTGTCCTTATTTTTTGCACACTTTTTTATTCTAGAACATGTAACTTAAAGCTATGGCATAGGGGATTAATAATGTTCTCCAATGCCTGATGTTACGCGTAGCTTGGCATATTGAAAATACACCTATGTATAACACTGTCTTAATTTTCTTAAAGGAGAGTTGTGTGGATAATACGATAATAAAAGTAGCTGCTATTTTATTTGGCCTTTCTATGGCGTCATGTGGCAGTAGTGATGATGGTGATAGTACAGTAGTTGATGATAGTGATTCAGATGAGTTATCTGTTGTCTTAGACGTTGATGCCACTTTGTTTTTAACCAGTGATAATCTCAGTGTGGATACCGTATCTTGTACATTGACCGATGGTACCGAAACACTGTGTTATGAAATCACGTCTAAACACGTCGCATCGGAACATGACATGGGGCCTTGGTGTCCAGAAACCATTTATGATACCGCGGAAAGTGGCGGGTTATGGTTTGATAACGGTGAAATAAACGACCTTGATGGCCCGTTTATTTTAAATCTCGCGACATACTATGATGATCCAGGCTTTAAGATGTATGAAGATGACGGCAGTGTGCGCAGAATGGAAACTGCAGAGCAATGCGAACAGGGTGCGGATCCAAATATAGAAGATGAATTTACTAATATGTGCGCACAATGCCTACCTGAATGGGTGAGTACTGAGACTTCATATTTAATCCCCATTACACCTAGTAAACAAGATGAACCTGTAGTGTTAAGTGACGGGCCCACTTTAGAGGAACGAGGCGTTGAGTATGGTCCTTCGGTCAGAGGGCTTGCATTTAATGGTGTTAATTTTGACCATCCAGCAGACATAGATATTATTCTTGCAGGGTATCAAATTGCGCCTGTAGATGATGCCGGTGGGCATGTAAATAATAGTGGGGGATACCATTATCACGGTGATACTGGTATGACAACTAGAATTGAACAGTCTGACGACCACTCTGTCATGATTGGATATGCTCTAGATGGACATGGGCTTTACGCAAAATTAGATGCGAATGGAAATGACGCGACTGATTTAGATGAGTGTAGAGGACATGAAGATGAAACCAGAGGTTATCACTATCATGTACTGTCTTTAGAAAGTAATGAATTTCTCGATTGTTTCTACGGTGCTTGGGCTGAAAATGAAGACGAAGGTGGTGGTGGACCTCCTTAACTGCAACAAAAAATACCTGGATCCCAATAAGTTGATTCAGTTTTTACCTAAGCAAGCATATATTTACTGGATTTATTTTTATGAAACTTACTATGTTTTTATTCTTTTTATTGTGTTTACCGTTAGGAGTTAAAGCCCATGGATTTGACTATTCGGTTATAGTGTTGACCGAAACGGAAAATAATCTTTGGAATTTACGTATTACATCATCTTTGGATGCCTTTAGAAAAGAAGTGCGAATACACTTCTCCGATTCACCTTACGCCACTCCTGAACAATTTAAAGAACAATTACTAGAGCATTTAAACTCCACACTTAAAATCACTGTAAGAGATAAAAATATGGCTCTGGATAAGGGCAAGGTAAAAGATAAAAGCATAGCGCTCGGACAAGGCACTGTAAAATTGGGACATGAAGCATCGGTGTCTTTTATGCAGATAAAAATACCTAAACAAGCAAGTGTTATTCAACTAATAAATGGTGCAGTCAAAGATATTTATAGGCACAGCACAAAGCTATTTATTAACGTTCAGGGGGAAGATAAAAAGTCATTCATTTTAAACAAGTCGAATAACTTTACGGCTGATTTTTCAGTATAGAGACTCAAAAGAGTCTCTAGCTAATTTTATTTAAGTGGGACTGCGGGGTCAGAGCTGTTGCGCATATCTGGGGTCATATCTGGGGTCAGAGTAAACTTTTCAACTATCGGTCATATCTGGGGTCAGAGTAAACTTTTCAACTATCTATTGAGATCTCTTAATTATTGGTCTTCCCATTTTGGCTGGGCGCATTCTTCTACCTGTTACAGCTTCTATTTGTTTTTTAAACTCTTCACTGCCAACAGCCATCCCTCTATTCGTCGCTTGTCTAATATCCGCTATTAACGTTTTATCCACACGTTCAGAAATAAACGCTCGGTAACTTGCTAACCGTCGACTAGTTTGCCTATCAATTGCCAGATATAAAGGATGTGCAGTACAAAGCTCTGATAGCTTGCCTAATCCATTAATTTGATAACTTGACCATTTATACTCTGCGGGTTCAGCTACCATATTCGCCCTAACCGGATTCAGCTCAATATAACGATATAACTCAAGCAAATAATCCTCTGCTTCAACCAAGCAAGATTTATAACGCCCTTCCCATAATGTGCCGGTTCGTTTATATGTGTAGTTAAAATAACGTACATACTGCCTTCCAAGTGATTGCATGACTTGTCTAATACCCTGCTCATTCCAAGGTGTACAAAGTATGTGAACGTGATTTGTCATCAACACCCATGCATGAATATCAACTTGGTATTTTTTAGAGTACTCCTTTAACCAGCCAATATAAGCACTAAAATCTTGATCTCTGACAAAACAAACTTGGCGGTTGTTACCACGCTG
>TARA_R110000751_G_scaffold24143_1_pt1 | contig 75818 bp, 64 predicted proteins | sample TARA_R110000751 | Tara Oceans TARA_R110000751 (sample SAMEA4398001) | marine metagenome | biome: Polar Biome; feature: [MES] marine water layer (ENVO:01000295) within the mesopelagic zone...; material: water (ENVO:00002006), including particulate matter (ENVO:01000060) such as...... | reverse complement strand
TATTGCTGATTCCGCAAGGGCGTCAGATGCGCCCATGGCCATCAACACGACAGATCGCTTGACCTTGCCCGAAGAGCAAGCGGAACCTGCAGACACGCAAACACCCGCCAGGTCCAACGCCATCACCTGGGTTTCAGCCCGAAACCCGGCACGCGCGAAGTTTGATGTACCCGCGAGACGTGGGCTGCCCTCGCCAATCACCACAACACCGCCGTCCGTCTTGAGGCGCGCTTCCATGGCGTCGCGATGCTTGGCCAGCGCGGCATATTTCGGCAAATCCCGGACAGCGGCCTCCACGGCTGCGCCAAAACCGGCAATTCCAGCCACATTCTCCGTACCCGACCGCAACGAGCGCTCCTGTCCGCCACCGTACAGGATGGCTTTCAGTGGCGCGCCAGCTCGGTGCCACAGGGCGCCCACGCCTTGCGGCCCGCCAATCTTGTGCGCCGACAGGGACAGGTAATCGACGCCAAGCATGCCGACATTGACCGGAATCTTGCCCAGGGCCTGAACCGCATCGCAGATCGTCAGACCGCCGGCCTCGCGTACGATCGCGGCGGCTTCGGCGACGGGCTGGATAATGCCCGTCTCATTGTTCGCCAGCATCAGGCACAACACTGGAATGCCCAAAGCGTCCTTGTCCCAGTCCGCCATCCGCGCGCGCAGGTCACCCAGATCGAGCGTCCCGGCAGGCGTCACATAGGCCGTTTGCACAACCGCGCCGGAATGGCCCGCCGATTTGGCAATCGCCTCGTGCTCGATCGACGATACGATCAGCGTGGAGGCGCCCCGCAGGGCATCCACCACGCCCTGAACGGCCAGGGCATCCGCTTCTGTCCCGCCCCCTGTAAAGATCACATCCGCCGCCCGGCTGCCGATTGCGCCGCCGACCTGCACCCGCGCCGCTTCCACCACGCCGCGCGCCGCCCGGCCCTTGGCATGGACAGACGAAGGATTCGTCGCCCCCAGGTCGAACACATCGAGCATGGCATCGCGCGCTTCCGGGCGAAGCGGGGAGGTCGCGTTGTGGTCAGCATAAATCATGGATTCTTGTATACTCGCTCAGGGTTCAGTGTGCACGTGCAGAAAAATTTGCTTTTCCAGGTCCATTTGGCTTATGACCGCGCCCTTACAAGAGAATTCACTCCGAGGGTGTCATGGCAGAACTGATTATTCCGGGTCCACAGGGCCGTATCGAGGCGCGTTACACAGAGCCGCCACATCCCGGCGCCCCCATTGCGCTGGTCTTGCACCCCCACCCGAAGGCGGGTGGCACGATGCAGGATCCGATTTCGATCATGCTGTACCAGATGTTCGAGCGGGCCGGATTCGGCGTCCTGCGCTACAATTCGCGCGGCGTCGGTCGCAGCCAGGGCGTCTATGATCAGGGCATCGGCGAGCTTGAAGATGCTGCCTACGTCCTCGACTACATCGAAAACCTGAGCGAAAGCCCGCGCTATGTCTGGTGTGCCGGCTACAGCTTCGGCGCCTGGATCACGCTCCAATTGCTGATGCGCCGCCCGGAAATTGATGGCTTCCTCGCCATTTCACCTCCGGCCAACCATTATGACCTGTCATTCCTGGCGCCCTGCCCGGCTTCGGGCCTGATCGTCTGTGGCGACTCAGACGCAATTGCCAGCCCGGAAGACATCGAACGCGCCCTGACCAAGGTTCGTGTCCAGAAGGGCGAAGTCATTGAACGCGCCCGTGTTAAGGGCGCCAACCATTTCTACGTCGACAAGCGCGACGAATTGATCGGCCTCTGCGAGCAATACCTACACCAGCGCCTCGAAGAAGCAGAAGAAAAACTGCGTATCGAAGCCGAGCACGACTAGCCTCTCAGCCGGCCGCCCGTCATGGCGGCCGGAACGCCCGTCGTGGTCGGCCAGCTGAGTGGCAGGCCACGGACGGTTCTCGCGGCCAGGAAGGCAAACGCCTCCGCCTCGATTGAATCCCCGCGCCACCCGGCCTCTTCAGCGCTCAGCACGGGGCAAGGCAAAGCCTCGCGGAGCGCGGCCATCATCGCCGGATTATGACGCCCGCCACCACACACAATCACACGCTGCGGCGCATCCGGCAGCTGGGCAACGCCCTTTGCCACAGCCCGTGCTGAAAAGGCCGTCAGCGTTGCCGCCCCGTCCTCGAACGAGAGGCCCGTCACCATGCCGGCATTGAAATCGTAACGATCGAGCGATTTCGGCGGCAGCTCCCTGAACCAGTCATGGTCCAGCAACTGCGCCAGCAGCCCCTCCTGCGCCTGGCCAGCCGCCGCAAAGGCACCGCCCACATCATGCGTGCCCTTCCCATGCGCCGCGACCCATTCATCGATCGGCCCGTTGGCAGGTCCGGTATCGAAAGCGAACAGGGTACCGTCAGCCATGCGGGCCGTAATATTCGCCACACCGCCAAGGTTCAGCACGGCGCTCGCCCCGTCGCCGGCGCGGTCCAGCAGTGCGCCATGATAGACCGGCGCCAAAGGCGCGCCGTGTCCTCCGGCGGCCACGTCAGCGCTCCGGAAATCGTAAGCGAGCGGGATGCCAAGGGCCGCCTGCAATGCGACCGGATCGATCAATTGCAGGGTCGCGCCAGGTGCACCTGGTCGGGGGCGCCTGTGGAGAACCGTCTGCCCATGTACGCCGGCCAATGGTACAACCACCCCCTTACCACCCCCTTGCCGCAGTATCTGCCACACCTCTGCATGGGTGTCGGTAACCACCTTTCGGGCCGCTTCAAATGCGTCTTCCGGCGCCGGGCCGGTCCAGTTCCAGGCCCGCGCCGCATCCGTCGCATCCTGTAATACCTGCCGCTCTTTGGCTGTATATTTGCGCTCCGCAACCGGCCCGAACTCCAGAACGCGCTCCCCATCCGTGAGAATCAGCGCCGCGTCTGTCGCATCCAGTGACGTTCCGGACATGAAACCTGCAACCCATTGCGGTTTGCGATCGTGAATTGGATGGTTCAAGAGTCCCGCTTTCCGTGTTACGCGCCTGCGCTTACGGAGACACGAGACAATGACCGAATACAAGTCGGAATTCCTGAAAACACTGGATTCACGAGGCTTCATCAAGCAGGTGACGCACCCTGCCGAGCTCGATGCCTATTGTGCTTCAGGAACCCCGGCTGCCTATATCGGCTTCGATGCCACTGCCGACAGCCTGCACGTTGGTTCGCTGCTGCAGATCATGATGCTGCGCCATTTCCAGCGCTCCGGTGGCAAGCCCGTCGTCCTGATGGGCGGGGGCACGACCAAGGTCGGCGATCCGACCGACAAGGACAAGTCCCGCCCGCTCCTGACGGACGAGCAGATTGCCTCAAACATTGCAGGTATCAAGAAAGCCTTCGAACCTTTCCTGACATTTGGTGACGGCCCGACTGACGCAATCATGGTCAACAATGACGAATGGCTGTCGAAGATTGGTTATGTGGAATTCCTGCGCGACTACGGCGTGCATTTTACGATCAACACGATGATCAAGCAGGAAACCGTTGAGCGCCGCCTGCGCAACGAGCAGCCCTATACGTTCCTCGAATTCAATTACATGCTCTTGCAGGCCTATGATTTTCTTGAGCTTTACAGACGCTACGGCGTCCGGCTCCAACTCGGCGGATCGGACCAATGGGGCAATATCATCAACGGGGTCGAACTCACGCGCCGGGTTGCCGGCGGTGACGCCTATGGTCTGACATCCCCGCTGATTACGACCGCGTCTGGCGGAAAGATGGGCAAGACGGCTGACGGCGCGGTCTGGCTCAATGCAGACAGAAAAAGCCCCTACGAATACTGGCAGTTCTGGCGCAACACCGAGGATGCAGATGTAGGCCGGTTCCTGCGCTTGTTCACAGACCTGGAACTCGCGGAGATCGAGGCGCTCGAAAAGCTTAAGGGCGCTGAGATCAATGATGCCAAGATCGCCCTGGCGAATGCCGCGACGACATTATTGCATGGCGCTGACGCGGCCTCAAAATCAGCTGAAGCGGCCCAGGCCGTCTTCGGCGCAGGCGAATCTGCTGATGCGCTTCCGACCGTTGAGGTTCCACGATCGGAACTTGATGCCGGCATGCTCGTCGCAGCGGCGTTCGTCGCAGCGGGACTGGCGGCCTCCAACGGCGAAGCCCGACGGTTGATCAAACAAGGCGCAGCCAAGGTGAATGACGTGCAGGTCAGCGACCAGAACGGCACGCTCGGCGCGGCTGACCTGATCGACGGAGTAATTAAATTGTCGGCTGGCAAGAAACGCCACGCGCTGGTGAAAGCAGGCTAGGACGCCAACGCTATTCGAAACTCTCTTCGGGAATGGGCGGCAGCTCCGACGGAATGGGTTCGTCGGGCGTGCGAAGCTTGGCTTCCGGAATCCTCGTGTCTGACGGGTTTTCGAATATCCGTCGGATGACCCCCGGAGCCAGCGCTGATAGCGGATTTACCGACACATTGGCCTTTTCCAACGTGCCGCTGATCGAATATGTCAGCGAAAATATGCCCTCGCCGTCGCGCCCGACAACAAGGTCGCCAATAATCGGAATCCCGCCCAGCGCGGAATTCATGCCGAAGCTGGGCACAAGCACGCCATTGAACTCGATAGCCCCGCTTTTACCCTCCATGTACCCGGTCGTTGTCAGGCCCAGCGCCGGTCCTTGTGCTTTCGCACCCGTGACGACGTAGCGACCGTTCGCCAACTTGAGCGGCACGTCGATTCGAGAAAACAATACACCTTCGCCCCCCAGCGTGTCGGCAAGCCCTCGAAGCGACGCCAGCGACAGTATTTGCGTCAGGAAGGGGGCGTTGCGCATTCTTACATCCGTCAAAGCGATGTCGAACGTCGCGGGCGAATCATCTTTCGTGAATTTGCCGGTGAGCTCCAAGTTCCCGCCTTCGAGGAAATCCGCTCCGATCAGCGCTTGGGCAACGAATCCGGCATTGCCACTCTCCACATTGACGGTGGCTCCGCCAGGCTGGTTCCCGTCATACGTCGCCGAGAGCGGCGATCCGTCATCCGCGCTCCCGGTGGCCGTAAAAATTGACAGCCCGTCGGCACCTGTCTTTGCGCTGAGTTTTGCGTTGCGCATGTCCAGCCCCGGCCTCAGCGTCAATGCATCAAGATTGGCACTGACGTTCATGGGAGTCTTGTTGACATTCTCAGCGTCCCCTACGGCCCCGAGCCCCGACATCAGTCCGGACAGATCAAGATAGGTGCCGTCGAGCTGTAGCAACAGGCTCCCATCAGGTGCCCGCGCCATGTTTCCCCCGAAGTCCGCTTTGTTCTTCAGGTAAGCCCGCCGCAGAACAGCCGAAACCAGTTTCGAATCCTCACCAAGTATATAGTCGCCATCAAGACGTGCGTTTTCCGATGCGAACAGCACCGTGGACTTCGCCAAGCCTCCCGCCTTCGAATACTGAACCGACGCTTTTGCCGGAACGCCCATGGGTTTCACCCAGCCAATTTCGGAAATGTCGACTCGAGACTCACGGAGATCGAGCGCCGTGTCGGCTGAAATGAGGCGGTCTCCTTGCAGGCGCGCCTGAAGCTCGAGGGGCACCTCTCCAGAGAGATAGGCACGCCCCAAAATTCCGAACCGATTCAGCACGTCTGGCGTTACGACAGCCGTTGCTGAAAGGTTTGATGGCTGGTCACCATCATTAAACGCATCTCGCCACGTGAACTGCACCGGAGATGACCCAAGATCGCCAAATCCGGTAACCGTGATGCCAGCCTGATCGGTATCAATCTTGAAATTTCCATCCGTCAGATCAAATCCGAGCGCGGCACTCTTCAACCCCCCATTCGTCACCGTTCCGAGAGATGAAAAACGGATGTCCTTGTACGGCACATTGTCCCGAGCTGGCCGGAACATTTCAAATGTCAGTTCTGCATCGCCGGTCAGTCGCTCAGGTTCGAATTCGATCTTCAGGCTGGATTCCGCGAGAGTTTTCATAATGTTGGTTGCTGGTCCATGCCCCTTCGCGAACACCCTGATGGGCACGCCGGGCGGATTGAATGCCGCAAAATCCACGACGCCGTCATCTAAAGACCAGCCGCCAAATTCGCCACTCTCCAGAACAACCTTGAAGCCATTTCCCGAAAGATGGCCATTTCCGCTTGCGTTTTGAACTGCGGGCAAACTGTCCATGAACTTAACAACCGCATCGCGGACTTTGAAATCCAGCTGAAGGTGCTCATCCTTCAAAAAGCCCTGGGAGAAGCTGTCGCGCTGCAAGTCCATGTGCCCCGACACTGATGATGCGATGCCTCCCGGAATCCGCTTGGCCGCGAACCGCCGCGCACCGGATCCCAAACCCACGGGCCAGAACGCCATGACGGTATCTTTGCTCAAGTCACCTTCTGCGGCGACATTAAAACTGCCTATCAAGGGAGGTTCACCGGGTTGGCGATCCGGCGTGAGTTCAAAAGAGCCCGACGCCCTCAACTGGTCAGTGCCAGTCTGCAATGTGAGTTCGGTGTCCCGGAACGCGTAGCGCGAAAGATCCACTTCGCCTGCAAAACGAAACTGACTGATCGGAATAGCCTGTTCGAAAAATGGCGTGAAATCCAGCTTCAGGTCGTTGCTGACGAGGCTGAACCGATGCGCCCCCTGGCCCTGCATCGCATCCTGCAAATCAATGGCAACCTGACCTGCGAGAGGCCCTGCCCCGGTGCTGCTCACTTCGATCGAAAGGGCATCGGTCGCAGCCATGTAGGCAGCCCGCAGACCAAGATTTTCAACGTCGATACCGTCGCGACCAATGGGAAGACGCCCCTGACCCGATTCAACATCTATGAGGATTTGCTCTACGCCAGCAGCCTTCGATACGTCGAAAGACACCACCACGCTTGCCGGCAGCCCGTCAAAGCGCTCGCGGCTCATCCCAAGTCTCACAGCAAGGTCGGCCAGTGGCCATTGAGCGACGGCAAACTCCGCCTTCAATTGCTGGCCCGAATTGGACGTCGCGAGAGTCGCCGCCAGGCCGGCTGGCAGGCCTTCGCCAATTCCACTTCCGGCAACCGACATGACGATCCCTCTGGTTTCGCGAGCCAGCCGTCCTTTCGCCGATTTGAGTGTGAGTAGGTTCGAATTGTCGGAGCCGCGGACGCGAACTTCGAATCGATCGAATGATACCCGCTCCAGATCAACGATCGATTCGGCGTGCTCGAGCGCGACAAGCAGCTGCGGCAAGACTTCGTTCGCGCGCTGCAGCCATTCGGCCGGCGTCGTCGGCAATTTGCCTGCGGGTATTTCCGGCAGAGGATCGCCCGCCACCTTCCACTTCGTCTCGGTCACGCTATCGACGTTGATCCAGCCTTCGTCCAGATCCATTGCGAGAATCTCGACCTTCCCAAGAACGAGCGATGAGCCTGCCAATATCAGGTCGGCACGCTTGGCTTCTGCACTGAGAACACCAGCGTCGTCGAAGAGCTGGACATCACTCGCACTCACCCGCACGCGTCGGTCAGCCTGCGACCATTCCAAGAAGAGCTCGCCGATCCGTACAGGTCGGCCGTCCCTGGCGTCGGTAAGCGCAAGCTCGACATCGTCCTTGAATACACCCAGTTCGAGCGGGCCACTTGCCAAGCGGAAAGCCAGCAAGCCAGCCGCGACCATCACGAGTAGGATCAGGCCTCCAAGTATTTCAAGAATAACCGTCGAGGCGGTCTGGCGAACCAACGGCACGCTCCTTAAGATTCATGCGACACGTATCGAACAGCTTCGCTGCAGGACTTTGATATAAGCACAGTCCTTTTCAGGCACCATAGGAGGATTACATGACCCAATCACTCGAGACCGGCGTAAAAGCACCTGAATTTTCTGTTGAAACCACGCTTGGCTCGAAGCAACTCGCGTCGTATCGGGGCAAGCACCTGGTTCTTTATTTCTATCCGAAGGACGACACCCCGGGATGTACCAACGAAGCGAAGGACTTTTCTGACCTCAAGGAAGACTTCGAGGCCGCGAATGCCGCAATCCTGGGGATTTCACGGGATAGCCTGACCCGCCATCAGAAATTCATCCAGAAACATGGATTGCAGATCGAGCTTGGGTCCGACGAAACGGGCACTGTGTGTGACGCGTATGGTGTTTGGGTCGAAAAGAACATGTACGGGCGCACATATATGGGCATCGCAAGATCAACATTCTTGATTGATCCAAACGGCACCCTCACGCGAATCTGGCCGAAAGTCAGAGTGAAGGGCCACGCCCAGGAAGTGCTCGATTCCTTGAGAGCCTGACAGGCCCCCAATTATTACGCACAGGTCATCCAAAATTCCGAACTTTAACAGGGTATTTACCCAATTAGGCGAAAAATTGCATGAATTGTGTTCCGTAGGGCTTTCACCCAAGTTCGAAATGGGTATTTATGTCCTCCACGGGTTTGGGAAACGTGCTGCAGTGCTTATTGCAGAACGGGGTGTGATTTCCAGTCGACGGGTGGCGTGAATGACAAAGTGGAGTGCAAACGTTAAAGCGGCGTTTGATCGAGCGTTTCCGGAACGCCAGATCTATCACCGCAGCGGTGGCACAGTCCGGTACATTTCGGTCTCACCTTGGCAACAAGCCATTATCGCAGCAGGCGCCGCCGCCTTGGCCGGCTGGACGCTGTTTGTAACGGGCAGCTACGTGCTCGGTGGCCCAACCAGCACGATTGCCGGCAATCCTGACGACCGTGAACTGGCGAAATATGAGCGTTGGGTTCAGGAGCTTCGTGCAAAGGATGCCTTGTCACGCTCGCTGCTCGAAGAGCGTACGGACGCCTTCCAGAAAGAGACGGCCGAGTGGGAAGATCGCCAGAAGGCGCTTGAGGAACTTTTCGACAAACTGAAGGGCGACGAGAACCTCGAAGTATCAGCCATCAAAGGCGATGGCACCGGCCTCCTCGTCAAAGCATCAATCGAAGAGGCGGACAATCGCCAGTCGCGAAACTATGAGCCCATCACGGCATCCTTCGACACAAGCGGAACCCGCGTCAGCCTGAAAAATCTCAAGTATGATCAGGAACGAATTTTGGATGAAGCCGAGGACATGGCCATTGACCGCGCTGAACGCGCGCGTGGCGTTCTTCAGCTGACGTCCGTAGGCAGCGACCGGATCATGTCCGGCGCAGAGATGGGCGGCCCACTCGTATCGATTGCAACATTGACCGCGAGCACATCAAACCTGTCGACCGAAGATGCCTCATTCTACAATCGCCTCACCCAGACACGCGCACGTGTTGAGGAGATGCGCTATTATGAGCAGATCGTCGCCAACCTGCCTCTTGGCAAGCCGGTTGGAGTGCCCTTTAGACAGACCAGCGATTATGGCATGCGCATCGATCCGTTCAGGAAGCGCCCGGGCTGGCACAATGGCCTTGATTTGGCCGCCTATCACGCCGCGCCGATTGTTGCCGCCGGACCTGGAAAAGTATCTTTCGCCGGTGCAAGTTCGGGCTATGGCCGCCTCGTGGAAATCGACCACGGACATGGTTTCAAGTCGCGCTATGGTCACCTGAGCGGGATTACGGTATCAAAGGGAGACACCGTCGAAATTGGTGACTTGGTCGGCAAGATGGGGACAACCGGCAGAAGCACCGGTGACCACCTTCATTATGAAGTCTGGTTCAACGGAAAACCTTATGATCCAGCGAAATTTTTGAAAGCAGGCCGTCATGTTCACTAAAAACAAAACTCAAGAAAACAATTCACCTGAACCGACCAAAGGCGCGCCTGCACAGGACGCCATCCGTGGGGCAGCCATGAAACCCGCGGCGCGCGCAGCATCGATCATCTGCGCGGACATGAAGATCAATGGCTCGGTCATCTCCGAAGGTGCTTTGCAGATTGATGGTGTCGTTGACGGCGACGTCAGCGCGACTGACATCACGATCGGCGCCTCGGGCTTCATCACAGGCGAAGTCAAAGCTGAGGTCGTCAAGGTGAAGGGCAAAATTCGTGGCTCGATCCGCGCCCGCAAGGTGGAATTGGAATCGGGAGCTCATGTCAAAGGCGACATCGTGCATGCCTCGTTGCAGATCCAGTCGAATGCCGTCTTTGAAGGCCAGGTCAAGCACGCCGATGATCCACTTAAGGATACCGGACCAAAAGGTGCTGCGCCGACGGCTGCGAATGAATCCAAATCGCCACATGGCCATTCAGGTTCTGCGTCATTCGGGATATCGACTCCGGCTTCCTGAGCCTCGCACAGTTCAAGCTCGACCTGAAGAAAAGTCGCTGATCGGGCCGTCCGTCGGCGACTTTTCTTTATGACTGGCCGTTCCGCCTAGCCATGACCAAGCAAAAAGAACCCCGAGCAGGATTGCTCGGGGTTCTTTTCATACACAGCCAGAGTAAGGATGTAGAGACCGCTCTCCAGGCGCTATCAGGTCCCCTGCCCCTTGCATTCCGGCGTCGCGTTGTATTTTGCTTCCGCAGCTTCCAGGCGCCCTTTGACCGTTTTGCAGTTCTCGGGCAGGTTCTCGTCACCCAGGACAGCGAGACGCTTACAGATCTTGGCTTCATTCTCGATGTTGAGCCAGCCAGACTGGACTTCAAAGCATACCAGCGCCCGCTTCGTATTCTCTTCCGAGTTCATGAAGTCGATCCAGCTGCGTCCCGCACTATTGCCGGCTGTTTTGAAAGACTCCCGGGCTCCCGCGCGGTCACCGCGCTCGTAACGCGACTGGCCAATCAAAACGTACGCATTTCCACGATCCTTGATGCCGCCCATGCTGATCGCTTTCGTGAGTGCTTCTTCTGCTTCCTTCCATTTCTGAAGATCCGCATAGGAACGACCCAGACGTTCATACATCGCACCACCGCCGCCAGCATCGGCCGCCTGTTTGATAACCGGAATGGCCTTCTCGTGCTCGCGAGCAACCTGGTACAGGTTTGCAAGCAGTTCCAGACGCTCGAGGTTACGGGTGATCCGCCCGGCGTTCATCTCTTTTTCGAGAACGCGCGCGGCGTGATACGGCGCATTGAAGCGATTATAGAAGTTCACAATCCGCATGAGCTCTTCTTGCGTTGTGAGAAGGCCTCCGAGATACATCGCCTTCTGAACTTCGAATGCTTTACGTTCTTCATTGTCAGCGAAATAGTTACCCGCGATCGCATCCCAGTATTTCCGCTCGGACGGATTACGCTCAACGAGAACTTCCAGCACCTCGGCCATCTTGGCCTTTTCACCAGTCTGGTTGTAGAGGAACAACAAGAGGTCATAGACTTCCTGCTTGAAGTTGGACCCGTCTTCGCGGCGAACTTCTTCTGCCCAACGAACGGCTTCCTTGAATTTGTCGGCACGCTGGTTCAGAACGGCAAGTTGCCATTTCTGAGTACGGTCCGGCTTGCCACCAGCCTGTTGCCACTTGGTCATATACTCAAGGGCTTTGGCGAGGTCCTCTTCCTGAAGGTATATCTGCGCAATATTGTAATATGTCTGTGCGGCGTCAGCCTCTGGAATGTAGCCCTTGTTGAGCGCCGTAAGCAGATCCTGCACCGCGCCCCTGCGATCGCCGTTCTCAATTTTGATGTAGGCCGACAGCTTGATCACTGCGCCTTCTTCGTAACAGTTGAGAGTCTGCGTACGCAGTGAGTTGAGCTTGGCGATCGCGGTCGCAAAGTCCTTTTTCACCATCGCGGCCTGTTCAGCCTCAAGATACGTCTGCCCCGTTTTCGATGTGAACTCGGTGTCCGTGCAAGCCTGAGCCAACGCGGCACCTGCACCTATCGTCGCCATCAGGCCTACGATCACGGCGCCCTTGAGAGTTGCTCTAATTCCCATGTTTCCTCTCCTCTCCGCGCAGCTCGCGGGGTTTGGCCCAATCAACCGGAATTGACGGGCGGGATCAAGAACTTCTACGCGCTACTTCAAGCTTTTCCGAAGCGCATTTCTGCTCATTGTTAGGTGTAACGCTTGCCACATATGTATGGGTCGCTACGCCCGGTTTCGTCAATGCCAATCGGCACCTAAATCACTTTTGCTCGCCCAACCATCAACCAGACACATTCAATTCCAATCAGCGTAAATCTGCCGACTTACTCAGCGCTCAATCGGGCAGCAGAAGAAAGTCTGGTGTCGTCGAAGTCACACCTCACTCTAAACCCGAATTTTGTTACTTTATATCATTTTTTGAACAGCTACTCAAGGTGATTGCCCCCTCGCCGCCGTCTCAGTTCTGGTCCGTTATATGCCCTCAAAAAAGAGCGCCCCATCGCTGGGGCGCTCCGTGTATTTGATCGAACGCACCAAACTCCGGACTACTGGAGCTTGAATTCAAGCGGATATACCACGTTCTTGCGCTCTGCCGCCTTGCCACGAATGATCTTCGGAGCAAATTCCACGCGCGAAACAGCACGTTCTGCTTCCCGCGTGAACATGTCGTTCGAACAGGTTGCCTGGACATTGTACGGGCGTCCACGTGTGTCCACGTCAAAGCGAACATCGCAAGTTCCCTCAATTCCACGTTCTGCAGCGCGCTGAGGGAACGATGGCGTGGGTGGACGGATCGGCTGGGCGTCCCGGTCGGATATGGCCACTGGGTCAATTGCCAGTGACTGCATCCGGCCCAAGTTGAGTTCCGTCGGTGCAGCGCCTGCGATACGGGGAGTCGGCAGGTTGATCTGCGATTTGGTTGCAGACACCTTGGGCGGTGGCGGTGGCTTTGCCGCCGAGTCTAAGCGTTTCGGCTTGGACCGCTGGCGTGTCCGTACTTCGCTGTCCTGCTGCTGGGGCGTAATTGACGCCAGCACCCGTTGCTCACCCTTGTCGACCCTGATCTCTGTAACGTTGATCAGCGAACTCATCAGAATGAACAGGGCATAGACGATCGGAACTGCAATAACGAGCGCCACTACCAGTCTGAGAAAAGGACTGTTGAACATGTCTTGGTCTCCTACTCTCTCTTGGCCGAAATATTGATCACCGTAGAGCCGTCGATCTTGTTGATCGTCTCCATGACATCGACCAGAACTTCGGCTTCGGAATCCACATCGGCCTGAACAACGACTTCACCTTTCGGGTTGTCCTCACGCAATTGCTTGAACGTGAATCCAATCTCGGCTGGCTCGATCTTTTTCTTGTCGATGTAAATATCGCTATTCTCGTCGATCGCGATCAGAATCGCGAGCGGTTTGACTTGAGCCTTGTTGTCGACTTCCGGTCGAACAATCGGGACACCGGGTTCCTTGATGAATTGTGCCGTCACAATGAAGAAGATCAGAAGAATGAAGACAACGTCCAGCATGGGCGTCAGGTTGACATCGTCTTCCGCTGACCCCCCACCGGCGACGGATTGGCGTTTTCTGCGTGCCATGTTTGTCGCTCCTCTATTCTACGGCTGTAAGGACAAGGTTCACCCGGTCCATATAGCCTGCATTGTACGCTGCATCGCGGATCAGCACGATGACGCCACTCTTCGCCTTGGGATGCGCCTGTATCACCACCGCGCTTTCGGGATTTTCAGCCCGAACTCGCTCGATGTTGGCGCGCACCGAACCGATATCTGTTGCCCGACCATTCACCGAGATGAGATTGGTCGCATCAACGAGTATCAGGATGGCCGGCACCTGCTCTTGAATGTCATCTTGCGGCGCCGGAGGCGGAGGAGGCTCAAGCCCCAGCGCTTCCTCCTGGGCAAATGTTGCCGTCACGATGAAGAAAATGAGCAGAATGAAAACCACGTCCAACATGGGCGTGAGGTCGACATTGGCCTCGTCAGGACTTCTTACCTTGCGTCCGCGCATCAGCCGATCTCCATCTCGTCTTCAACCCACTGAACAGACCGGTTCACACGGCGATCCATGCCGGACGTGAAAAGTATCCCAGATAGAGAAGCGACCATGCCGGCCATCGTTGGTATTGTTGCACGTGACACACCGGCAGACATTGCCTTTGCATCCGCACCGTTGGTGATGGCCATGACGTCAAAAACCGCCACCATCCCCGTCACCGTGCCGAGCAGACCGAGCAGCGGCGCGAGCGCCACCATGGCCTTTGTCAACTGGACGTTCTGTTCAGCTTTCGCACGAACTTCAGATACCAGCTTATCTTTCACCCAATGGGCGAACGTCGATTTCCGATCGGAGCGCGAGCGCCACTCCGCGATCGCTTCCGCGGCCACCTGCTTGTGAGCGAACCTGAAATAGAACAGTCGTTCCAGGATCAATGCCCACATGAAGAATGTTGCTGCCATGATGACAATCAACACGGGACCGCCACGATCGAGGAAAGCTTGTAAATCTGCAAAACCCATAATGGGTTCCTCCTCCTCGAGTGAAACGAGGGTGATGGCTTACGCCACCACCCCATGAAGCGATTCCGCTTTCTCAGCGACCAAGCCTGCAGCCTGCTCGTCAAGAATCTGCTGGTTGCCACGGGCCATCGAAGACGCGACAGCGTGGATCAGCAAGAGCGGAATGGCGGCCACGAGGCCGAACACAGTGGTCATCAGAGCAACCGAGATACCGCCAGCCATCAGTTTGGGGTCGCCAGCACCGTAGATCGTAATCGTGGTGAAGGTGATGATCATACCGATAACGGTACCGAGAAGGCCGAGCAGCGGAGCCACTGCAGCGAACACCTTGATGATGTCGTTGAAGCGTTCAATGCGCGGAGATTCACGGAGGATCTGTTCGTCGAGCTTGAGTTCGAGTGTCTCGATATCGGCGTTACGATTGGTCTCGTATGCTTCAAACACGCGAGCCAGCGGGTTGCCTGTACCTGCCTGACGGGTCTTGGCCGTGCGGCGCATCGCGCCGCCCATCGTGAACAAAGTGAAGATCTTGTAGAGACCAATCAGGATACCGACAGCCGCGAGAACCGCGATGACAGCTCCAACCGGGCCACCCTGTTGCAGACGGTCACTAAATTTTGGCAGGTCGCCGAGGATGCCGAACAGGTTACCTTTCGACGGATCGACGGGCGCACGAACCAACTGGTCAGGCCCCGCATTAATCAGAGAGCCCATGGACGAGCTGAAGGCACCGCCTGGTTGCTGCCTGAATGCTTGCAGAAAGGTTTCGCCGCCCGACTGTTTCTTGACTTCAACGAACTTCTTCCCGTCGGTCGTCGCAGCAGTGAACACGCCGACACGCATCAGTTCAGCTTCGGCGTTCGATCCGTCCGGGCCGATGCCGTCAACAACAGCCGTGAAGGTTTTCACTTCGGACTGAGCCAGCATTTCCTGAAGCATCGCTTTTGGCAGACGCTCAAGTTGCGTGCGATTGGGAAGCGTACGCGCTTCGGCGATTTCGGCAATGCTTTCAACGCGATCCGGGTAGTCGAAATTTGCAAACGAGTTTGCAATTTCCGGCATCGTTTCGCCCGCAGCAGTCCGGAACTGACCAAGCAGCTCCTGGAAATCGCCAGCTTGCTCGGACACTTGAGCCTCAAGTGCAGCGAGTTCTGCCTCGTTGGCATCAAATTCTGCGCCAAGTGCGCGACCACGAGCTTCAACGGCGCCGAGCGCGTTACGCGCCTGGGTCATCTTGGCTTCCTGGGCATTCTTGTCTTGCTGGAACTCGCGAAGGCGAGCCTGATCAGCGGCAGACATTTCATTCGAGTCCTTGCGGATACTATCCAGAACCGACTTCAACGTCGCCTGTGCATCAGCCGGAGCCGCGAGTGTTACTGAGCTGAGACCGAGCAGCGTTGCCGCGCCCAGAGCCTTCAGCGAGGATTTAAACTTGAACATCTTCTATACCTCTATTTCCCTGGATCGCGTCGACTATTCGACCGAGAACTTCTGAACAGGAGCGAACAGGACATCCTGTTGCGCCTTGCCTTGAGCAACCCGTATCGCTTTCGCGATATCAGGCGCGTACTTGCCGCTCAGATTTTCCCACTCGCCGGTCGCCCGATTGTAACGTGAAGCCTTGCCATTTGGTGTCAGGTAGACGAGCGCCACACGACCGTAGAGGAACATGTCGACAGTCGTCGGCTTACCGTCGATGTCGATTTCTTCCTGCCAAGTGCTGATCGTCCGGCCATATTCCATCTCTGCCTGATAGGCATCCATGATGAGGCGATACTGCTCTGCTGCCGTCACATTCGGCTGCTGCATGATACCAACCAGCGCTTCGAGGCGAGCTTCGCGTTCGGTTTGCTTGAAAGGCAGGTCGGCCGCGACGAAGTTCTGGATATCTTCGACCATGCTAAGCAGCATTGGCACGGTTTGCGCGGTGATATCGTCAATCGACCCGAGCTGTTCGGTCAGAGACACAATCTCTTCACGCTGGCTCTTCACAACAAGCTCTTGTTGCTTCGAGTAGAGCTCGGCCGCATCACGGCGCTGGAGCAGCGTGCGATACTCACGAACCATGTCGGTGCGTTGGTCATCAAGCTGGTTGATTTGGTCTTGGACTTGTTCAGCACGCCGTGTGGCCTGCTCGCCCGTGTTAAGCGCTTCGCGCAACTGAGCCTGGGCCGGGATGGCCAGTCCAGCAATCAGCGCAGCGGCGATGACGCCGTGTGCTGGTGACAGAAGTTTCTTCATGAGGTTTGCCTCTCACTCTCCAAACGGTCGCGCATTGTTGCGCGGAAAATTCGACAATCAGGCATCCTGCTAGCGAAGATGTCCCGGTTTCAATGCCTGGCCTAAAACACACCGGCCGAGTTATTTGGAAGTCGCAAGGCAAAGTCGCCCGACACCTACCCATTTTGGAGCGTTGCTCGCTCTCTCGTTCTGACCCTTGCCATTCTGGCAACAAGTCCGCAACGCCCTTATTTGCGAAATCCGACGCTAACAACCCTGAACGGCAGGATCAACAAGGCTTTACGATTCGTTTAGAAAATATCCGCGCCGCATTCGAACGCAACACTTGCAATACAGTAACGATGTCGATTGTTCTATCGTGCGCACCAAATAGGTGGCTGGGGTGCCAGGATTCGAACCTGGGAATGCCGGTACCAAAAACCGGTGCCTTACCGCTTGGCGACACCCCAACGCGAAGCAGGCGAGATAGCCACTCTTACTGACTCTGGCAACACCCGATGACATTGTTTCAGTCGCAGCGGCTCATCTAATATGTGACAAGCCGCCAATTTCCATGTCGCATGCTCCCGGCCCTTTACATTTTTATCGATAATCGGCAAAGTTCAACTTCGACACCTTTGATTGCATCGCACGGAGTTTGCCTACTCATGAAAACCTTCCTTCTATCCATGGCAGGCGCGTTCACCGCGATGCTCGCCTTTATCCTGCTTATGGTCGCGTTCGTTTTCATACTCATTGCGGGGGCGACCAGCTCCGCTCCCCCGACTCCGGACAAGGTTGTGCTCAGCCTCGACCTCAACATGGAATTCTCAGATCAGAGCGCCATCGGGGGATTGGCCGCGTTTGCGCAAACACCCGGATTTATCGACCTTCTGACCAAGCTGAAGGCAGCCGAAACGGATGATTCCGTCAAAGGTGTCTATGTGCGGGGCGCAATGATTGGCGTCGGCAGCGCGCGCGCGGAAGAATTGCGCAAGGCATTTCACAGCTTTCGCGATTCCGGAAAATTCATCATCGCGCACACGCAAGGCACTTACGGAATGAGCGGACCATCCGCTCTGCGCTCGCTGACCGCGGCCGATGAAATATGGATTCAGCCAGGAACGGATCTGTTTGCAACAGGGGTGACGTTCGAAACGGAATTTCTCAAAGGCCTTTTCGACAAGATCGACGTAAAGTCTGAAATCTATCCGTTCTACGAATATAAGAACGCACCCAATTCCTACAATGAAGAGGCCTATACCGAACCCCATCGTGAGGCGATGACGGCTCTGGCCGAATCAATCTGGAATGTGTCGCTGAGTGATATCGCGGAGGATCGCGGGCTTTCGGTCGACTCTGTCAGGACTGCGCTCGAGAGTGGTCCGAAAACAGCACAGGAAGCTGTCGATCTCAAAATCATGGACAAGCTCGGTTGGCCGGAAGAAGCAGAAGAGGCTGCCAAGGAACGCGCAGGCAAAGATTCTGACATCATCGAGCTTGCAGCCTACATTCCACCCTCGATCAGTTTGAAAGCGCCGCTTATCGCTGTCGTCGGAGGCGAAGGAGCGATTGTTACAGGGGGGGCTGAAAGTGGATCGCCATTTTCGAGCCCACCCGGATTTGCGTCCGATGCGATCGCCCGCGCCATTCTTGACGCTGGCGATAATGAAAAGGTGAAAGCGATTGTCTTCCGTGTTGAAAGCCCTGGCGGTTCTCCAACGGCATCCGATCAGATCTGGAGGGCGATCAAACGTGTTCAAGAAAAAGGTAAGCCTGTCGTCGTGTCGATGGGTTCAGTTGCTGCATCGGGTGGCTACTACGTGTCGGCAGGCGCCGACTATATCATGGCGGATCGCTCCACCATTACAGGGTCCATCGGCATCTTCGGCGGCAAATTTGCCCTTGAAGGCGCCTTCAACAAGATCGGCATTACTTTCGACACGGTGAGCGTGGGCGGCGATTTTGCCGACGCGTACGGCGCCGGAAAATTCACACAAGGCCAGGAAGCCGAAGTCAAAGCCTGGCTGAAGCGTGGGTATGATCGGTTCCTCGGAATCGTCGGTGACGGTCGTGGCATGTCCTACGACGAAGTCCATGCCGTCGCTCGCGGTCGCGTCTGGAGTGGCGAAGACGCCATCGACAAGGGACTGGTCGACGAGATCGGTGGTTTTATGGACGCGATCGAGAAGGCCAAGGAACTGGGCGGTATTGATGCCGACGTCACGCCTCGCCTGACATACTACCCGCGCAGGAAGACAGGCTTTGAGGCGCTGGAAACCATGTTTGGTGTCTCCGAAGAAACCGCCCGCGTGGCCTATATGCTGGGCACGGTAGCGAACAACGACCGGATGCAAATCCTGATCGAGGACCTGGCTGCTGCAGATGCCGTCAACGCAGGCCAGATGCTGGCCGTCGGACCACGCCTGCGAGAACACTGAATCGCGACCAGATATTTCATGAAGGCCCGCAGAGGAACTCGCGGGCCTTCATGATCAGCTGCGTGCTTGAGCAATCCCGGACTATACTCAGACCGCTGATATACTGATCGGAACAGTCGCCCTTCCTCGGGTGGAGGGCGTATTACATCCAACCGGAATAACTCTTGAACCCGAGATTGCGCGCGACATCGTCAAAATCCGATGGAATGGAAGCGTTCAATACCAAAACGTCACCTGACGGTCGCCTGACCTCCAACGAAAGCGCGTGCAGCATCAGACGCGGCGCATCCTGCTGTCCACTTCCATAAATGGGATCGCCCAGAATTGGGCAGCCAAGATGTGCCAAGTGAATGCGTATTTGGTGCATGCGCCCCGTTTCGGGAGAAAGCCTCATGGCTGCATAAGTGCCGTTCTCTTCGCGTTTCTCCCAGTCCGTTCTCGCCTGCAGCGCGCCTTTGCGATCCGGTCGAGCTACGATCATTCGCGCCCTTCCCGCCTCCTGGACCTTCACGAGCGATGCATCGATCAATCCCGCGCTTTCCCGGGGAAAGGCGCCGCCGACGATTGCAATATAGGTCTTCTTTGTCCGTCGCTCGGCAAACTCCGCTGACAGGAATGCTGCCGCTGGCTGCGTCTTAGCCACAATGATGAGGCCAGATGTGCCAGCATCAAGCCGGTGGACGAGGCGCGGGCGCTTGCCATTAGATCGCGCGAAGGCCGCCAATAAAGAATCCAGCGACTGATCGATTCCCCGACCGTCCTGTACCGGGAGCCCCGATGGCTTGTTGAATGCAATCATATCATCGTCCTGATGCACAATCAGAGACTTGATGAATGCGTCATCTTCCGGTGATACAAACGGCACTGGCATGTTACGGGTCACGTCTGGTCCCTTCTGCGAGTCCGAATCTCGGCGATCTCTTTGAGCCGTTCTGCAATGGGCCGCTCGCGGCCCTGCCCTTTCGGCCGGTAATATTGACCGGCTTCCAACCCGTCCGGAAAATAGTTTTGTCCGGACACACCGCCCTCGGCATCGTGGTCATATTCGTATCCGGAGCCATACCCCTCATCTTTCATCATCGCAGTGGGTGCGTTCAGAATGTGATTAGGTGGCTTCCGACTGCCGGTGTCCGCGGCGGCGCGTCGAGCGGCTTTGTAGGCGACATAGGCGGCGTTTGATTTTGGCGCAGTTGCCAGATGAATGACAGCATGGGCCAGCGCAAGTTCGCCCTCCGGGCTTCCCAGCCTCTCATAGGTTCGAGCCGCCTCGCCGCAAATCAACAGCGCCGTCGGGTCGGCAAGACCAATATCCTCGCTTGCCATCCTCACCAGCCTCCGTGCAAGAAACAGGGGATCTTCGCCTCCCTCAAGCATCCGGGCGAACCAGTAAAGCGCGGCATCGGGATCTGAGCCTCTGATCGACTTATGCAGGGCAGAAATGAGGTTGTAGTGCTCCTCCCGGTCCTTGTCGTAGGCGGGTGCCCGCTTCTGAACAGCAGCGCTCAACTCCTCGAGCGACAACAGGCGCGGTGCTTCCGCCATCATGAATGCCTGCTCCGCGAGATTCAGCAGGTACCGGCCATCCCCGTCGGCCATATCGATCAGGGCCTTGCGTGCCCGCTCCTCTACCGGCAGCTGACGCCCCTCGAGTGCCTCCGCGCGCTTGAGCAGTGTCTCCATACCGTCGGGCTCTAGTCGCTTCAGCGTGAGGACAGCGCATCTGGACAATAGTGCTCCGTTTATCTCGAAGCTGGGATTTTCAGTCGTCGCCCCCACGAGCGTGACGGCGCCGCTCTCAACATAGGGCAGGAACCCATCCTGCTGAGCCCGGTTGAATCGGTGAATTTCATCAACGAATAACAGAGTCCCTTTCCCGACGTCGCGCCGCGCTGCCGCCTTGTCGAACACAGCTCGCAAGTCTTTCACACCCGAAAAGATTGCACTGATCGCTTCGAACTCAAGGTCGGTTTCAGCCGCCAAGAGACGGGCAATCGTCGTCTTGCCGACACCGGGTGGTCCCCAAAGGATGATCGACGAAAGCCGGCCCGCCTCCAGCATCCGGCTCAATGGCGCTCCGGAACCTATCAGGTGGTCCTGTCCGACGACGTCGGCCAGGCGAGCAGGACGCAAGCGGTCCGCCAGCGGGCGTGGTGCAGAATCAGAGAGGCCGGAGGCAGAAAACAGGTCGGACATACAGCACTCCTATGCGGGAACGGGCATCGTGATAAGATGATCAGGGAGGAAAAAAACATGTCACTTGAGATCAGCCCATCAGGGCAACCCTTCGGGGCGTCAGTTTCTGGCCTGGATCTGTCCAAGCCTGTTTCATCGAGCGTTGTGTCCGAAATCCGTGCAGCCTGGCTGAAACACCACGTTCTGGCATTTCCGGATCAGGCCATCTGTGATGACGACCTCGAAAGATTTACACTGCTATTCGGACCATTCGGCGATGACCCGTTCATCGCTCCTATTCCGGGACGTAAACATATCATTGCCGTGAAACGTGCCGCCGACGAAACCGCTCCGATCTTCGCCGAAAGCTGGCACACGGACTGGAGTTTTCAGGAAACTCCACCAGCAGGCACGTGCCTGTATGGCATCACGATACCGCCTCAAGGTGGCGACACGCTTTTCGTGAACCAGCACCTTGCTCTCGAACACATGCCCGACGAGTTGCGCCAACGTATCGAAGGCAAGCAAGCCATCCACTCAGCCCGCAACGCGTACGCGCCGACAGGGTTTTACGGCGCGGACGACCGCGCTGCCGGCCGATCAATGGACATTCGCCCTTCGGACGAAGCGGAAGCCACGCAACTGCACCCCCTCATCTCCATCCACCCAGAAACCGGCCGCGAAGCGCTTTTCGGATGCGCCGGGTACATCGTCGGGATTGATGGCATGGACCAAGCTGAGTCGTGGGAACTGCTCACCGAGATCTTTCGCTGGCAGACCCAGCCGCAGTTCCAGTATCGCCACAAGTGGCAGCCCAGTATGCTACTGATGTGGGACAATCGTAGCCTCCTGCACATGGCCACAGGGGGTTACAAAGGCTTCGATCGCCTGTTGCACCGCACAACAATCGGTTCGGCCTGACACCTTTCCTACCCGCACATTCGGGCGTAGCGTGCACGCAACAAGAATAAGAACAATGTGGGAGGATAATCTTGGCTGACACGATCCAAACCGTGGGGCCTGACATCCCCAATCCTTGGGACCTGCCGCTGGACACGCTCGACGTCTCCCGCGCGGAACTGTTTCTGCACAACCTGCATGGTGAGTATTTTCGTCGGCTGCGTCAGGAAGACCCGGTCCATTTCTGTCAGGAAAGCCAGTTTGGACCGTTTTGGTCGATCACAAAATACGACGACATCGTTGCTGTGGATTCCAATCACCACGTCTTCTCGTCGAAACGCGACATCGTAATCGGCGATGCGCCAGCCGACTTCGATACACCCATGTTCATTGCGAGCGACCCACCGGTTCATGACGTGCAGCGAAAAGCCGTCCAGCCAGCCGTCGCACCCACTCAATTGAGTGACATTGAATCTCTGATCCGCCAGCGCGTGTGCAATATACTCGACGCCCTGCCGGTCGGCGAAAAAATCGATTGGGTCGAGCATGTCTCGAAAGAATTGACGACCCAAATGCTGGCCACATTGTTCGACTTCCCGTTTGAGGACCGTCACCTCCTGCCCTATTGGTCTGACGTGACGACGACGTCGGAAACGGTCGGCATCGAAGTAGACATGAAGCACCGTGAAGCCGAGCTCCACAAATGCCTCGCCTATTTCAGTGGACTCTGGAAAGAGCGCGCCGATCAGCCTCGCAAGTTCGACTTCATCTCCCTGTTCGCTCATGATCCCGAGACGAAGGACATGATCAACAATCCGATGGAGCTTCTCGGCAATCTCATGCTGCTCATCGTGGGCGGGAACGATACGACCCGGAATTCCATTTCGGGCGGCGTCGTCGCACTGAACGAATTTCCGGAGCAATACGCAAAACTGAAGGCCAATCCTGAATTGATTCCGAACATGGTTTCCGAGATTATCCGCTGGCAAACGCCGCTCGGGCACATGCGTCGAACCGTCAAGGAAGACTTCGAATTTCGCGGCAAGCAGATGCGTAAGGGCGACAAGGTCGTGATGTGGTATGCGTCGGGCAATCGGGACGAGACGGTGATCAGGGATCCCGATCAGTTCCTTATCGACCGCGAGAATGCCCGCAGGCACCTGTCATTCGGCTTTGGCATTCACCGCTGCATGGGCAACCGTGTCGCGGAAATGCAGCTTCGTATCCTGTGGGAAGAAATTCTCGACCGCTTCGAACACATTGAAGTGGCTGGGGAACCCACGCGTGTTCTGTCGAATTTCGTGCTCGGCTTCGAGACTGTGCCGGTTATCGTTCACGCAAAATAGCCTGGACTAGAGGGCTACAGTCCCCTTGATTACGCGCCCGTTGCGCTCAAGTTCGATGTTCCAGCTGCGGATTCCTGGTTTCAGCGATTTCTTCAGGTCTTTCACGGTCTTTGTCGACACTCCGTTGACGGACCGGATTATATCGCCGGGCCTGAAGTAATTGCGTGCAACGGACCGGCGAAGCACGGAGTGGATGTAGATGCCCGATCCTTTCTGGAAGGGATCCAGGCCGTTCTCTTCAGCAAGCCGTGGTGATAATTCCACCACGCGCGCACCCGAAAATACCGTCGCGCCGTCGAGCAGGACAACGTCCGCCTCGGTTGCTCCGGGCGGCGGCGCCAGTGTCACCGTCCTTGTTTGAGATTTGCCGCCCCTGAGCAAGCTCAGCTCGCTCGTCTCGCCCGGGCTCTTGATCGCGGCCAGAAACTTCAGGCCCTTCTCATCGAACACTTCGCGTCCATCGATGTCGGTAATCAGGTCTCCCCGCCGCAGGCCCGCACGATCCGCAGGGCCGCCCTCGTAGACTTCCGTCACCATCACGCCGACAGGACGCGAAAGCCCCTGTGCCTTGGCTATGTCATAGCTGACGGCTTGTCCCGTAAGGCCGAGCCATGGTCGTACGAATGTGCCTTCATTGATTGCCGCATTCACCACGCGTTTGACCATCTCCGCCGGAATGGCAAAGCCAATGCCGTTTGAGCCGCCAGATCGGGAAAAGATCGCGGTATTCACGCCAACCAGTTCTCCCTTGGTATTGACCAGCGCGCCGCCTGAATTTCCTGGGTTCACTGCCGCATCGGTCTGAAGAAAGAACGCATAGTCGGAGATGCCTACGTCCGTTCGCGCAGTGGCTGACAGGATACCGCTCGTGACAGTTTGGCCGATACCGAAAGGATTGCCGATTGCAAGGACAAGATCCCCGACCTCTGATCCACGCGTATCAGCGTAGGGCAACGTTGGAAGCCGGGCCCCCTCCGTGTCGATTTTCAAGACAGCCAAATCTGTGCGCTCGTCAGCCAAGACAAGCTCCGCTGGGAACTCCCTGCGGTCGCTGAGCACGACGCGAAATGACTCGGCCCCTTCGACGACGTGATTGTTGGTCACGATCACGCCATCTGCTCCGACGATCACGCCAGAGCCGAGCGAGTTCTGCACGCGTTCCTGCGGGGCGACACCGCCCGAAAAGAACTGCTCCATTGGGGAGATGCGCGATGTAACGCGCTTCTGCGTGTAGACGTTCACGACTGAAGGCGATGTCTGCTTAACAAGCGGGGCGAACGAAAGCTCCATCTCGGCGCGGCTTTGGGGTACGTCCTGAGCCTCTGAAAACAGCGGCAAGACAGCGACGATCAGGAGCGCCAGAACTGCCAGCCCTGCGACAGCCAGCAGCTTCGAAATGTGTTTTGTCATGGGTATTATGTGCATCATGACTATGGCTCTATTGCGGCGTCGCGCAGGTGGCAATTCGTCTGTTTATGACAATTCAGTCAGAATTTGAACCAGGGGCATTCTGTGCTGCGCGCTCCGCGAGCGCCAGCAGATTGGCCTCATGTCCTTCGCGGCTGATCCTGTAGAATGAAACGCAAAGGATCATGAGCATCCAGATAGTGAGCAACGAAGCCGCATACCCGATTCCCAGCAATTGGAGCTGGGCGTCCGGCACCATGCCCGGCCGCATTCCCGGCGTGATTGAAGCTACGGAAAGAACGATCGCCGCAAGCATGACGCCCGACCCCTGGGCAAGCTTTCGAATGAAGCTGATACCAGCAAAGAAAATGCCTTCCGACCGCCGCCCCGTCGCCAGTTCACTATCCTCCACGATATCGGCGATCATGGAGCCCATCAGCATCTGCGTCACGATTATCAGTGCCAGATCGAAGATCGTTATCGATATGACAATATTGAACAGCAAGTCGGTTCCATTCGGCGGCATAAGTCCAAGCACCCGCGCCAGCACGGGGGCTGGCGCGATGGAAAAGGCGAGGACGCCGATGATGATCGCACCGCGTTTCTTGCCGAGCGTCTTGCCGATGATTGGCGCAACGATCAGGGCAATCACAGCAGAGACATAGACGGCCACCGTCAGGAGGGCTGTCTGGTCAGTTGTAAAGCCCCAGAAAAGTCCGTTGATGTACTGGTTGAGCGAGGCCGAGATACCGGATGCCAGCAACCCGAAAAGAGTTGCCAGGAATAGCGCCCTGAACGACGGATTGGACACTGTTTCTAGTATCTCTTTGAAGATCCTACCGAGCGTGAGCTTACGCTGTGGCGGAGGTGATTTCAGATGCGGGATATGGCTGTGCGTACCCGCCGTTGTGGCGAGCACAGCGAAGAAAATGACCACCGACGCCCACAATCCGTAAGTGTGCCAGCCTTCCGTATTGAAAAAGCCTGACGGGTCCGCTTCGGTCGGCCGCAACAGCAGCGCCAGCAGCGCTATCTGAATGCTCAACCCACCAACCCAACCGAAAAAGTAGCGGTATGACATCAGCGATGTTCGTGCGTCATAGTCGCTGGTCAGTTCCGCCGCCAAAGCGTTTTGCGGCACCTCGTAGATGGTGAAGAGAAGCCGCACGGAGATCGTGAGCGCAACAAGCCACGGAAAGAGCTCACTTCCCGTCAGTCCCGCGGGAGGATTCCATGCAAAATAGTAAGCGATCGCAACCGGCAACATAGCGGCATACATGAACGGGTGCCGTCGCCCCAGCCGCGACCGGAAATTGTCTGACCAATACCCAACGACCGGGTCGGAGACGGCATCGACGACAAGGGCGATGAACAGCGCAGTCGCGACATGCGCCGCCGGCACGCCGAGCACCTGGCTGTAGAAGAACAGTAGAAAATAGTCGAAGCCGTTATTCTTGACGCCATCGGCGATACCACCGACGCCAAACGCGAGGCGCGTCAAAATGCTGGGCTTGCCCTGAGAACCTGTCGCCATGCTGTACCCTCTCTGGGTCTTGCCAGTTACAGGCCCAGAACCATCTTCGCCATGATATTGCGCTGGATCTCGTTCGAGCCGGCATAGATCGACGTCTTGCGATAGTTGAAATAGCTCGGGGTCACGGGCACCGCATAATCCGGCATTGGCAGGTCGGCATTCGCCCCCTGGCGCGCGATTGCGAGGCTGTCTCGCACGAACGGCGCTCCATAGGCGCCAACCGCTTCAACGAGCAGTTCCGTGATTTCCTGTTGCGTCTCCGAGCCCTGGCATTTCAGCATCGAACTTTCGGGTCCAACCGCCTGCCCGGCAGACAGCGAAGAAAATATCCTCTGCTCAGTCGCATCCATACTGTCGATCTTCATTTCAAGTGCAGCAACCTTGCGGGCGAAATCGGCGTCCCGGATCAGCGGCTCCCCGTACGCCTGTTCCGCGCTGGCAATCTTTTTCGCCTTCTTCAGCATGTTGCGCAGCCCTGGCGCATAGGAATTGCCGCGTTCGAACTGGAGCAGGTACTTCGCATAGGTCCAGCCTTCATTCTCCTTGCCGACCAGCGAGCCCTCGATGGGCACCCGGACATCCTCGAAGAAGACCTGGTTGACTTCCTGCTGGCCCTCGACCGGCATGTCGAGCGTCGGCAGTGCGGAGACAGAGATGCCGGGCAATGTCATCGGGAAGATGATGAAGCTGATGCCTTCCTGAGCTTTGACGCCCTTTTTCGTGCGCACGAGGCAGAATATCCAGTCGGCCCACTGCGCATGCGTCGTCCAAATCTTGGAACCATTCAGAATGTAGTCGTCACCGTCTCGCACGGCGCTCATCTGGAGCGATGCGAGGTCAGACCCAGCCCCCGGTTCGGAATAGCCCTGGCACCACCAAACGTCTGACGCGAGAATAGGCGGAAGATGTTGCTTCTTCTGCTCCTCGGATCCAAACGCCATGATGACCGGCGCGACCATCGAGAAGCCCATCGGACTGACGGTCGGCGTACCGGCCGCGGAGAGTTCCATGTTCAGGATATAGCGCTCTGACGGGCTAAGCCCCGGGCCACCATGCTCTTCCGGCCAATTTGGCGCGGCCCAGCCTTTTTCGTTCAGCTTTCGCTGCCAGGCGACCTGACCTTCCTTGTCGAGATAGCCATTTTTGGACATGGCCATCTTGGCGCGGAGGTCGGGCGAATAAGCGCTGGCGATCCACGCTCGCACCTCTTGCTGGAATGCGGCGTCCTCAGCCGTGAATGACAGGTCCATCTTTCGGCGCCCGTCTATTCGACGATATCGAAATATTGCACCTGTGGGGCGCCAGCGAGGCAGGCGCCGAGCTTCGGCCCAGCGGCCTTGAAGTATTCGGTTTGGCCATGCGCCTTCAGGTCATCAGGCGTCGCATACTGTTCCATGAAGATGTAATCGGTATCCGAGCCCTTTTCCTTGTAGAGCTGGTAGGTCAGGCAACCTGGTTCATTGGCCTTCACCTTGGCCATAAGGTCTTTTCCAGCCTGTTCGAAATCAGCCTGCTTGCCATCCTGGATCTTGAGCTTCGCTACGACACCGATCATTGATTCTCTCCCATGTATTCGAGTTGTTTTCGCCACACTATGGGCTTCCGGGCTCTGGGCAAGCTTGACCTAAGGGAGAGTGGGCAAAAAAGGAGGACACTGCAGATAGCGGCCCTCCAATCGACAAGAAGGCTCAGACTGCGGCTGGCCCCTCCCCCATTGATGCTTCAAATTTCGCCTGCCTGGTGCAAAATGGAACGAGACTTGCTGTTACAGGCTGCTAGTAATCGAACACGCAGGAAATACAGTGGACACCAACGCCCAAGCTCTTGAAAAGACGGTCGAAACCCTCGACCCCGCGTGGGTGTTTGCTGTTATCCCTGCATTGAACGAAGCCCGCCATATCGAGGCCTGCATTCGTTCGCTCATGACGGGCGATGAGTGGGCGCGACGCGTTCCGCTTGTTATTGCTGACGGCGGCAGCACCGATGGCACGATTGAGATCGTTACATCGCTTGCTCGGGAGTTCCCCAATCTTCGCCTCGTGCACAACAGCAAAAAGCTCCAGTCGGCCGCAATCAACCACGCCGTGGCTGAATGCGCCGGTGACAGTGCAAGGTTCCTCGTGCGTTGCGATGCCCATTCCGTTTTCCCGGCAGGCTTTATCAAGTCAGTCGCCTCTGCCCTCCTGAAGACCCAAGCCGCCTCGGTCGTGATTCCCATGGACGCACAGGGCGAGACCTGCTTCGAAAAAGCCAATGCCTGGATCGTCGATACACCGCTCGGATCGGGCGGGTCAGCACACCGTGGCGGAACGCGTTCGGGTTATGTCGACCATGGCCACCACGCAGGATTCGACCTGTCGGTCTTCCGTTCTGTCGGCGGATACGATGAGACATTCTCGCATAATGAAGACGCTGAATATGACGAGCGCGTCGTCCAGGCAGGGGGCCGCATCTTCCTGGATGCAACGATCCGCAAAATCTATATCCCACGCGGCTCTGTCGCTGCCCTCGCACGGCAATATTACAATTACGGAAAGGGCCGGTCGCGAACCGTTTTCAAGCACCGCCAGAGACCGAAGGTCCGTCAGATGCTTCCCATATTCGCCTTGCTGGGCAGTCTCACTGGATTGCTTGCCGCCCCCTTTTACCCGCCCGCCATTTTACTTCCAGCGGGCTACCTCACGATCCTTACCGCCGCCTCTGTCTATGTGGCTGTGGTGAAGAAGTCTGCGTGTGGCCTCCTCGCGGGCCTGGCATCAGGCACGATGCACATGAGCTGGGCTGCTGGATTCATCATGCAATCCCTTACAGGGCCTCGATAAATCCATGATGCAAGAAATTGGTTTTTACTACAAAACGCTATACAGAGGGACTATTCAGAAAGCCGCCATGTCCAGATTGCCACAACTCTTGCAAAGGTCTTTCCTGGATCAGTTCGGGCGCCTGACCCGTTCAGCAACGTCTTTGCGTGCGCGCATTCGCGAACGAGTTGGGCAATCCCATAATGACGCGCCCGTTATTGCCACGCCTGAACAAAGCGAAGTCACCCGAGTCACGTGTGCGCCAGATGGCGAATGCATCTATGCGATCGGGGATATTCATGGACGGCATGATTTGCTCGAACGCCTGATCGTCGAGATCGAAGCAGATGCAAATGACCTGCCCGTGGACACGCGCGTCACTATCGTGTTTCTCGGTGACTATATTGACCGTGGCTTGCAGTCGCGAGACGTGATCGAGCTCTTCCTAAGCGACCGTTTGGACAAGTTCGAAACGGTATTCCTGATGGGCAACCACGAAGAGGCTCTCTTGAAGTTCCTGGAGGACGAATCCTTTGGCAGCCAATGGGTGCGGTATGGTGGCGGTGAAACGCTCTATTCCTATGGATTCCAGCCACCCAACACGCGGGGCAGCCTGGGCTCGCATGAAGCCATGGCGGCGGCGCGCGCGGCATGGACCACTCTTTGGAGCGCTTTCCGCGAACGCCTGCCGCAAGCGCACCTCGACTTTTATCGTTCGCTGAAGCCTTACCATTCCGCTGGCGACTACCTGTTCGTCCACGCCGGGCTGAGGCCCGATATATCAATTTCCGAGCAGAGTACGCGTGACATGCTCTGGATCCGAGACGAGTTCCTTGACGACACGAGGCAATTTTCGCATCTCATAGTCCATGGACACACTCCCGCCGAAGACGTTTTCCAGGATAATCGCCGCATTGGCCTGGACACTGGCGCCTTCCTTAGCGGCAAACTGTCTGCGGCTCGATTTTTCGGTGAGGAAATCATCTTCCTGACCACGTGAGTGTGTCAGACTGAAACAGTTTGGCCGCGTTTCGTCGCCATCACTTGGAGATTTATCTATGTCGCTATTTCGCTCAATCATCCTCATGGCAACGCTCGCCATGTTTATGTTCGCAACAGCCTGCCAGTCGGCCGGCCCGGTCAGCCGCCAAGTCACGGATCCGTCGACTCCGGCCCAAACCCAGTCGAATATTGCCTATACTTTGGGCACGGGCGACAAGCTACGCATCAATGTGTTCGGTCAACCTGAGCTGTCCGGCGAGTTCGTGGTCGATGGAACAGGCGCGATCTCGCTTCCATTGATTGGCCAAGTCACAGCAATCGGCCTGAGCACTCAGGAACTTGAGACGACGATCGCGGCCAATCTCTCCAATGGATTTCTGCTTGAGCCCCGTGTCAGTGCCGAAGTTATCAACTACCGACCGTTTTACATCCTCGGCGAAGTCGGCCGACCTGGCGAATATCCCTTCAACTCCGGACTTACCGTGCTGAATGCTGTAGCGGCTGCAGGCGGGTTCACATATCGCGCCAACAAGAAAGTGGTCTTTATCAAGAGCGCAGATGGAAATCAGGAGGTGCCATTCGAGCTCGATACCAACACGGTCGTCAAGCCGGGCGACACGCTTCGAATTGGCGAACGCATCTTTTAAGTTCCTCGCGAATCACTTCATCTCGCCAAAGTTATTTGCGCCCGCGACGTTCGATACCGAACTTCGCGGGCGTGTTCGTTTTGTGCCAACATTTTCGCCGGTCTGTCTCGTATCGATACACGAAATTCAGGGAAAAGCCGAATATGAATGAATATTTATCCAATACTTCGCCCGACAGGGGAAAATGTATTCCAAGAGTTAATTATTTGCGAAAATCGCGGTATAAGGATTGCAAAGGTTGGGGCGAACGCAATAAGCGTTGATCCCAGATGCGGCAGGAAAATTGCAATTGGGTCGAGTGGACGCGGCTTGGTTAGCAATACCGCAAGTAGAATACAGGGGACCAGAATGGGCTTGAGATTGAGTAACTCGTCGCGGCGGGCAGAAGCCACCGCTTATGCAGCAGCTCGGATGAGCCAAGCGCTTGATCACGACCACACTCAGTTCAAACGCCTGTTCGACATAATCGTCGCCGGCACAGCCCTGTTGTTTGTCGCCCCCCTGATCCTCGTTGTTGCGATCATCATTCGTCTGCAAGACGGTGGACGCGCTTTCTATTCCCAAAAGCGCTATGGACTGGATGGGGAAACCTTCAACTGCTTCAAGCTACGTTCGATGGTTCCGAACGCCAAGGAACAGCTCGACCAGCTCCTCGCAAACGATCCTGTTGCCCGGAAGGAATGGGATGAAACCCAGAAGCTCACCAACGACCCGCGTATCACGCCTATCGGGAGCTTCATCCGCAAGACATCAATCGATGAATTGCCGCAACTATACAACGTACTGCGTGGCGACATGTCGCTTGTAGGTCCGCGTCCCATCGTCGAGAACGAGATCTCCAAGTATGGCGACAGCTTCCGTCACTACTGCGCTGTCCGCCCTGGCATCACCGGCCTCTGGCAAGTCAGCGGTCGTAGTGACACATCCTACCCACAACGAGTTGCGGCCGACGTCGAATATGTGCGCAGCCGTTCGTTCTGGGGAGATATCAAGATTGTGCTGATGACCGTACCAGCTGTTCTCAACTCCAAAGGCGCACGTTGATACATCCGGACTCGGACCATATTGCGGACCTCACATTCGGGATTTCTTAGGCTGTGAATCCGTCCAGACGCGCCACTGCAATTTTAATCCTTCTGGCGCTCTTGATCGCCATCGGAGTCGCAGCTTACATTTGGTCCCATCCAAAATACAAAATCGTTCCTGATCGTGGAGACGGAAAATCCTTCAATCTGTCGTTTAGTGACGGATTTGAAGAGGCGGACTGGTACATCTCAGACTTTACCTTCCGGTCCCTCTTCTATCGGGCCGGTTGGGTCGCAGAAAACGTTCATTTCGAGAACCCAAGTATTTCACTCGAGATCAATCGCAAGCCCGTGGATCATCAGCCCTATTCCGGCGCCGAGGTTCAAAAGCGCGGATATTACGGCTTTGGACGCTACGAAGTCGTGATGCAGGCCGCGCCTGGTTCCGGGACGGTATCGTCGTTTTTTACGCACACGGATGCCACCTTCGGCGACCCGCACGACGAAATTGACTTTGAATTCCTTGGCAACAATACGCGGCAAATCCATGCCAATGTCTTTGCCGATGGAGTAACCACAGGGTCGATCTATATCGATCTTCCTTTCGATGCCGCTGAGGAAGTCCATCTCTATGCTTTCGACTGGCAGCCCGACGCCGTAACGTGGTTTGTCGATGGAGTAGCGGTAAAAACAGTGACATCTGTCGAGCGGCCAATCCCGCAGAATCCGGGCCGGATAATTATGAATATCTGGACCGGAACGGATGACCAATATGCTTGGCATGGACCTCCGGAATTTGAAGATGGCGCCCGCGCGACATATTACTGCGTCAGCTTTCGCGCCCTGGGTGATGACACGCGGCAATGCTCGGACAGCTACACGCGCTGAGCGTCGATCAGCCCATCCAGACACGACCGCAGGGTCCCTGATATCAGCCGAATAGAGCCATCATACCGGAGATGATGCCAGCCCAAAGAAGCGCACTGAGTCCAACGATCACCAGTAACCGCGCCCAAACAGGCCACTTACCGTCCGGTGAATCAGCAAAGTGCCCCGACTCGCTACGGGTCTGTGCCCCGAGCGAATAGTCGACGGCAGTCCTGCGGGACGGAATGGCTGGATTTGGCGTCATCATCATGTATTTTGAACAACCAACTTTAACGACTGCTTAAAATGCTTTCACGTGCTCAGCGCCTGACCGCTCAAACCATGAGGGCAAAATCGGGCAGGATTACGTCCTCAACGCAGTTGGCCTGCATCTGGTTCCCAGCGCACCAATGTCAGAACGTCAAAGTGGGATACAACGCGGCTGGCGGATCCAGGCCAGCGCTTGCTGACGAGCTTCAGGACGTTTCTCGGACCGTGATAGGCACCCTGCCCTCAAACTTTCGTTCGCCGGCGCCCAGCGTCGTTATGGCGCCAAAATAGAACAGGTTCACCAGTGTGTTAAACGTACCCCAGAGGTAGGATTCAGTGAACGTCGACGTAAAAATGATCACGGCTGTAATAAGAAGCGCTGAACTATCCATTGTGGGTGCCCTGAACCACGCAAGAACAGTTCGGTACAAACACCAGCCGAGTATCAACAGGAAAAGGGCATAGCCGATATAACCAAGGTGCACCCGGACTTCCCAAAAAGAGTTGTGGAAGGTCAGCTTGGTCCCGAATGGCTTGAAATCATTCTCATTGATTGTTTGTGCGGCGCCGACGTCATATTGCCAGAAACCCTCAAGACCGACTCCGGCGATGGGATGCTCGTGGCTCAGGAGTTCGGCCTGCCGCCAGATCGCCGAGCGGCCAGAGAAGGTTCCGTCCTTTCCCAGCAATCCCAGGAAATCGTCCATAATCGTGTTTTCGGGCATGCTTAGAAACACGATGGCACCCGTCAATGCGATGCCGACGGAGGCCATCAGCAGCGACGTACGCAAGTACCGTATCTGACCGAGTCCCATCCAGAAATAGCGCACCCCTAGCAAGCCGATGATGCCGACCACAGCAAAGACCAGAGACGTCGCCGAATGCGCCATATACTGGAATACGAAGCAGACCGGCACAAAAGGCAATGCCAACAATCGAACCCACAAGAACTCCTTTGGGTTGAGCGCGGTGGCCAGGCTGAGGAGCATCGCGAACAGCATTTGGATTGCGAACAGGTTCTTCGCACCATTGCCATAAGGCCCGCCCTGGCTGAACGTACTGAAAGTTGGAATGGCAAAGATGGTTGTAATCATGCCAGCAAACATCAAACAGCGTAACGCCTGCCTTGTGTTTAACCGGGCACCAACGACGACGATCGTCAGCGGTGTCAGCAGCAGCAGTACACCGGCCCGGATAGCGTCGGACGGGTAATCGGACCACATGAATGACAATAGTCCGAATATGGGCAACAGGAACAAGGGCCAAGACTTCAGGATCACTGGAGCGACGTCGCGATAGTACATCGCTGTAATTCCAAGGAAATACAGGACGAGCAAATAGCGGATCGGCGTCACGCCATCGAGTGGAAGGTAGGTTACGAAGAACCAAACCGTCACAAGCGCCTGCTCCCACACAGGCGCTTTACGGCCGGTGCGGTAGAGGTTCGCGAACCCCAGCGTCTCTTTCTCATTGACCTGAATGGGCTTGACCATGTTCATTTCGAGCGGCTCCCGGCGAGTGCGCGCTCCAATACCTCCGAGAAAAACCCCTTCGGCTCGATAAACACCTCATTCGTCATGGCAAGCAACCGGTTGCGGCAGGTTTCCAACGCAGCATCATTCCGCATGACATCGCCAATCATGGCGGGAAGTGTGTCTGCCAGCGGTTCGGCAATCGTGAACCCGCAGGCATGCCGCTCGATCCAGTCCCCTGTCTCGGTGCCGACCGGGGCTATAGCCGGGGTCGCATAGTACCCGCCTTCATAAAGCCGATTCGGCAACAGCCAGTCGGAATTGTACCCGGCCTCCATGAAATCCCCTGCCCAGACCAGGTCCAGCCCCGCATAGATTGTCGCAAGATCTTCCGGTGAACGGTAGCGCCCGGCAAACGACATGTTGGCGCGCTTGTTGATCTCGGGTTCGAAGACGGGGATCTCAGTCCGCGCGGGCTGGCCATGCAGCTTTATCTCGATCCTGTCCGGATAGTGGTCTGCGAGTGCGCACAAGAGGTCAAAAGACCTCTGGCACCGCAAGTTCCCGACCCACCCGAGTCTCAATCGCTCCTCCGCACCCGATCCGACTTGCCCCGGCGCGCTAGGCTCAGGACGTGGTCCGAAATCGCTGCCTGCCGCCAGTCGATTCTCAACCAGAAACGGCACGTAATGTCCCCGATAATGCTTCTCGAAATGATTGCGCAGGAAACCGGGCGAACTCACGACCAGTCCAACTGTTCGCCGCAGCATACTCTTCTCAACCCATCGCATGGCCTTGCCCACGACATCCGTTCGGGTGAGCAACCTGTGCACATCCAGGCTTTCATAGACCACCGGCGTGTCGAGCCTGGCAATGCGTTTGGCCAGAAAGGCACATGCCAGCATGTCGAGATTGCGCGCATAGATTACATCGGCATCGGACAACGCATCCTTGGCGTCAGCTGCGACGCGTGCGCCAGAAAATATGCGGGCCACACGCTGGGCAAAAGCCCCGTCGCGAGTCTGGCCGAGGTCGATATTGTCCCATTCGGTCGCAACACGATCCTGACGGCGCATCATGAAGCCGCGAACTGACACGCCGTCGTCCTGCATGGCGCGAACACGACGACGCACGGCGGCGTCTCCTGAATCATGACCAAAAAAAGCAACCCTGATCATTGCCGCCACCTTTGCTTCACCACTTTCAGTCCCGACGCCGACGAGCGTCACGCCATCCGGATGTCCGGCGTGCAGCATGGTCAGTGCGTAGAGACTTCTTTGGATGTCGCAGCACGGATGCGTGCCTCACTCGGGCTGGCTTGCGTCGACATGGACTTCACGGAAGATGACATCGATCCGGGCTTCGGCGCCTTGTTCCAACCAAAGATCGAGCGCTTGGTCTCCATCGAATAGTACTTGCTGTAGGCTTTGTACGTCGAGCCCGGATCCTTGTGATGACGACGGCGGGACAAGTCGACCATATTGAGCGAGATGCCCAGGAGGTCAGCATTGAACGTCTTCAGCAAATGCAGCGACTGGCGCACGGCTGAGCGCAGTGACCGGCGCCAGCGAATGACAAGGATCGTCTTGTCCACCTTGCCAGCGACGACACGGGCTTCCGCCATCAATAGCAAAGGTCCGGTATCGATCAGGATGAGGTCATACATGGAACGCAGTCGCGCCAGCAGGTCGTCAAATGCCCGCGTTCCAAACACATCATGTGGCACGTGTCCGGATTTCGTCAGCGGCAGGATGTCCAGCATGCTGCGGTGATCTTTGCAGATCGCGTCCGACAGCTGGCCGGCGCCGAACAGGTGTTCGATGAACCCGATCTCTGGTGACAGACCCGCGGCGTCTGTCAACTGACGGCGACGGAAGTCTCCGTCTATCACCAATGTGCGCGAGCCTGACATCGCAGACATGCGGCCAAGGCTCAAAGTCAGGCTCGTCTTGCCTTCATCCGGCAAGGACGAGGTAACCGCAACGGTTTTCGTTTCGCTGTCGATATCCGAGAATGCAATCGCGGCGCGCAGGTAGCGAATACTCTCCGAGAACGCCGACAGCGGATTATCCACGAGAAAGTCAGCCGGATTGACCTGCGAAAACGGCAAAAGGCTCGTATTGCGGATCAACGGTACCGACCCGATCGAGTTCACGCCGAGCTTACGTTCGACATCTTCGGCCGAACTGATCTTCATATCGAAAATCTCGGCGAGCAGCGCCAATCCGCCCCCGATGAGGCCACCAAGCAGCCCGCCAATGATCAGGTTAAGCATCTTCCTCGGTGAGCTGGGGCGACCAGGAACGGACGCCGTCGACAGGATATTCGCGTCGGCCTGGACGAGGTCGTCCTGTTCGCGCGTTTCCTTCGATCGGCTGATAAATTCCTCGTAGAGCACTCGGCTCGTCTCGGCATCGCGCTCCAGTTCACGCAAGCGAACAAGATTGATATTGTTGCCGCGAAGCTGGGCCGTCGACTGGCTGATGTTTGAGTTGATGCTGTCGATCTGCGCTTGGGCAACCTTCAGCTCGCTATCAAGATTGGTCGCAATCCGGTTCACTTCCGTCGTGATTTGACGTTCGATATCTGCGGCTTCGTTGCGGGCACCAATAAGTTCAGGGTGAGCGGGGCCGAGCGTGGTTTCGAGTTCGGCGACACGCCGGAGGATCTGGGCGCGCTGGGTCTTGAGGCTCGAGATTACCGGCGAATCGAGAACTTCAGCGATGGCATCGATGCCTGCGCCGCTGTCGATCTGGCGTCTCATGCTCTGATAGCGTGCGCGGGCACGGCTCAACTGCGCTTCGAGCACGCTTTTTTGATTCGTATTATAGGCGATCTGTTGCTCGGTGAGCGTCGCCCCCTGGGCGGACAACAATCCGGTTTCAGCGCGGAATTCCTCGACACGCTGCTCCTTCGCTTCCACTTCATCGCGCAGGCCCGCGACACGCTCTGACAGCCATGCCGTTGCGCGACGTGTCGCTTCCAGTTTGGAATCGAGTTGCTGGACGCGGTATTGGTCAGCTACCGCGTCGGCAATTCGCGCCGCTGTCTCAGGCGAGACGCTCGTCACTTCGACATTGATGAGATAGGTCGTGCCGATCCGGCTGATATGAACCTTATACATCAAAGTCTGAACAACGGATTCGAGAATCGCGGCCTCACGCGCTTCTGCGCTCAGATTCGCGTACGGGACTTCCTTTATCTCCTTTTGCCCGGTCCATGACCGGATCTGCGTCTTGAGTTGCGCCAGCAGGCCAGGCTTCTTCTCCACCAGAGTCCAGTTGAACTCAGGGTCTTCAGCCAGTTTCAGCTTTTTTGCGACTTTCGTCAGAAGCGACTTCGACCCCATCACGCGGACTTCGGTGTCGATCGTCGCTGTACTGGCGGCCAGGCCACCCAGCACGCTACCGAGATCGATGACATTTTCCTTGTTCGTATCCAGTTGCAGGATCGAGTTCGCCTTGTAGATCGGCGTCTGCGTAAACGTCATGTAGGCGACCAGGAAAAAGGTCACGAGAAATCCGGTCACAATAATCCAGAACCGGCGATACACAGTGCCGACCAGTGCCTTGAAATCAATAGGCATGTCGTCACGTCCGTCACCGCCCAGCGAGGGACCCTGAGAAGGGATTTCAAGACTGTAAGTCTTAGTCAAAGCACTACACCAATTCGCAATTGTCGCAGCCCGAAGTTCGGGCGGGGAAGATATCAGGGATAGAATTTCAGGCCGACGCCCACGAGATTGACGTCATAGGAGGGATCGCCGAATACGCCGGTTCCGCTCGAATCGCGGTTTATGTGACGCGCGAATGTTTCGAAGTGCACGCGCTTGTTCATCTTGTAGGCGGCCGTCAGGGACAGATCGTTTACATCGTCGGTCCGGTCGATCTCCTGATAGTCATAGCTGACAATATTTGCAGATGCCGACAGAATGATATTCCGACGAAGCTCGTGATCGATACTTGCCCCAAACGACGTCTGGAGCGCGCTTGGCGAGTCGAAAACGCCGATATCGACAACCCGGCGACCGGCTCTGAAGCCGACAGTCGTCAAACGTGTTGGGAACCATTCCATGCGACCATCCACTGACAGGCCATCAACGTCTTCAAAGAAATCGTCTTCCTTGTCTTCGCTGAAATAACCTATGGCGATGTCACCGCGCACAAGTGAGGTAAGCTCGAAATCCACACCGGCTGAAACGGTGTAGCCGCTCGAGTCACGCGATCGGACATTGCCGGTCAGAACTTGGTTCTGGTCATATGAGAGTTCGCGGATCGTGCCTTGTGTGAATACGGCGAGATTCGGCGACACGGCATAAGACAGCCGCGAACGGGCAAAGGTTACGCTATTGTCGCGATAGTCCTGATCGATTGGCGTGCCGGTTCCTGTCTGGCGACCATCTTCGAAATCTTCCTCGGACAGTTCGACCAGGTTCTCCCAGCGAAACCGGTCGCTGTAGTAATTCGCGTCAAAGGCCGCGCCCACGCGGGTGTGCTCCACCGGACGGTCGAGGCCAACCGAGTTGGCTAGATCCGTGCGAGGTTCGGCAAGGTCTTCGGCAAACACGGCGGCACCTAGCGACACATTCCGGTTCACATCCAGACGTCCGCGCAAACGCGCACGCAAGTCGTTTGTCGATTCATCGCCGATATCGAGATACTCGTTCCGGTAGGCGGAAACCCGAAGGCCAACCTCGTGCACATTCCAGTTTGTGCGCGCGGCCACTTCTATGCCGATCCGGGCGATCGTATCGGAAATCTTGTTGCTGTTCGTGGCCTGCACGTTGTCGATATAAGTCGCGGAGGCACTGGCGTGCGAATTGACTAGGAACGCCCCGAGGCGAATCGGCTCGGGATCAAAATCTTCCTGACGGCGGTCGAGCACGGACTCGTATTTGTCACGGCTGTAATAGTTCTCGCCCTGCGCCACGGCGTTGGTGGTCACCAGCCCTCCGGCAGCCACGCTCAGTAGGCAAACACGCTTGAAATTCGACATTTATGCAATCCCCTTGGATAATTCTCGTTGTGTGCCGGTCCTGATCAACTTGGTGTGCGTTGCAAACTCGGGACCATATTCATGGGTATTCTATAGTTTCCATGCACAATGGGATTCCCGAAAAGAAACAACGGGCAGAACAATCGTGCGTGGTGTGAATCTGTGAGCACTCTATGCGCTAAGCGAATGAAAATGTGCTGAATTGGATAGAACAAATTGTGGGTAATGCCCTGAAAGGAAAATACAACACCGTTGTTTAGCAACCGTTTTGCGTGCCTTTGCCCGACCGCAGAAGCATGGAGAGCAAACAGAATATTTCGCAACTTGTGAATCAATGACATCCCCCCACCCATCTTCTATGCGTCGCGGATGGCCCAAACATTCCCGTAAAGACCTTGCCTTAACGATTGGTACGCGCCTGCGCCAAAGCAGCGAGGCAAAAGAACTGATCCCAATTCATTGTTGCCTGTTTCGGAAGCCAATACGCCTTCAAAGCCCGGTAAAGCTACACCTTTGATGGTTAACTGTCACCCTGCGACTATCCCCAAAACCGGACATCGACGACGTGGGCGGGCGGTGTTGCCCGTACTCCACACACCTGCTGTGAAACACATGTGGTCCGGCCGTATTTCAACGCTGGTAGCCGATCCGCGAATGCGCCAAAGTGGCACGCGGCTGGCATCGGTGCCGCCCATGTTCAGGTTTGAGTGGCCGCCCATGAATCCACCCTGTCACTTCCCGTGGCGAAACGGCTCCAATGCGACACGGCCCAAGCATGACTGAAGTCGATGCGATTGTGATCGGTGCGGGCGCGGTCGGCCTTGCCTGCGCCGCCGAACTTGCTCGTCGCGGTCACGAAACCTATGTTCTGGAAGCCGCACGCGACATCGGCACCGGCACATCCTCGCGCAATAGCGAAGTGATACATGCGGGCCTTTATTATCCGACCAACAGCCTGCGCCGCCGAATGTGCGTAACCGGGCGTCGAAAGCTCTATGACTACCTGAACGGGCATGGTGTGCCGCATAAACGTACCGGCAAACTGATCGTCGCAACCGGTGAAAGCCAGGTCGCCATGCTGGAATCGCTACTCGCGCAAGGCCACCGTAATGGGGTCGAAGGCCTCCGGATACTTAGCGCCGCCGACGCTACGGCGCTCGAACCCAGCCTGCGCTGCGTGGCGGCCCTGCTGTCGGAAGAAACAGGCCTGATCGACAGCCACAGCTACATGACCACGCTTCACCATGATCTTGAGGATCATGGTGGTGCAGTCCTGCTGGATGCGCCGGTCCTCGGCACACGCATCCTTCCCGACGGCCGTTTTCGGGTGAGAGTGGGCGGACGTGAGCCTTACGAAATCACGACTCGCAGCCTTATCAACAGCGCTGGCCTGTACGCACACCGCCTGGCCAGGGGCATGGAACAGTATGACGGCAACCTCCTGCCCACGTTCTCACTCGCCAAGGGCAACTATTTCAGCTGCCAGACGCCGCCAGCTTTTTCGCGACTGATCTATCCGGTGCCTGTTTCCGGCGGGCTGGGGGTCCATGTGACACTCGATCTGGCAGGTCAGATGCGCTTCGGTCCGGATGTCGAATGGCTGGATCATGACGACCCGGATAAAGTCGACTACCGCGTCGACCCGGCACGGTCGGAGTCCTTCTACGAAACTGTCCGCACGTATTGGCCCGCACTGCCCGACGGCGCCATTGTCCCGGCCTATTCAGGCTGCCGCCCAAAACTCGCCGGCCCCGCCGAACCTGCCGCCGACTTCCGAATCGACGGTCCCGCCCTGCACGGTCATGCAGGGCTCGTGCACCTCTTCGGCATCGAGTCTCCCGGCCTCACCAGTTCGCTGGCAATCGCAGACTATGTCGCCGACCAGATCGGCACCTGATAGGCAATTCCGCGGTTCAAGCCACCCGCAACTGCTCGAAAAACCCGATCAGTTCCCGGTTGGAAAGCCGTTCCGGCGTTTGCGAGAGACCACGAACCGAGAGGCGCTTTCGCGCGTCGGCATCAGACAAGAGTTCGACCAGCCGGTCGGCATAGGCCTGCGGCCCCTCCGCAATGACCACCAGATCGTCGAGAACATCCAGAAAGCCTTCCAGCGCCACCGGATAGACCACGCAGGGCATGCCCAGCATCAGGTATTCCGCCACCTTGATACTGACACCGCTGGCGATCCGCGTCGGCGCGAGTCCAATCGCCGGACTTCCCGAAATACTCTCAAGGCTCTGGACCCGTCCAAGCAACTCCACCCCCCGGGTCGTGGCCTGCGCCGGCGTGAGGTCAGCGCAGATGGACCCGGCCACCTTCAACATAGCATCCGAGCGCTGCGCCAGAACCAGCGGCCAGATATCATCCACAAGATGCTTCAGGGCGTCGATATTGCCCGCATGGCGCGTCCCGAGAAATACGGCGTGGGCTGGCACATCCGTTTCCTGCACTGCATGAACCGGAGGTTCCGGTCGCAGCCAGATTGACTGTGCCTCGGGCAGCAGCGGGCTCAGGACGTGGAGTTCATTGTTCGACGCATAGAAATTCACGGTCGATGCGCCACACCGCGCCGCTTCTTCGGCCCGAGTGACCTCGGTGAAGTCAGGCGCCAGCCCGTTGGCCCGGAACTGCTCTGCTCGCACCGAGAACAGGTCGTGCAACAGCACAGAGCGATGAGGAACGTCGTTCAGGTGATCGAGCAGTGGCCCAAGTGATGAGTATTCGGCCACCGCAATATCGGGCGCGCCGCGTTTCACGAGGGCGGCAACTTCCTTTGCCTCCCGGCTCTTGAGAGGGTCCCCAAGATAGGAGTGGATCTTGATATCGGCGCCGAGTTTCCCGCCAAGGGCTTTGGCAGCCCGGATGACGAAACGTCCCCAGACCTGCGGGGACAAGGACCAGTACCGTCCGCCAATCCGAATGCTGGCAGGCACGACCAGCTCGTCCGAAAGCTCCAGGAATTCAGGGTGAACGGACATCCACGGCCGGTTTCCGAACGACCGCATGGGTGCAAACACGATGCGGACCTGCGTCCCGGCAGCCTTCACGGCACGCAGGAAAATGGCGAGATAAGCCGAGTTTCCCGTCGTCATCACGTCGAGCTGGCGCTGAACGATCATGTCCATTCGGGGGGGGCGGGTCTCTGCCATCAGTAACTCCTCGCAATGCCCATTAAGGGAATTTCCTGCGCGTGTCCTGCAAGCCGGACGCCAGAATCGGAAGCGGCGGCCGGTTTCCCAGCCGCCGCTACAATGTCTCTCAGGCTCGGCCTGTCTTACTCGGCAGCGACCGGCAGGTCGATAGCCGACAAGTCAGTGTAGCGCTTCAGGTGATGGTCGACATTGCCGAATTCGGCGTCGATCATGGTCAGGCGCTTGAAATAGTGGCCGACGGCCAGTTCGTCCGTCATGCCCATACCGCCATGGATCTGGATCGCCTGCTGTCCGACGAAACGACCGCCTTGGCCGATCCGCACCTTGGCCGCTGAAGCCGCCTTCTTGCGGGTGACTTCGTCTTCATCCAGCTTCAGCGTCGCCATGTAGGTCATCGAGACCGATTGCTCGTGCTCCATGAACATGTCGACCATCCGGTGCTGCAGCACCTGGAATTTGCCGATCGCCGTACCGAACTGCTTCCGGTTACGTGAATATTCGACGGTCATCTCGTGAGCCACTTTCATTGCACCGCAGGCTTCGGCGCAAAGGGCGGCAATCGCTTCGTCCGTCACCAGTTCGACCAGTGGCAGGCCATTGTCGACGTCGCCGATTACGGCATCTGCGCTGACCGACACGTTCTCGAAATAGACTTCCGAGGCGCGGCGACCGTCGACCGTTGGGTAGTCGCGTGTCGAGACGCCCTTGGCATCCTTGGCGACGACGAACACCGTCACGCCCTTGGCGTCGCTGCGTCCGCCCGACGTACGGGCTGTCACAACAAAATGGGTCGCCCATGGCGCGCCGATCACGACGGCCTTGTGGCCGTTGATCGAGAAGCCCGCGCCGTCTTTCTTGGCGGTGGTTTCGAGGTCCGCAAGATTGTAACGTCCACGGGGCTCGGCATAGGCGAAGGCAAATATCTGCTCGCCCGACATGATACCAGCCAGGTGCTCGGCCTTCTGGGCATCGCTACCGCGCTTCAGGAAGCCGCCGCCGCAAACGACGCTTGACAGGTAGGGCTCGACAACGAGCCCTTTCCCGAATTCTTCCATCACGACCATCGCGTCGATCGGACCGCCGCCGAGGCCGCCGTCTTCTTCACTGAATGGCGCCATGAGCAGGCCGAGTTCGGCGAACTGGGCCCACATGGCCGGGCGCCAACCCTCTTTCGACGCCACAACCTTGCGGCGTGTGTCGAAATCATACTGCTCGCGGATCAGCCGCGAGAGGCTGTCGCGGATCATGCCCTGTTCTTCGGTAAAATTGAAATCCATGAAATATCTCCCTGTCCCGGTGCCTTAAAGGCCGAGGATCATTTTGCTGATAATGTTACGCTGGATCTCATTCGATCCCCCATAGATCGACGTCTTGCGCATATTGAAATACGTTTCTGCCGTGAAGTTGGAGTGGTCCGGGCCCACGCCGCGTTCGTTGGAACCATCGGGCTCCATGCCTGCCGTGTAAGGAGCGGCATAGCTGCCGACGGCCTCAAGCGTAAGTTCCGTCAAGCGCTGCTGGATCTCGGTACCCTTGATCTTGAGGATCGAGCTTTCAGGTCCGGGACCCTTGCCCGCAGATTCCGCCGCCAATGTGCGGAGCTCAGTGAATTCCAGCGCCGTGAGGTCGATTTCCAATTGGCTGATCTTGCGCGCAAAATCGCCGGACTGGATCAGCGGCTTGCCGTCAACCAGTTCCTCGCTTGCAATGGCACGGAGTTTCTCCACGCCGCGCTTCGACCGGGCGACGCCCGCAATGCCCGAGCGTTCGTGGGCCAGCAGGAACTTGGCACAGGTCCAGCCTTCGTTTTCCTTGCCGACGAGATTGCCAACCGGCACGCGTACGTCCGTCAGCCAAGTCTCGTTCACTTCATGGCCGCCATCAATCAGTTTGATCGGACGCACTTCGACACCCGGCGTCTTCATGTTCACGAGGATGAAGCTGATGCCTTCCTGAGGCTTCTTGGCCGTCGGGTCGGTGCGGCAGAGGAAGAAACCCCAGTCGGCAAATTGCGCCAGCGTGGTCCAGGTTTTCTGGCCGTTGATCACCCACTCATCGCCGTCGCGTACGGCCGTCGTCTTGACGCTTGCGAGGTCCGATCCTGCGCCGGGCTCGGAATAGCCCTGGCACCACCACACATCACCTGACCGGATGCCCGGCAGGTATTCCTTTTTCTGCTCTTCAGTGCCGAAAGTGTAGATAACAGGCGCCACCATCGATACGCCGAACGGCAACGGCATGATCGCGTCGACGCGCGCATTTTCCTCTGACCAGATATAGCGCTGGGTCGATGTCCAGCCCGTACCGCCATACTTCTCGGGCCACGCGGGTACGGACCAGCCTTTTTTACCCAAAATCTTGTGCCAGGCGAGGAATTCATCTCGCGTCAGGTCTTCGCGCGTTCCGACGCCAGCGAGTTCCTTCGGGTAATTTTCGGTGATGAAGGTGCGAACTTCATCGCGAAAGGCGACTTCCTCAGGGGAAAAATCAAGATTCATGAGCGTGGAACTCCTCCGGACAGATTATTTTAGGGCTGACTTGAACTCTCTATGTCAGTCAAACAGGTCTCGTGGCAAGGTTACGCGCACGTAAACGTAAACTTTGCCGCAGGTTTTCCATGCGTTTCCGCAGGGTTCGCATGCGGATTCAGGATGTCGCAGGCTCGGCGATGAAGGGCGCGCAGGCTGTTTTGAGCACGCCAATCGCTGTTGCCGAACCGAGACCGCCCCCCGTCTGGAACTCAAGCTGCATCAGCGGCTTCAGTCCTAGTCGTTCCAGTGCTGCCTCATGCGCGGGCCGTTGTGTGCAGTGCGATGCGATGCAGTGGCTTATCGCGGCAGGATCAATGGCATGAACGATCCCTGCCGCGATTGTCGTCGCGAATCCGTCGAGCACCACAGGTACGCCTTCATGCCGTGCCGCAATGATGGCACCGACACACGCCGCAAGTTCGCGACCGCCAAGGCACCGCAATGCTTCAAGGGGATCGGACAGATGGCCGCGATGCAGTGTCAGCGCCCGGCTGACCAGCTCGACCCGCCGTTTGGACAGAGCCGGTGGCGTCAAATTGCTCGGTCGAACCCAATAGTCCGGCGACCCGCCATAAAGCGCGCAGGCCACGGCTGCAGCAGCTGTTCCGACCCCTGCCCCTGACACAGCGAGCGCCAAAAGATCCGGTTTGTCTTCGATTGCCTCGAACCCGAAAGCGATCGTCGCGGCACATTCCCGTTCGCTCATGGCGGCCGTTTCGGCAATGCTGGGTGTTGGATTGTCTAATGCGAGTTCAAACACGCGAATATTGGCACCGGCCTGAGTGGCAATCGCCGACAAGGGAGCCCGCCCCTCCCTGAGGGCGTCGACATGCGCGCGGGTATCGGTATTCGTCGAAAGTGAAACGCCCTCATCGACCAAGCCGTGCGACCCGGCAAAGATCGCGAGGACGGGCTTCTCGATGCGCGGCGGATAACGTTGCTGCCAGTTTGCCAGCCATTCCGCCGCTTCGCCAAGGCGGCCGAAATCGCCTTCCCGGCCCATTGTAAGCAGAGCGGCACGGACCCGCGCTCCAGGCGCGGTGTCAAGTGGAATCGGCTTATGGACAAGCGCCCGAACATCGTCGAGAGGGGCAGTGTTGTTGGCAGGCTCAGTCACGTCAGTCAGTCTCCCGGTCCTCCACATTTGGGGACAGTGCGCTTTTATCAGAGAAATCGGCCAGCGCACGACAAGGATTTGTTACCTTGCGCCGTGCCACACTTGCCCATCCTGCTCCATGGATTACGCTGTATATTGATGACTGACCAACCGATAAAGACCCCTTGCATAAAAGTCTGCGCAATAGACGCCACTACAGGTTGGTGTCTGGGGTGCGGACGGACTTTACCCGAAATCGGGCGCTGGGTGGCCATGGGCGGCGATGCGCGCGACGAGGTGACCGGCTCCCTGCCGGGGCGGATTTCCGAACTCAAGGCCATGGGGAAGAGGTAAGTTTGAACGGGCCGCTGGGAAAAACTGTTTCGATGGTTGCTGCCGCCGCAATGATTGCGACGGCGCTCGCTGTCTTCGTCGTGCCGAAGCTAAACAATCGCGAGGCTGCAGACAGCGTGCCGACCGTTGCTTCCGTCGCCGCCCCGAAACCGCAGGCAAGCTTCGCCAATGCTGCCATCATCGACCGGGAAGGCGACGGCCATTACTGGACACGCGCCGATGTCGACGGAACCGCCGTGAAATTCATGGTGGATACAGGCGCGAGCACCGTAGCGATCACATTTCGCGATGCCCAACGGATCGGCCTCAAACCTGAAGACCTCGATTATAAATGGGAAATACGCACCGCAGGCGGGATCGTGCACGGCGCCGCCGTCACGCTGGAAAAGATCAGCATCGGCCAGGTTAAAGTTGAAAATGTCGAGGCAATGGTCCTGCGCGAAGGCCTCGAACAGTCACTGCTCGGCATGACGTTTCTGGGCGAACTCTATTCCTACGAGTTCCGCAAGAGCCAACTGGTCATACGCCAGTAACCGGCGCGCCGTCCTGCCCCCGGCCGATACCAATCTCCCAGGCGAACCGCGTTTCATCCCCGGCCCATCGCGCATAGGCAACGCGCCCCTGCAGGCCGGCGGCGTTCATCAGGTCCCGGTACCATGTGTCTTCACCGGCATTCAGGCGCTGCGGGTGCACGCCCCACAACAGGCAGGCCTGGCGTAGGCGTTGGTCATCAAGAGAACCGTACAGGATCGGCGCCGCGCCGCGCACGCGCGAAAAGCGGGCCAACCGGTCAAATGCACCGGTTCGCAAGGCCAGCGCCGTTGCGCCTTCTGACGCTGCCATGGCCTGCGCTGTTTCGGCGACCACGTCGATCGCATTGGTACTGATGCCGTCGCCATCGAATTCGGCGATCGACCGGCGATAGTCTTCAGAGCGCTCTGTGGCCCGAATGATCCGGGACATGATGGCCACAGCCGTGGCGGGGTGGCGCCCGACTGCTGTCTCGGCGGACAGCATGACCGCATCGGCGCCCTGATAAATTGCTGTCGCCACATCGCTCGCTTCCGCCCGCGTAGGTGCCGCATTCTCGATCATGGATTCCAGCATTTGCGTCGCCACGATCACGGGCCTTCCCGCAGCGCGCGCTGCCCGCACGATCCGCCGCTGGATAACCGGCACGTCTTCGGGCGCAAACTCCACGCCGAGGTCGCCGCGCGCCACCATCACGGCATCGGCTGCTTCCACAATGGCCAACAGGTTCGTAATCGCAGCCGGCTTTTCCAGTTTCGCGACCAAGGGCGCCCGGCCCGCGATAATCGCCTTGGCTTCGAGAACATCCTCGACTGTCTGGACGAATGACAGCGCAACGATATCGACACCGATCTCCAGTGCGAAGGCGAGGTCCTTGCGATCCTTGTCCGTCAGCGCCTGAACCGGCAAAGCCTTACCGCGAACCGTGAAGCCTTTCTTGTCACCCAGCGTGCCGGGCACTTCCGCGCGCACACGCGGCTGGTCACCCGCTTGGGTCACGGTCAGGATCAGCTTTCCGTCGTCGACCAGGATCGTGTCCCCGACTTCAAGCATGGCAACAATTTCAGCATGTGGAACCGGGATCACATCGTCCCGGTTGGTCTCATCCGCCGCGACCAGGGCATACTCGGCGCGGAAGCCCAGCCGCATCGTGCCGCCGGGAAATTGGCCCACACGCACCTTGGGACCCTGCAGGTCCGCCAGCGTGGCCAGCGGCTGGCCAAGCGCTGCTTCGGCCGCTCGTACGGCTTCGAGTGCCTCGCGATGCGCCTCATGTTCGCCATGACTGAAATTCAGCCGGAAGACATCCACCCCCGCTTCGGCGAGCGCGCGGATTTCCTTGCGCGAGCGGCTGCCCGGGCCCAGCGTCGCAACAATCTTGGCGTTCTCGCCGCGAAGTCTGTTCTGGCTCATCCTGATTCTCCAATGACGCTGGGTGCGCAGCTCGTCATAGGCGACTCGGGGTCAGGTCGCCAGTGCTGATGATAGCGATACCATTTTCGTATTTGAGCGAATTTCCGCGAAAGTGCATCCAAAAGCGGGTCGCGGCACATCCGAGAGTCACCGTTTCAGGCGAATACCAAGCCGATAAAACAGGTTGCAGGCACGCTGACCGAGAGTCGACGCTGCAAGCTACGCTTCGCGCTTGTCGAGCCCCTGCCCTATCTCGATAACTAGGCGACCGCGTCAGCTTTTACCGCAAACGGATCATAGTTGAGGACGGGCGCCAGCCACCGCTCGGCCGTGCGCATGTCCCAGCCTTTACGAGCAGCATAATCCTCGACCTGGTCGCGTTCGATCCGTCCCACGGCGAAATAAACGCTCCCCGGATGCGCGAAATACATGCCTGATACGCTGGAGGCAGGCGTCATGGCGCAGCTGGATGTCAGCGACACGCCAATCCTGTTCTCGGCATCCAGCAGTTTGAACAGGGTCTCCTTTTCGGTGTGCTCCGGCTGGCTCGGATATCCCGGAGCTGGACGAATACCGCGGTATTTTTCACCGATCAGGTCGGTGGGATTTAGGGCCTCATCCGGCGCGTAGGCCCACAATTCGCGGCGAACGCGTTCGTGCATGTACTCAGCCATGGCTTCCGCAAACCTGTCGGCCAGGGCTTTCGCCATGATTGAGGAATAATCGTCCCCCTTTGCGGCGAAGTCGGCGGAAATGGCTTCGACTTCGGGTCCGGCTGTCACGCAGAAACCTCCGATCCAGTCTTCTCCTTCCGGTGCGATGAAATCAGAGAGTGCAAAATTCGCCCGTTCATTGTCTTTCACCATCTGCTGGCGCAGCGTGTGGAACGTGTCGCCGGTTTCCAGCAGGATATCGTCAACCCGGCTGTTGGCGCGCCAGAAGCCCACCACAGCCCTTGGCTTGAACCAGGCTTCACCGACCAGGCGCTGCATCATGACTTCCGTATCGCGCCAAAGCCCGCTTGCGGCCTCGCCGACAATCTTGTCCGTCAGGATCGCCGGGTATTTCCCCGCAAGATCCCAGGCCGAGAAGTAAGGCGTCCAGTCGATGTAACGGGCCAAGGTCGCGAGATCGATATCCTCGAACGTGCGCACGCCGGAATAGGTCGGCGCCGGGCGCTCATAGGCGTCCCAGTCGAGCTTCAGGGCCGCCGCGCGGGCTTCGGCAATCGACAGGCGCGGCTTGGGCGGCCCGTCCTTGCGGGATTCCCGCATCCGCTGGTAACGGGCCTGAGTCTGCGCAACGAGCGCCGGCTTGTCTTCGGCATTCAGCAGTGAACTCACGATCCCGACAGCCCGGCTCGCATCGGAGACATGGATCACGGGCGCGCACTGGATCACCGGGTCGACTTTCACCGCGGTGTGCGCCGGGCTGGTCGTCGCGCCACCGATCATCAGCGGCTGCGTCATGCCTCGCCGCTGCATTTCGGACGCTACATAGACCATTTCGTCGAGGCTCGGCGTGATCAGGCCCGACAGGCCGATGATGTCCACATTCTGCTCGATGGCCGTGTCGAGGATTTTCTCGGCGGCGACCATCACGCCGAGATCGACGATCTCGTAGCCGTTGCAGGCGAGCACAACGCCGACAATATTCTTGCCGATATCGTGCACGTCGCCCTTGACGGTGGCCATCAGCACCTTGCCGTTGGACACGTCGACCGTGCCTAGCCGGATCTTCTCTTCCTGAAGATAAGGCTCGAGATAGGCGACGGCGGCTTTCATGACACGGGCAGACTTCACGACCTGCGGCAGGAACATCTTGCCCGAACCGAACAGGTCGCCAACGACATTCATGCCGTCCATCAGCGGGCCTTCGATCACATGAAGCGGCCGCTCGACAGACTGGCGCGCCTCTTCCGTGTCCACTTCAATGAATTCCGTAATTCCGTGGACGAGGCTGTGTTCGATCCGTTTGGCGACCGGCGCTTCGCGCCAGCGCGTGTCCTTTTCCTGCACCTTGCCCTTCTGGCCCCGGAAGGATTCGGCAAGGTCGACCAGTCTCTCGGTCGCATCGGCGCGGCGGTTCAGGATGACATCCTCGACCCGCTCCCGCAGTTCCGGTTCGATATCGTCATAGATATCGAGCTGGCCAGCATTGACGATACCCATGTCCATGCCGGCTGGGATGGCATAGTAGAGGAAGACCGAGTGCATCGCCCGGCGCACGGGTTCGTTGCCCCGGAAACTGAACGACACGTTCGAGAGGCCGCCGGAGATATGGCAGCCCGGACACGTCTCACGGATCACCTTGGTGGCCTCGATGAAGTCGACAGCGTAATTGTTGTGTTCCTCGATCCCGGTCGCCACGGCAAAGACGTTCGGATCAAAAATGATGTCCTCCGGCGGGAAGCCGACCTCTTCGGTGAGAATCTTGTAGGCGCGCTGGCAAATCTCGATCTTGCGGGCGGCGGTATCAGCCTGGCCCGCTTCGTCGAAGGCCATGACAACGACGGCAGCGCCGTAAGCCAGGCAGGCGCGCGCATTCTTGCGAAAGGCATCCTCGCCCTCCTTCATGGAGATCGAGTTCACAACGGCCTTGCCCTGCACGCACTTCAGGCCGGCTTCGATGACCTCCCATTTGGAACTGTCAATCATCACCGGCACGCGGGCGATATCCGGCTCTGCCGCGATGAGGTTGAGGAAGGTGCGCATTGCCTCGACCCCATCCAGCATGCCTTCGTCCATGTTGACGTCAATGATCTGCGCGCCGTTCTCGACCTGGTTGCGGGCGACCTCGACGGCCGCCGGATAGTCGCCAGCCGTAATCATCTTGCGGAACACAGCGGAGCCGGTGACATTGGTACGCTCGCCAATATTGACGAAGTTGGAAGAAGCCTTGGTCATGATACCTGTCTAGCTTTTGGGCCGAACGATGCCGGGGAGGCCATCGATACTTTCGGCGTTTTTCTGGAAACAGCTTTCGGTCCAGTCGTCGACCGCCTTGTTGCCGATATATCGCGTCAGCTGGTCACGCTCGCCCTTGAACTCGTAGAACGGCACACCCCAGCCGCAGCTGTCGGCGATGCGGTGAATCTTGATGACGATCACAGCGCGGGCACGATCAAAACCGGGAAACAGAGCCAGCATTTCAGGATAGCGGGGATTGCCGACATCGATGGCTTCGCCCTGGCCATACAGGCGCAGGATATTGGCAGGCCCCTCAAACGCACAGAACATGATCGTGATACGCCCGTTTTCCTGCACGTGCGCCTGGGTCTCGATGCCGGAACCGCCAAGATCGAGATAAGCGACGGTCATGTCGTCGATGACCTTGAACGCGTCATAGCCCTTGGGCGACAGATTGATGTGGCCGTCAGCGCCTAAAGGCGCAGTGGCGACGAAGAACAGTTTCTGGGCCTCAATGAAGCGGATCAGCTTGTCGTCGAGCTTTTCGTAGGTCTTACCCATGCTTGCGCGCCCCTCCTGCATCCAGCGGCCAGTTGCCGCCGGTGATTTCATCATAGCCCTCTGTAGGCTGATTGTACCAGTATATCCACGCCTCGACGCCAGTCGGCGTAAAATCATCATCCAGCAACGGTATCTTCGTTCTCACATAGAGCGAAGTTGCCGGATCATCGGTGACATCCTCGAACGCGTCCATCGCCCCGATGAGCGACGCATCCATCAGTTGATACCGCACGCCGTGGCACAGCGTGTCGCCATCGACGACGCCCGGAAAGCCACCGAGGTCCAGCAACTTTCCCCGGAACCGGCAGGGTCCGAGAAACGTGCCCGAGGCCTCTAGCGGCAGGTCAGCCGGCATGCCTGCCGCGCCCTGTTTCAACAGGCCGTAGAACACGAACTGGTCGCCTGATCTGACCGGCCCGCCGGTCATGATGCCAGCACGAATGGTTCCAGCCCTGAAAGACGCATGTCGTGCGAGGTCGGCACCGGGTCACGCGGCTTCACGCCATCGACCGCCTTGGCAATGGCCGCGATATGCTCCGGCGTCGTTCCGCAGCAACCGCCCAGAATATTCACAATGCCGTCTTTCGCCCAGGCACCGACGGAGTTCGACGTCTCGTCCGGCGTCTCGTCATACTGGCCCATCTCGTTTGGCAGGCCGGCATTCGGATAGGCCGCGACCAGCGTGTCGGCGATACGCGACAGCGACGCGATGTGTGGCCGCATCAGGTCGGCGCCCAGGGCGCAGTTGAACCCGATTGCGAACGGCTTGGCATGACGCACGGAATTCCAGAAGGCCTCGACCGTCTGGCCAGACAGCGTACGGCCCGACCGGTCTGTGATCGTCCCCGAAATCCAGATCGGCAACTTGTCCATGCCTTCGGCTTCCAGGTCCATGATCGCCTTGATCGCCGCCTTGCAGTTCAGCGTGTCGGTAATCGTCTCGATCAGGTAGAGATCGACGCCGCCTTCATTGAGGGCCTGCACCTGCATACGGTAGGCGTCATAGACTTCATCGAACGTCACCGCGCGGTGGCCCGGATCATTCACGTTGGACGACATCGACAGCATCTTGTTGAGCGGGCCGATCGAACCGGCGGCGAAGCGCGGCTTGTCCGGCGTCTTGGCCGTCCACGCGTCGGCGGCAGCCCGCGCCAGCTTCGCGCCCTCGAGATTGATGTCGCGAACAGCTTCCGCATCCAGCTTATAGTCATCCTGTGCAATCGTCGTCGCCGAGAAGGTGTTGGTCTCGGAAATGTCGGCACCGGCCTCGAAATAGGCATTGTGCAGGTCGGTCACGATATCCGGCCGCGTCAGGCAGAGGATGTCATTGTTGCCTTTCATCTGGCCTTCATGGCCGACGAAGCGGTCGCCGAGGAAATCGGCTTCGTCGAGGCCACGTCGCTGGATCATCACACCCCACGATCCATCGAGGATCAGGATACGTTCCCTTGCGGCGGCCTTCAGGGCAGCGATGCGTTCAGTGCGGTTCATGTCAGTGCCTCATGCAGCCTGGGCAGGTTTCGGTTTCATGCCAAGCAGGCGGCATGTCGACAGTGCCAGCCCGGCCCGGTTCAGTGTGTAAAAGTGGAATGTATCGACGCCCTCATCGGCCAGCTTGTGGCAAAGCTCGGCCGCCACGTTGGCCGTGACGAGGTCGCGTGTTTCTTCGTCATCGTCGAGCCCCTCATAGAGACCATGCAGCCAGTCCGGCAGGCTTGCGCCGCACAGGGCTGAAATGCGCTTCAGGCCCTTGAAATTGGGCTGCAGCATGATCCCCGGTATGATCGGCATGGTGACGCCGCCTGCCCGCGCCCGCTCGAGAAAGCGCAGATAGGTATCGGGCTCGAAGAAGAATTGCGAAATTGCGCGGTCCGCGCCGGCATCCTGCTTGGCTTTCAGGAACGCGATGTCCTGGTCCCAGCCAAGGCTATCGGGATGCTGTTCCGGATAGCAGGATACGGAAATCTCGAATTGCTTGCCCAGCTCGGGCCGGTGCTCCCGCAGGCCCGCGATCAGTTCGACCGAGTCGCGAAACCCGCCCGGGTGCTGCTGGAACGCGGCACCCATGCCTTCGGTCGCATCGCCGCGCAACGCAACAATATGCCGAATGCCGGCATCCCAGTAGCCGTCGGCCACGTCGAGCACTTCAGCCTTCGTCGCAGACACGCAGGTCAGGTGCGCGGCGGGTAGCAGCTTCGTACTGCCGGCAATCCGCTTGACGGTGTCGTGCGTGCGCTCGCGGGTGGACCCGCCTGCCCCGTAAGTGACGGACACAAAGTCGGGCGCCATCGGCTCAAGCCGCTGCACGGTCTGCCAAAGGCGTTCAGCCATGGCGTCGCTCTTCGGGGGGAAGAATTCGAACGAAACGGACGGCGCGGAATCGGATTGGCGATCAGCGATCGACAGGGTGCTCATGCGTTGGCCTCCTCAGGCAGAGCCAGCTTTTCGGCGACCCAGATATTGACAACAAGTCCCGGGCTGGATGCATGGGGCGGGTCGAAAGAACGCGGTTCGGACAGCTTGAGCTTTGCGTCGGCGGCCCAGCTTGCCATATTGTCGTCTCGCATCCCGAGCCGGTGATGGCCATGCTCTTCGCGCAAGAATTCCAGGTCGTGGGCGGCGAAATCGACAACCAGCAAACGGCCTCCCGGCTTCAGCACGCGGCTGGCTTCGGCAATCACCTTGCCCGGGGCGTCCATGAAGTGAAGCACCTGATGGATGATGACGAGATCTGCCGAATTACTGTCAAACGGCACGGCGGTCACATCACCCTGACGGACGCGTGCGTCGACAATGCCCGCATGCTCGAGATTCGCCCTGGCGACAGTCAGCATGTGATGGCTGAGATCGATGCCCTCGGCCTCGCGCGCGCGAGGCGCGAACAGAACCAGCATGCGGCCCGTGCCGGTGCCAAAATCGATCACCCGATCGAAAGGGCCCGGCCCTGCAAGCTCAAGCAGGGCATCCTCGATGGATTCATTCGGATAGTGCAATGACCGGATCGTGTCCCAGGTGCCGGCAATTCCGGAAAAGAAGGATTCAGCAGATGCCGCCCGAACGGCCGACACTTCTGCGAGTTGCGCCGCATCCCTGCGCAGGGTCGGGGCTTCGATGAGGTCCTGCGTGAACAGCGAGTCGAGAAAAAGGCGACTCTCCCCCCGACTTGCGGCGCGGTAGAAGACGAATGAGCCTTCGGGCATCCGCTCGACCAGGCCGGCTCCGGTCAGCGCTTTCAGGTGGTGCGACAGTCTCGGTTGCGATTGTGCCAGCACCTGAACGAGTTCACCGACAGACAGGTCGCGCTGGCGAAGCAACGCCAGAATTCGCAAGCGGGTCGGTTCGCCTGCGGCGCGGAGACGGTCTATTGTGGAGGCGATATCTGGCTGCATATTGGCATATAAACATTAGTTTATATGTTTTGCAAGATTGCACGCACGACACAGTGCACATGAATTTACCAATTAGTCAGTTGATGCGCCCCTATTGAGCCTCCATTTACCGCCTTGAACCAGATACCGGGACCATTCTCATGCAATTTCGTTCTTTCGGTGCCGCGCTGATACTCGGCCTCAGCGCCTGCGCGTCGACGCCCCCGACTGAAACAGGCGCTGTCGCGGACCCGTATGAAGGGTTCAACCGACAGATGTTTGCATTCAACAACGGAGTCGACCGGTATGCGCTGGCCCCTGCGGCCTCGGCGTACGAGACGGTGACCCCCGCATTTGCCCGCGACCGTGTCGGCGACTTCCTTGGAAATCTCAAATCGCCGGCCATTTTTGTCAACGACGTGCTGCAGGCGGAACCCAACCGCGCAAGTGACACGTTCATTCGCTTCACGATCAACACAACGATCGGCCTGGTTGGCCTCTGGGACGCGGCAGAATATTTCGGAATTGACGGACATTCGGAAGATTTCGGCCAGACCCTCGCCGTCTGGGGAGTCGGAAGCGGCCCCTATCTCGTGATGCCTCTCCTGGGGCCGACCAACCCGCGTGACCTGTTCGGGTCCGGGGTCAACAGGGCGTTCGATCCTCTCACCTGGACCGAATTTGCCGGTCAGCCGGACCTGGATGACCAGATCGCCTTGGGCCGCGGGGTGCTGGGCGGCCTGAACGCAAGGGTCGCACTGGACGACCAGATCACGACCCTGAACGAACAACCGGAACCTTATGTGGCGCTCCGCCGTATTTATTCATCTCAGCGTCAGGCTGCCATTCGTAATGGTCAGGTCGTCGACGAATCGGAAGCCTATGATGATCTCCCTGATTTTGACGAATTTGAATATTAACCAGACCCTGATGACACAAACAGGAGCAGTTTATTGAACCGGATCACAATCACCGCCATGGCCGCGGCCGGACTCGCCCTGTGTGCCTTGCCGGCCGCCGCTGACGCCAAGACCGAAGCCTATGTCCAGGCGAATGCCAGCGAGGTCCTGGCGTCGCTGAACGACCCGGCCCTGACCGCTGACCAGCGCACCAGCGCATTCAGCACCTATATGGACAAATTTACCGACCTCGATGCCGTCTCGAACTTCGTGATCGGCAAGTACAGCCGCCGGTTCACACCGGACGAACTGGCAGCCTACCGCAAGGCATTCCGCACCTATGCGCTGGCCGTGTATGAGGCCCAGCTGGACGCCTATCGCGGCAAGGCGGTGATCGTGAAAGATTCCGTGGATCGGTCTGAAACCGATTCGATCGTGAATACCGTGATCGAGCGCCAGGATGGCCAGAACATGGACGTGCGCTGGCGCGTCCTGACCCGGGATGGCAAATACCAGGTCGTCGATGTTGCGCTCAATCTCGATGGCAACCTGATCTGGCTTGGCATCGAGCAACGGGCCCAGTTCATTGCTCTTCTGGATCGCGCAAACGGATCTGCAGATGCCTTGATTGCCAAGATTGAGAGCATGACGTCCGAGCTGAAAGCGTCGAAGCGAACCTGATCTGACAAAAATTAAGTGTTTTCCGGAGCTTGCAATCGCCTCTTGGAAGAATTTGGTTAAATTGTCACAGACTTCGTATATAAAGTGAAACCAAGGGCAACCAGAAGGCACAAGCCTTCTGGGTTTTTGCCTTGCCCGTTTCGGGCGTTCGGCACCGGATTACATCCGGATTGGTTTCAAGGTCCTAATGAGAGTTTCGGTCTACAGGGACAGATATCCAACCTCGTTTGTGGTGCCCCGGCGCAGCGGGCACCAGATCGACAGCCGCCTGTTTTTGCCTTTCGACAAGATATACGGCCGACTTGACGGTGTCGCGCTGCTCGCCCCCTTCCACAATGCCGATCTTGTCCATGCCTTCAACCGGGTACCGATCGGCGAGAAAAAGTACGTTATCTCGTTCGAGAGCCATCTGCCGCGTCGCTTCGGATTCGAGCGTGACAATTCCTACACCGACTGGATGATACGGGAATTGTCCGGTCGTCATTGCCGCCGGATCATTGCGCTGTCGCACTATGCCTGCAACCAGTTCATCAATCAGACAAAGGACCTCGATTCAGCCGGCGACCTGCTGGACAAGCTCATGGTGCGTCACCCGAACGTGCTCCTGGGCCTCAGGGAGGATGCGCTCGCCGACGATCTCGAGCACGGCCGCATGGATGATCTGGTGATCACCTTTGTCGGCGCGCATTTCGGACGCAAGGGCGGCTGCGTTGCAGCGCTAATGGCGCAAAAGGCGCATGCGCAAAACCTGCCCCTGCGCATCCAGGTCGTCTCGTCGCTCAAGGTCGGGGCCGTCACGTGGACCGATCCGACGAGCGACGGGTTTTTCGCGCCCTATATGGAGATGCTCAAGCTTCCCAATGTCAGGCTGTTCAGCGGCCTGCCGAACGGTGATGTCCGGCAGATGCTGCGCCGGTCGCACTTCGGCTTCCTGCCCACCTTTTCCGATACGTTCGGCTATTCGATTATCGAGGCCATGGCCGAGCACGTGCCGTCAATCGCGACCCCGGTACAGGCCATTCCGGAATTCCTGCAGGACGGGGTCAACGGACTGATGCTGCCCCTCGACGTGGATGAACTGGGTCATTGGGTCCAGCCGCCGGGCAACCAGCGGCACACAGAATCCTATGCCCGTTTCTATGAAGACGAGATCGAAAAGCTGGCAGACCATGCTCTGGACGCACTCCGCCCCTATTTCGACGCTCCCGACAAAATGCTGCCGCTGCGCCGCAATGCCCGGCTGACAGCCGAGAAAATGTTCTCGCCGACCGTATCGGGGGCGTTTTACGATCCGTTCTATGAACGCGTCGCCGCCGAAAGCCTGTCCAGCCGGCCCGAACGGGGGCCGCTCGACGTGTGCTCGCCGACCATTGCCGAATTGGCCGACCAGCTGGCCTGACGTCCGGTTCACCGCATACATTCGGAACCCTCGCAGGGCTCAGGCTTTATATGGCCTGAGGCTGACGCGGGATGGCAATATACGAATGGTGACACGATGGAACCTGCTCCGGCTTGTGTGTGTGCTGGCCCTGTGGGCGTTGCCGGTCCTTCAGGGCACCGGCCAGACCCCCGATCCGGCCACCCAACAGCTGGTCCAGACCCGGGCCGATGCGCCTGACGACCAGGCCATCGAAAATCGCATCTCGGCCATTTTCTCGGAAATCGACTCCCTCGCCCATGTCGAGGTCGAGGTGCGCCAGGGCGTGGTATCACTGACGGGCACCGTATCAAACTCCGCGACGGCGCTGCGCGCCACCGATATTGCCGGACGTTTGGAGGGCGTTGTTACGGTCGAGGACAAGATCGACCGGACACTTGATATCGAGGGCAACGTTTCGCCACTCGTCGACAATTTCAATGCCAGACTGAAAAGCTATTACCGCGCCCTGCCGCTTCTCGGACTGGGACTGGCCCTCTTCCTGACCATCAGCCTTGCCGGGCACCTGCTGGCGAACTGGATGTGGCTGTGGCGCCGTGTGCTGCGTAACCCTTTCCTCGCCGAGCTTGTCTCGCAGGCGGTGCGCGTCGCCTCAATTGCGGTCGCGCTGGTGCTGGCGCTGAGCCTGGTCGGGGCGACCGCCCTGATGGGGACCATAATCGGCGGCGTCGGTGTGCTGGGCATCGCCATCGGTTTTGCCGTGCGGGACAGTCTTGAGAACTATATCTCCTCGATCATGCTGAGCTTGCGCCAGCCGTTCCGTGCCAACGAGCATGTTGTGATCGGCGATCAGGAGGGCAAGGTGGTGCGCCTGACGTCGCGTGCAACGGTGCTGATGACGCTGGACGGAAACCACCTGCGCATCCCGAACGCAACCGTGTTCAAGGCCATAATCCTGAACTATAGCCGCAACCCCGAGCGCCGCTTCGAGTTCGACCTTGGCGTGGACGCGAATGATGATCCGGTGGCCGCGATGACGCTTGGCCTGGACACGCTGGACGCCCTGCCCTTTGTCCTGAAGCAGCCTGACGCGACGGCGTTCATCCTGACCGTGGGCGATTCCAATATCGTGCTCCGGTTCCAGGGGTGGGTGAACCAGACGGACAGTGACTTCAACAAGGCGCGGGGCCTCGCCATCAGCGCGACCAAGGACGCGCTGGAAACCGGCGGCTTCACATTGCCTGAGCCGATCTACCGGCTTCGGTTCGATGGCGCCGTCGATGCGGATGCCATCAGCCGCGCACTGGGGACCGGCGAGCCGGACCGCCGCAAACCGGCAAAGCCGCCGATCCCAGAAGGTTCAGACGCCCTGAATGTCGCGCCAGACCACCATATCGAACAGAAGGTGGACGAAGAACGCGCCGAAGCCATGGAGACGGATCTCCTGGATTCCGAGCGACCGGTGGAATAGGCGTTAGCGCGCGAACTTCTTGAACTTCAGGCGCTTCGGATTCACCGCGTCTTCGCCGAGACGGCGCTTCTTGTCTTCGAGATAGGATGAGAAGTCGCCTTCGAACCATTCGACATGGCTGTTTCCCTCGAACGCGAGGATGTGCGTGGCCATGCGGTCAAGGAACCAGCGGTCGTGCGAGATGATAACGGCGCAGCCCGGGAAATTGTCGAGGCCTTCTTCGAGGGCCTGCAGCGTTTCCACGTCGAGATCGTTGGTCGGTTCATCGAGCAGGAGCAGGTTGTGGCTGCCCTTCAGCATCTTGGCCAGGTGGACGCGGTTGCGTTCACCGCCCGAGAGCAGGCCGACTTTCTTCTGCTGGTCGGTGCCCTTGAAGTTGAAGGCGCCGACATAGGCGCGTGACATGACTTCCACGCCGCCAAGGTCGATCACATCGGTGCCGCCGGAGATTTCCTCCCAGACGTTCTTGTTCGGGTCGAGCTTGTCGCGGCTCTGGTCGACATAGCCAATCTTGACGGTCTCACCGACGCGCAGGGTGCCGGAGTCTGGCTCTTCCTGCTTGAGGATCATCTTGAACAGGGTCGACTTACCGGCGCCGTTCGGGCCGATCACGCCGACAATACCGCCGGGCGGCAGCTTGAAGCTGAGGTCTTCGATCAGGAGGTTGTCGCCAAACGCCTTGCGCAGATGCTCGGCCTCCAGAACCACGCCGCCGAGACGCGGGCCCGGGGGGATGCGGATCTGCGCGGTCATGACCTTCTCGCGTTCGGCCTGGGACGCCATGTCTTCATAGGCGCTGATACGGGCCTTGGATTTCGCCTGGCGGGCTTTCTGGCCGGAGCGGACCCATTCGAGTTCCTTGGCCAGCGTGCGCTTGCGGCCGGTGTCCTCACGGGCTTCCTGCTCCATCCGCTTGGCCTTCTGCTCGATCCAGGCGGAATAATTGCCCTGATACGGGATGCCGCGGCCACGATCGAGTTCGAGGATCCAGTTGGTGATGTCATCGAGGAAATAGCGGTCGTGGGTCACGAGGATGACGCAGCCGGGGAAGTTGATCAGGTAGTTCTGCAGCCAGGCGACGGTTTCGGCGTCGAGGTGGTTGGTCGGTTCATCCATCAGGATCATGTCGGGCTTCGACAGCAGCAGCTGGCAGATAGCGACGCGGCGGGCTTCGCCGCCTGACAGGCTGGCGACGTCGGCATCATTCTCCGGACAGCCCAGAGCGGTCAGCGCCATGTCGATCTTGGAGTCGATGTCCCAGGCATCTGCCGCGTCGATCTGCTCCTGCAGCGTGGTCATCTCTTCCATCAGTTCGTCGGAATAGTCCTCGCCGAGCTTTTCCGAAATGCCGTTGAACTGATCCAGCATCTGCTTTTCGGGGCATTTCGAGGCGACGTTCTCGAACACGCTCATCGTCGGATCCAGCTTTGGCTCCTGCGGCAGGTAGCCGACCTTGACGCCTTCGGCCGCCCAGGCCTCGCCCTGGAAATCCTTGTCTTCGCCGGCCATGATCCGCAGCAGGGTCGACTTACCCGAACCGTTGACGCCGACGACGCCGATCTTGGCATCGGGCAGGAAATTCAGGTGGATGTTCTCGAACACCTTCTTGCCGCCAGCATAGGCCTTGGTCAGGCCTTGCATTTGGAAAACGTATTGGGGACCGGCCATGGCGGGGTATTCCTGTGCAAACGGGTATGGGACGCGCTGTACTTGCGCGCGCGCCGCGGAAAATCAAGCGGTCAATGGCAATGCTAGTCCGCAAAGCCCCAGGTGATCCGCCCCTCTTCCGAAAGCTTTCCGAGCCAAATGCGATCATGGCTGGGAAATACGGTCAGCTGCGGGTTGGCCTGCATCAGGTCGTGAATGGCCCGTATCTGCTGCCGGATGGCGGCACGGTCTTCGTCCGGATCGAACACGATGAATTGCGTGAAAACCGGACGCATCGTCAATTCCTCAATGGATGACATCGACCAGACCGTGTCACCGATCATCAGGTATTCATGGCCGTTCTGCAGCGTGATGAAAAACAGCTGGGCGCCGGGTGTGTGTCCGGCCATCGGGATCGCCACCACGCCGGGCGCGACCAGTTGGACCGTTCCGTCCAGGCGGGGCGGCAGGTCGCGCAGCACGGCAGGCAGGTCGCCATCTGCGAATTGCGGCAGGGTCGCCAATTGCGGCGCGTTCAGCCAGAGACGTGGCGCGATGACGTCTGGCTGCGGGTGCCGCGCAATCGCCATGACATGGTCGAGGTGCTCATGCGTCATCAGGACCTTGTCGGCCTCCAGCATTGCAGCGACGACCGTTCGATAGGCCGCATCGTCGAAGACCCAGTCTTCCGGCGCCTGAACCATGCCCTCGGAAGTCGCCCGGTCGAGCGCGCCGCCGATGACCAGCGTGCTGCCCGGAAAGACGATCTGGACGGAATTGTAACTGGTGAGCCATTGGCCGGTAAAAGCGCCCGCGCGGGCCGCGAGCATGGGCGCCGAGTCGTGACCGACTTCCAGCACACGAATTTCTGTCGGCAGGTCACCCCCCGCGTCGCGGATCATGCTGCGCCATTGATCAATGTCCAACAGTCCCGGCGCCGCGCCGGGCGCCTTGCTGAATCCGGCAAAAAGCCACCATCCGGCAGCGATGACAAACACGGCCAAAGCCGCAACCAGTCTCACGATCCATTTCAGCATTGCGACACTCCCCTTTTTGCCACGCTAGCAGTATCGTGAACAAATTGCAATTTGTTCAGCGTTCACGCAGCATGACTGGCGGCGGCGACAGGCGTGTCCTAGCGGCTATTGCAAGCGATCACGGCGGCCTGATCATCGTCCGACATGACAATGTCCAGGCGTGCGAGCTCTGCCGCTGCCCCATCGTTGCCCAAGCGTTCTGCCTGCTTGAACCAGTACCATGCGGCCACGAAATTCACGTCGCCCGCATGGCCGCCCGCATGGGCAATACCGAGGTTGAAGGCGCACCGGCTGTCGCCGAGGTCGACGCCCCGGGCCCACCAGCCGAGCGCGGCGTCGAAGTCCCGCGGGCCGCCAGAACCAGTCATCATCATGGCACCAAGATGGGTGATGGCATCAAGTTCGCCGTCTTCGGCCGCGAGCAGGAACAGGGTGCGGGCCCGCGCCTCGTCCTTTTCGCCGCCCAGCCCGCGCACGAGCATGAAGCCGAGATTGAAACGCGCGGCCGGCAGGCCGGTCTCGGCGGCCTGGTGATAGTAGGCTCTTGCGGCGGTCAGGTCCTGGTGGACTCCCCGGCCATGGTGCAGCATTGTGCCGAACGTATTGGCGGCGGCGGCATGGCCGTCATTGGCGGCCTTGCGCATGGCTTCGACCGCTTTCAGGAGCGATTCCCCGCCTTCGCTGCCGTCTAGCAGCGTCTGCATTCGTTCATAATTGAAGGTCCCCACATCCATGCCGATACCTTAAATAAGGCTTGCTCGCTGGCTAGTCGGAAAACACAGTTTTGCCACAATAAATCAATCAGTGCGCGATTATTCAGCAGCGGGATGACAGGCGCACATTCGACGCTAGTGTGCGCGCTAGAGCCAGCGGAGAGCCGAATTGCCTGATTCCACAACAGTACTGACGCCGGAGCGGCTGTACGCCTCCCCTTCCCTGTCGGGCCCGGCTCCAAGGGGCGTGAAGTTTTCCCCGGACGGCAAGCGGGTGACCTTCCTGAAAGGACGCCCGGATGATCAGGATCGGCTGGATCTCTGGCAGTTCGACGTCCAAACAGGCATTCAGAGCCTTCTGATCAATTCGCAGCTGTTGCAACCTCACGACGCAGAGCTCTCCGAAGCGGAGAAGGCTCTGCGCGAGCGCAAGCGGATTGCAGGCGCCAAGGGCATTGTCGATTACAGCTGGGGCACGGCGGACACGATACTGGTGCCGCTGGGGGGTGACCTGTACCTGGTAAGCCTGGGCGAAGGGGAACCGCAGGTCCGCCAGCTGACCGATACGGATGCATTCGAGACCGACGCGAAAGTGTCGCCGAAGGGGCGTTATGCCAGCTTTGTGCGCGAGGGCGCGCTGTATGCGATCGACCTTGAAAACGGCAACGAGACCCGCCTGTCGCCAGCGGCGGAGCCGGACAAGGCCATCTCGTATGGCGTTGCCGAGTTCGTTGCGCAGGAAGAGATGCATCGTTTCACCGGATACTGGTGGAGCCCGGACGACCATTATGTCGCCTATACGCGCGTGGATGAATCCACGGTCGATATCATACCACGCTTCGACATAGAGGCGGACAAGGTGACGGTCATCGAACAGCGATACCCGCGCGCCGGACGGCCAAATGCGGTGGTGGACCTGTTCGTGCGGGACATGGCGACGGGGGAAACTGCCGAGATCAACTGGCGGAGAGACGACTGGGGCGCAGCGACGGACCAATATTTGGCGAGGGTCAACTGGTTGCCGGATGACGCCCTCGTCGTACAGGGCGTCGACCGAAACCAGACCCGCCTCCGCCGCACCGTGTTCAGCGTTCCGGACGGAACACCCGCCGCGATGGGCGAAGAAGACCAGCCCTGCTGGATCAATCTCGACACTGATTTCATCGCCTTCTCACCGGAAGCGCATGGTCGTGACAGCGTCCAGCCGGTGCACGTTCTCACAACGACCGAAGCGTCTGGCTTTCGTCATGTCGCCTGCCTGAACCGGCGCGGCGAAGGCCACGCCGTCACAACCGGACCCTGGGCCGTCGACAAGGTGCTTGCCGTCCTGCCCGAGGATGAAGCGGTGCTGTTCACGGGCCATGCCGATACCCCGCTCGAGCGCCACCTCTATACGGTGCCGCTGTCGGGCGGTGAGCCTCAGCGCATCACGGCGCCCGGAAGGTCATGGGCAATCACGATGGCTGCGGACGGCAAGTCCTTTGTCGGCACAAGCGCGTCGCCGGGCCAGCCGCCGCAGGTCGGGCTCTACAGGGCCGACGGGTCGCTGATCGCGTGGATCGAGGAGAACGCGCTGGATGAGACGCATCCCTATGCGCCGTTCCTGTCTGATCATGCCGAACCGGAATTCGGGACGCTGAAGGCGGAAGACGGACAGGACCTCTACTATTCCATCCTGAAGCCGCCGCGCTTTGACCCCACCAAGACATATCCCGTGATCGTCGAGGTCTATGGCGGGCCGCATGTGCAGACGGTCGTCAATGAATGGGGCCGGGTGTCGGACCAGTTCTATGCCCGCGCGGGATACATCCTGTTCCGGCTGGACAATCGCGGCAGCGCAAACCGGGGCAAGGCCTTCGAGGACGTCATCTATCGCCGCACGGGCGGGCCGGAAGTGCGCGACCAGCTGGCCGGCGTCGACTGGCTGAAGGCGCAGCCCTACGTGGACGGGACCCGCATTGCGATACAGGGCTGGTCCTATGGCGGCTACATGACTTTGATGACCGTGCTGCAGGCGCCGGAGGGCACGTTCGCGGCGGCAGCCGCCGGCGCGCCTGTGACCGATTGGCGGCTCTACGACACGTTCTATACCGAGCGCTACATGGACACGCCGGAAGACAATCCGGACGGCTACGAGGCCTCCAGCGTCTTCCCCTATGTCGACAATCTCACCACGCCCCTGCTGCTGATGCACGGCATGGCGGATGACAACGTGACCTTCGACAATACGACGCGGCTGATGGCGGCGCTGCAGGAGAAGGGCAAGCCTTTCGAGCTGATGACCTATCCCGGCCAGCGCCACGGCATTCGCGGCGAGGCGCTGCAGGTGCATTTGATGAAGACGCGGATGGCGTTCCTGGAGCGCCACCTCAAGACTGATCCGCGGAAACCATCATGATGGATAATCTCGACCGGATCCCGCTCATCTTTATCATCTTCGCCTGTCTCTCCCTCGGGCTCGCTCCGTTCATGCCGGAACCGCATATCTGGGAGAAACTGAAAATGCTGGCTGCGGGCACGCTGCGCCGGCCAGCTGACATTTTCGACTTGTTCTTTCATGCCTGGCCCTGGGTGTTGCTGGTCGCAAAGCTGGCGCGCATGGCGGTGGTGAAATGATGATCAAGCCCTGGAAGACCACCGCGAGCCACCAGACATTCAAGGACAGGTACCTGTCGGTGCGGACCGACCAGTGCGAGCGCGAGGACGGCCATGTCGTGCCGACGTATCATGTCATCGAGCAGACCGAGTGGGTAACGCTCATTCCGGTTACGGATGAAGGCAATGTCGTTCTGATCCGCGAGTATCGCCATGCGGGCGGCGTCGTCCTGCTGGGCGTGCCGGGCGGCGTGATGGATCCGGGCGAAACGGACGCGGAGGCCGCCGGACGCCGCGAGCTGCAGGAAGAGACCGGCTATACGGCGCGCGAAATGATCCCTGTCGGCACCTGTTACGCCAATCCCGCGATTCAGGACAATCGGGTACATTATTTCCTCGCCACCGGCTGTACGAAAACCCACGCGCAAGCGCTGGACCCGAACGAGGAGATCGAGGTGCTGGAAATGCCCTATCAGGAATTTCTCGCCTATGAGGAGCTGGACGTGCAACACGGCCTTCACGCGGCGGCCTTGTTTTACACCGAGCGCTTTTTCAGCAAGCATCCGGAGAAGCGCCCATAGCGGCGAATCCATACGAGGAAACGACCATGCCTGCCTTCCAGCCAACCGCCGACCAGTTCCGCGCCTTTCGCGACGATCCGTATGACGGGCCCGTCGCGCAGGTGAACCTGCTGAAGTTTCGCGTGAAGGCGGCATATGCCGAGGGCGACCCGGAGCACGGCGAAGCGATCAGCGGCGAGGCCGCCTACCAGCGATACTCGGAAGCCTTCTCTGTCGCGGCGGCGGAAGTCGGCGGCACGACCCTGCTGCTGGCATCGACCGAGCGCTATTTCATCGGCGGGGGCGACTGGGACGGCGTGCTGGTCAACCATTTCCCGACGCGGCAGGCTTTCATCGCCACGCTGAACCATAAGGACTACAAGTCCATGTCGCGCCATCGCGACGCGGGCCTCCTGTGCCAGGAACTGATCGTGACCCGACCGAGCTGGGTGAGCGAAGAGAAGCTGTGACGGCCTATATCGCCCTTCTGAAAGCGGTCAATATCGGCGGCACGGGCCGGTTGCCGATGGCCGATCTTGTGAAGCTTTGCGAAGAGGCAGGCTTCAAAAAGGTAAAGACCTATATCGCCAGCGGCAACGCCATCTTCACAAGCCCGAAAAGCGCAAAGCAGGTGGAATCCGTACTCGAACAAAAGGTTGAAGAATATTTCGGCAAGCCTGTGCCAGTCATGGTTCGGACCGTCGCGGAACTGGAAACAGCCCTCAAGGCCAGCCCCTTCCATGAGATGCCCGGCAACAAGGCCGCCATCTGCTTCCTTGATGCACCACCACCGGAAGATTTGTTCGCCGGCGCGCGGCACCAGACAAATGAAGAAGCCGTTGCGGGCAAACGAGAGATATATCTCTATTATCCGGATGGCGCTGGCCAGTCGAAATTCGTACTGCCCGCGGCGAGGAAAGGCACGGCCAGAAACATGAACACGATTAATAAACTGGTTGAACTGGCGAGCGCGCTCTAGACACGCCGCAATGGGAGAAAAGCCAGCATGAGTCATTACGAAGTCTATGGAGGGCTCGGATCACCCTATTCCATGAAGGTGCACCCGGCGCTGCGGGCGAAACGCCTGCCGCAAATGCCTCGAGGCCCTGCGCACGGAATGGGCCGGGCTGGACAAGGCGGCCAAAGCGGCGCTGAAGGAGTCCATTGGCGAAGGAGCGTCCCTGCTTGACTGACACATTTTCCCCGATCAGCCGCCTGCTGCATCACCGCACCCAGGGCCTCGTCAAGGGCGATCCGGTGTCGTTGCCGATCATCGCATCCTCGACATTCCACCTGCCGGGCGAGCCGGACGGCAGCCATTTCTATGGTCGCAACGGCAACCCGACGGTCGAGGCGGTAGAGGCCGAGATCGGCATCCTGGAAGACGCGGACGTGGTCTGCTTCCCGTCGGGCATGGCGGCGATTGCCTCGATTTTCTATTCGGTGCTGCGGCCCGGCGACACGGTGCTGGTGCCGTCGGACGGCTATTACAATGTGCGCAACCTGCTGGCTGCGCAATTCGAACCGATGGGCGTGGCCATGCGCACCTGCCCGACGGCGGACATGGCCGAGGCGGACATGACCGGCTGCAGGCTGGTGCTGATCGAGTCGCCGTCCAACCCGGGGCTGGCCGTGTGCGACATTGCGAAAACCGCGCAGCGCGCGAAAGCGGCGGGCGCGCTGGTAATGGCCGACAATACGACCGCCACGCCGCTATGCCAGCAACCGCTGGACCTGGGCGCCGATTTCAGCGTGCTGTCGGATACCAAGGCCATGGCCGGCCATTCGGACGTGCTATGCGGCCATGTGGCGACGCGGGATGCCAAATTGTACGAAGGCGTGAAGACATGGCGGCGGCTGGCGGGCGCGATCGTCGGGCCGTTCGATGCCTATTTGCTGCACCGGGGGCTCGAGACGCTGGAGGTGCGTCTTGGCCGCATGAATGCCAATGCGCTGGCCGTGGCCGAAGCCGTACAAGGACATAAGGCGGTTCTGGCCGTGAACTATCCCGGATTGGGCAATGACCCGTTTCATCAGACAGCACGGCGGCAAATGCGTGGTTTCGGGCCGATTGTCAGCTTCACACTCTCCAGCCAGGCGAATGCGGACGGGTTCATTTCCGCCTGCCCCCTCCTCTCTCCGGCGACGAGCTTCGGCGGCGTGCATTCGAGCGCGGAGCGCCGGGCGCGCTGGGGGGACTCGATTCCGGAGGGATTCGTGCGATTCGCCGCAGGAATCGAGCCGACGCGCGACCTTGTTGCCGCTGTGACACAGGCGCTCGATACACTGTCCTGAGACGGAGCGGTCGTCGTGACATATCCCGGAATCTGGTATAGTTCTTGCTGACTATGGGCGGGACCCACGCCATGAAACGATTGAGTATAGTTCTTTTTTTTGCCCTGGCCGGGGGATTGGCCTGGGGCTGGTTCAAGCTGAACCAGCCGGCTGAGCCTATGGAGATGTCGGAACCGCTGCGCATCGAGCAGGGCGTGGTGATCGGCGGCATCGACCATGACAACCCGGACATCAAGGTCTTCAACGGCCTGCCCTACGCGACAGCCCGGCGCTGGTCGGCCCCCGATACCGCCCCTCAATGGGGCGCGATTCCGCGCGATTCCCGCAGGTTTGGCGCAGAATGCCTGCAGCCGCGCGCGGGCCTTGGCGGGTTCGTCAATGACATCGTGGAAGGTGTCGGCCTGCCCTGGTGGAAGCGCATCCTGGCCGAGAAATACCTCGCCGCCCAGCCGCGCCCGCTGGAATCCGAGACCTGCCTTTTCCTCAACGTGCGCACCGGAAACCTGGACGGCGATACGCCTGTTCCGGTGATGGTGTGGATCCATGGCGGCTCGCACCAGGCGGGGGCCGGCTCGACCAGCATCTACCAGTCGAACGGACTTGTCGAAAAAGGCGTTGTCCTGGTGACGATCAATTACCGGCTTGGCCCGCTCGGCTATCTCGCCCACCCCGCACTGACGGAAGCCGATGGCACATCCGGCAATTACGGCCTGCTGGACCAGATGGCGGCGCTGAGCTGGGTCCGCCGGAATATTGCGAGCTTTGGCGGGGACCCGAACAATATCACCGTGTTCGGAGAGAGCGCGGGCGCACAATCGGTCAGCGAACTGATGGCCTCGCCCTATTCTGCCGGCCTGTTCGACAAGGTGATCCTCGAGAGCGGATCGAGCAGCTATAATGCACTGCACCTGAAAAAGTCACCGCTGGCCAGCGTGCGCAGCGCCGAGGATGTCGGCACCGAGTTCCTGTCGACACTCGTCCCGCCCGCTGCGGTTGCGGCTGACCTGCGGGCCATTCCCGCTGCGGCCATCATCTCGCGGGCCGAAGCGCGCAGCGACCTGGTCGGCTATTTCCTGCCCAATGTGGACGGCAAGGTGTTGCCGGAAATGATCGGCAAGGCGATCCGCGACGGTAACGTGCCGCACCTGCCGATGCTAGCCGGGTACAATGCCGACGAGGGTTCGCTCTTCTATGACGATATCCGGTCGCCCACGGTCCTGTCGAAGCAGATCACCGGTTCGCTGGAGGAACGCGAGGACGCGCTGGCCGATGTGTTCGGCATGAACCCGGCAAAGGCCCTGCAGTCTCTGTATGGGATGGAAAGCCTGGAAACCTGGGACCGAGGCGCCGCCGACATGCTGGGCGACGACATGTTCGGCGTGCACATGCGCTTTATCGGCAAGCAGAATGCCGATGCCGGACAGCCGACCTGGATGTACATGTTCTCGCGAACCTGGCCGTCCCGGCACCAGACCATCGGGGCCTATCACTCGGCCGAAATCCCGTTCGTGTTCGACAGCCATTCGCCCCTGCTGCCGGTATCGCATGCGGATGGCAAACTGACCGACATCATGACCAGCTACTGGACGAATTTCGCCCGCACGGGAAACCCGAACGCGGAGGGCCTTCCGGAATGGCCTACATACACGTCCGAGACCGACACCTGGAACGAACTGCACTATCCAGTCGAGCCGCACCGGGAACTGCGGGCGCGCAAACTGGACATCCTGGAAGAGAACCTGATCGCCCGGATCGAGGCGGTCACCGAGGTGGTCGCGCCGCTCGACATGGCGCTGAACACGGAGCCAGGTGTCCTGTCAGGCGACGAGGAGGCTGTTGCAGATAGCAACTAGGCCTTCGAGATCGGCCGCATCGAACGCGTCGAGTTCAGTGGAATCCACGTCCAGTACAGCCGCCAGTTCGCCTTCAGCGCTGAACACCGGCACAACGACTTCCGAATTCGACGCCGAATCGCAGGCAATATGGCCCGGGAATGCGTGCACGTCCGGCACCAGGATCGGTTCGCCGGTGGCTGCGACATGGCCGCAGACGCCCTTGCCGAACGGGATTCGCAGACAGCCGAGCGTGCCCTGATAGGGCCCGACCACGAGCTCGCGGGGCTTCAGCGGGTCAACAACATAGAATCCGGTCCAGAAAAAGCGCGGCGCCATGGCCTGGGCGAGGATGCAGGCGGCGGTCGCATAGCGTGCCGTGACGGAGGTTTCGCCGGAAACGACACTGTCGATTTCCGCTTTCAGGTCGCGATAGTGCTCAGCCTTGTCCATGTTCCGCCTCATCTCTGCCGTGGAGCGGCTATATCGGGTGGACCGGGCCGCGGGGCAATAGGGCGTTGAAGCAACGCGCAACCTCTGGAATAGTCTGCGAAACGGGCAGGCAGCCGGGGCGCCTGAGGCAGGAGGGTCGAATCGTGAGCTTGCCGATCCGGATGGGAGCGCTGTGCGCGCTCGCCTGCGCGCTGGCGTCGCCTGTGGGCTGGACGCAGCACACGATGGAACCGATCAGCGTTCACGATGACGACTATGACGCGGATGAAGACTACGGCCCGCGGACCGATCTGGAGGCTCTGGATGCGGCCCATGCCGCCTATCTGGAAAAACCTGACCTACAATTGAAGCGACCAGAGTATGACGCCCCGCCACCGGATTTCGATCCACCGAAACCGCCGCCGCGCTGGCTGACAGCCATTTTCGATTTCCTTGGCCATCTCGGGCCGCTGCTTCAGGTCCTGTTCTGGGCGGCGATTGCGGCGGTGGTTGCAGGCGTTCTCTATTTCCTGTTCGGCGAGGCGATCCGCGTGCGGTTCGGCAAGTCCGGCAAGGGCAAGGTGGACAATCCCGACGATGTACTGCTCGACCTGCGGCCGGATGCCCATGCAGCACGCTCGTTGCTGGACGAGGCCGACGCGCTGGCGCGGGCAGGCAAGTTCGCCGAGGCCGTGCACCTGCTGCTGTTCCGGTCGATCGACGATATCCAGCAGCGGCTGGAAGGCGGTGTGCCGCGTTCGCTTACGGCGCGCGAAATTGGCGGGCTGGGTAACCTGCCGGAACGGGCCAAACGCGGCCTCGGCCCGATCATCACGATCGTCGAGCACAGTTTCTTCGGCGGACGCGACGTGGATGAGACCGGCTGGAGGACAGCGCGCAATTCCTATGAACAGTTTGCCTTCGGCGAGGCCTGGGCATGAGCGACAAGACCGGCAACTCGCCCTTTGCGGCGCGGACAGTGGCCGTATTGCTGACGATTGCAATTGTGTCCTTCGGCGCGGTGATTGTTCTCGCCGGATGGGCGCCGGAACTGCGCGACCGCAACCATGCGGGCGACCATCCGTTTTCCACTTCGGCGCTCGGGTTCAACGGTATCGTGCAGCTGCTGGACGACCAAGGTTACCCGGTCGACGTCTCTCGGCTGGAACACCGGCTTGAAGGCCGCGACTGGGGCCTAATGGTTGTCACCCTGTCGCCTTGGGGCATGGGCAGCAAACTGCAGGACATCACGCTGCAACCGACGACACTGATCGTCTTGCCGAAATGGATCGGGCAGACCGATCCGTTCAATGCAAGGCGACAGCGCGATACGCGATTCATACAGGCGCGCAGCCTGAACGACCTCCTGGACGACCTGAATATTGATGGAGAGATCGGCCGGATCGATGTGCCGGACCGGACCGACACGCCGTTCGGCGGCATGGCGCTGAGGCCGGACCTGAAGATGCAGGTCATCCGCTCAGAGTCGCTGGTGCCAATTGCGGGGACGGATGACGGAATCCTGCTGGGCAAGCTGGACGATCGGGACATCTATGTGCTGGCCGATCCCGACATGCTGAACACGTTCGGCCTGGCCGAACGGGAGAATGCGCGCTTCGCCGTCCAGCTGATGGACTGGCTGCGCTATGACGAGGCCGAACCGATCATTTTCGACGCGACGCTGCATGGCTTTATCCGGTCTGAAAACCTGTTGCAGATGATGTTCGACATTCCTTTTGTCGGCGCGACGCTGGCCGCGCTGGCTGCTGCCTTCCTGCTCGGCTGGGCGGCGCTGGTCCGGTTCGGCCCGACAGCGCGGGAGACCCGTGTGATCGCGCTGGGCAAGCAGGCGCTGGTCGACAATTCGGCGGGCCTGTTCACGATGGCACGGCGGGAGACGCACCTTGCGCCGGGCTACCTGACAATGATCCGGCGGCGGGTGGCGCGCGAGATCGCCGCGCCGAAAACGATGACCGAAGCCCAGCTGTCCGCCCTGTTCGACCGGCTGGGGCCGGAAGAGCAATCGGGAAAAACATTTTCACAAATCGAACGCGGCCTTCGTACGGCATCTGCCAGTCGCGAAGAGCTGATGACCAAGGCCCGCGAACTGTATCGCTGGCGACGCGACATTCTCAGGAGAAGCACGCATGAACGTAAGTGACATCAAGGCGCTGGCCGGGAGCATCCGCAGCGAAGTGCGCAAGGCGGTGATCGGCCAGGACACGACGGTCGACATATTGCTGACGGCGCTGTTTTCGTCCGGACACGTCTTGCTGGAAGGCCCGCCGGGGACAGCCAAGACGCTGCTGGCGCAATGCTTCGCCAAATCGATCTCGCTGGATTTCGGGCGTATCCAGTTCACGCCGGACCTTATGCCGGGCGATGTGCTGGGCACCAACCTGTTCAATTTCCAGACAAACGAATTCAGCCTGACCAAGGGACCGATCTTCACCGACCTGCTGCTGGCCGACGAGATCAACCGGACCCCGCCGAAGACTCAGGCCGCCCTTCTGGAAGCGATGCAGGAGCGGAAGGTGACGATTGACGGGGAAGCCTATCCGCTGAACCCGCGCTTCACCGTGATCGCGACGCAGAACCCGATCGAGCAGCAGGGCACCTATCCCCTGCCCGAGGCGCAGCTGGACCGGTTCCTGTTCAAGCATACGCTGGACTATCCGAGCCGCGAGGAAGAATTCGCCATCGTCGCGCAGCACGGCACGCGGACGGGCATGAACACGCCGGCTTCATTCGGCATCGAGTCGGCGATCTCTGCTGCAGACCTGGACACGGCGGTCGGGGTCGTCTCGCAGATCACGCTGAAGGACGACATCATCTCCTATATTGTCGACCTGATCCGGGCGACGCGGGAAACCCCGGCGCTGGAAACCGGCGCAAGCCCGCGGGCCGCGGCGGCGCTGGCCACGGCAGCACGAGCCAAGGCCGCGATTGACGGGCGCGACTTTGTCATACCGGACGATGTGAAGACGCTGGCCCTGCCGGCGCTGCGCCACCGCATCCTGCTGTCACCGGCTGCCGAGATTGAAGGCAAGACGACGGATGAAACACTGGCAGGCATCATCGAACAGACGGCGGCGCCACGGTGATTTCGCCGACGCCTCGTGCGGTCTTCCTGATGCTGCTCGGCGCGCCGTTGATGCTGGCCATCGCGCTGATGGCCCCGGCGCTGTGGATCGTGTCGGCCGGATGGATTGTCGGTATTGGAGCGCTGATCCTGCTGGATGCGATGATGGGCGCCTCGCTGCGCGCCTACGACGTGACGCTCAAGCCGCCCGCCCTTCTCTATGTCGGCGGAAGCGACCCCTTGCCGGTCGTTCTGGGATTCGCAGCGGGGACCCTGCCGCAACGCCTGCAGGTGCAGCTGGAGACCAATGACTTGCTGGAAGACATTCAGGCCAAGGGCCTGCGCGGCTGGGAAGGCCGGAAGCGGACGTACGCATTCACGCTGACGCCAACCCGGCGCGGCACGGCGAATCTGGTGCGCCTGTGGAGCCGCTGGAACGGGCCGCTGGGCCTCGTGCAGAAGCGGCATATTGCCGAACTGGACCATGAGATTGCGGTGACGCCGAACATTCGCTGGGTGAAGGATGAGGCGATCCGCCTGTTCTCACGCGACGCCGCCTTTGGCATCAAGACGCAGATCGAGCGCGGCGATGGCAGCGAGTTTGATGCGCTGCGCGAATTTTCCAGCGGCATGGACCGGCGGGCCATCGACTGGAAACATTCGGCCCGTCACCGCAGCCTGCTGGCCAAGGAATTCCGCACCGAGCGCAATCACAATATCGTCTTCGCCTTCGATACGGGGCGGCTGATGAGCGAGCCGCTGGGCGGGGTGCCGAAGATCGACCGGGCGATCAATGCCGGGCTGCTGCTGTCCTTTGTCTCGCTGCGCCAGGGCGACCGGACCATGTTTTACGGGTTCGACTCGCGGCCCGGGCTGACAACCGGATTCCTGAGCGGACCGCGCGGCTTTCCCAAAGTGCAAAGCATGGCGGCCAATCTCGATTATTCGACCGAGGAGACGAATTACACGCTGGCCTTGTCGACCCTGGCCAGTCGGCTGGAGCGGCGCAGCCTGATCATCATCTTTTCCGATTTCGTCGATACGATCTCGGCCGAGCTTATGCTGGAAAACGTGAAGCGCCTGACAGACCGGCACCTGGTCCTGTTCGCCACGTTCGAGGACGAGGCCCTGTCGGGCCTGGTGGATGCACCGCCGGAAACGACCGAAGACGTGACCCGCGCGGTGATCGCCGACGGCATGCTGGCCGAACGCGACGTGGTGCTGCGCCGCCTGCAGCGGATGGGGGTGCAGATCGTCGAGACACGGCCCGAGGCCTTTGGCGGGGCGCTGATCTCGCGCTACCTTCAGATCAAGCAGAGGGACATGCTGTGAAGCGCGACATGCTGAAATCCTACCGCTTCCGGGAAGAGCGCGAGGCCGACTGGCGCAAGCTGGACCTGATCCTGACGCGGGCGGAGAACAGGGGCGTCAAAGGCCTGAGCGATGACGAGATGACCGCCCTGCCGCGATTGTACCGGCAGGCGGTGAGTTCGCTGTCGGTCGCGAAATCGATCTCGCTGGACCAGAACGTGATCATCTACCTGGAGAGCCTGTGCACGCGCGCCTATTTCTTCGTGTACGGCGCACGGACGTCGCTGGGCGAGCGGATCATGGATTTCCTGCGGCGCGGCTGGCCGCAGGCGGTGCGCGGCGCGGTAGGCCCGACGCTGCTATCCTTCCTGTTCTTCTTTGGCGGGATCGGGCTGGCCTTCTTTCTCTGCCTGCAGGACATGGACTGGTTCTGGACCTTCCATGGCGAGAACATGATGGACGGGCGCAACCCGGATGCGACCGTGGAATACCTGCTTTCGACGATCTACACCGATCCCGACGATCACGGGCAGAGCGAACTGGCCGCCTTTGCCGGATTCCTGTTCAACAATAATGCGCAAATCTCGCTGTTTGCCTTCGCGCTCGGCTTTGCGTTCGGTGTGCCGACGGCGTGGCTGTTGCTGTATAATGGC
>TARA_R110000751_G_scaffold168699_1_pt1 | contig 78660 bp, 76 predicted proteins | sample TARA_R110000751 | Tara Oceans TARA_R110000751 (sample SAMEA4398001) | marine metagenome | biome: Polar Biome; feature: [MES] marine water layer (ENVO:01000295) within the mesopelagic zone...; material: water (ENVO:00002006), including particulate matter (ENVO:01000060) such... | reverse complement strand
AAATTTACCACGACCACCAGATTGCTTTTTATAAGTTTCTCTGTGTGTAGCCGATCTAGTGATAGCCTCTTTATACTCCACTTGTGGAGCACCTTGGTTAAGCTCAACCTTAAATTCGCGACGCATACGATCAACGATAATATCTAAGTGTAACTCTCCCATTCCAGAGATAATAGTCTGGCCTGAAGCTTCATCAGTTCTTACTTGGAATGTTGGATCTTCTTCAGCTAGTTTAGCTAAAGCCATACCCATTTTATCAACATCTGCCTTAGTTTTTGGTTCTACAGCAATACCGATAACTGGATCTGGAAAATCCATAGATTCCAAAACGATAGGGTGCTTTTCATCAGTCATGGTATCACCAGTCTTGATATCTTTGAATCCTACCGCTGCACCTATATCACCCGCTTCGATATAATCGATGGCGTTTTGTTTATTAGAGTGCATTTGATAAATACGAGAAATACGTTCCTTTTTACCTGAACGGTTGTTAAGGATGTATGATCCAGCATCTAAACGGCCAGAATAAGCACGGAAAAAAGCTAAACGACCAACAAAAGGATCTGTAGCAATTTTAAATGCTAGAGCAGCAAAAGGCTCATTAACATCTGGTCTTCTTATTTCTTGCTCATCAGTATCAGGATTGATACCGAAAATACCTTCTTTATCTGTAGGAGCAGGCAAATAACGACATACAGCATCTAATAGAAACTGAACACCTTTATTTTTAAACGCTGAACCACAAATCATAGGAATAATAGACATATCCATTACAGCAGCACGAAGAGCAGCATGCACTTCATCCTCAGTAATAGAGTCTTCATCCTCCATATATTTTTCAAGCAAGTTCTCATCATATGCAGCTACCTCTTCGATAAGCATTCCACGATATTTTCTTGCCTCTTCTTTCAATTCCTCAGGAATACCGATCACATCAAATGTTGCTCCTTGAGTATCATCATGCCAAACAATAGCACGATTCTTCACAAGGTCAATGATACCTTTGAATTCATCTTCATCGCCAATGTTTAAAACAATCGGCACTGCGTTAGATTTCAACATATCCTTTACTTGCTGACATACAGCAAGAAAGTTAGACCCTTGACGGTCCATTTTGTTTACAAAACCTATACGCGGCACTTTATAATTATCAGCAAGTCTCCAGTTAGTTTCAGATTGCGGCTCAACACCATCAACTGCACTAAATAAGAAAACTAATCCGTCAAGAACACGTAGCGATCTATTAACCTCTACTGTAAAGTCAACGTGACCTGGTGTGTCAATAATATTAAAGTGATAATCCTTAGTTTCTGGTAATGGCTCTGCGTTTTCCATTGGAAATTTCCATGTACATGTAGTAGCAGCAGAAGTAATGGTAATACCACGTTCTTGCTCTTGCTCCATCCAGTCCATAGTAGCAGCACCATCGTGCACCTCACCTATCTTATGACTTACTCCTGTATAAAAAAGAATACGCTCTGTCGTAGTGGTTTTACCCGCATCAATGTGCGCAGCAATACCAATATTTCTCGTGTATTTTAAATCTCTTTGTGCCATTTTTAGAATCTAAAGTGTGAAAATGCTTTATTCGCTTCAGCCATCTTGTGCGTATCCACCTTTTTCTTAACAGCAGCACCTTCTTCCTTAGCCGCAGCAAGAATTTCAGAAGCTAATCGTACAGAAAATGATTTTTCATTACGCTTACGAGAATAACTGATCAACCACTTCATAGCAGTAGATATTTTTCTATCTGGTCTAATTTGCATTGGAATTTGAAAAGTAGCTCCACCAACACGGCGAGAACGTACTTCTACGTGTGGCATAACGTTAGATAACGCATCTTTCCACACTTCTAGAGAAGTCTTTTCTTCATCTTGATTTTTCTCTTCTACGATATCCATTGCATCATAGAAAAGTTTGAATGCTGTAGACTTCTTTCCGTGTAACATCATCATGTTAACGAAACGTGTCACTAGCTGGTCTTTAAAGCGTGGATCCGGTAGGATAGGACGCTTCTTGGCCTGTCTTTTTCTCATTTCTTCTTGTTGAAATTGTTAATTAAAAAAATAGAAACAGAGTATGCTCCAATTCTTTAAAATTTAGTTTACTTCTTAGGGCGTTTTGCACCGTATTTAGATCTACGTTGTGTACGGTCTGCTACACCTGCGGTGTCCAGTGCTCCACGCACAATGTGATATCTAACTCCCGGCAAATCCTTTACCCTTCCACCTCTAACCAATACTATCGAGTGCTCTTGTAGATTGTGTCCTTCTCCTGGAATGTATGCGTTTACTTCCTTACCGTTGGTAAGTCTAACACGAGCAACCTTTCTCATTGCTGAGTTAGGCTTCTTTGGTGTTGTGGTGTAAACACGAGTACATACTCCACGACGTTGAGGACATGAATCTAAAGCAGCCGATTTACTCTTCTTGGTTATTTTGGCTCTTCCTTTACGTACTAATTGTGAAATCGTTGGCATATTGTTTTACGCTAATAAATTAATCCTTTTTTAAGGGTCGGCAAAGGTATGAATAAAATTGACTTATTCAAACCTCAGTTTCAAATATTTGTATATCTTTTTATTAAAGCACAAGAATAGAACAATATCACACGTTAATTCATAGGTTTAAGCCTTAATAACAAAACTACATTGAAACATACTTACGTCCTTATTATATATATTCTATTTTTAAATATAGGAAATGGTCAAAACCATCAACTCCAACTCGCTTTTAAAAAAACAGAACTTAGTCCCGCAGACTCCCTTGTTCAACTCCCTTTAAAAGAAATGAATAGCAACCAACAGACCGACAGCATCAGAACTTCCTTGTTGAAAAAGGGCTACTTGAATCTTCTTATTAATAAGCGACAAAAGATCAATGACAGCTTACAACAATTAGAGATAGTACTCAACAGAAGGTATTCCCATGTTCAAATTAAAGAAGATACCGATCTTAGGTTAGAGGTCCTGAAAGTGATCTCGCTTTCGCGAAAGCGTAACTTCATTCCTATAAATGAGATTGAAAATTATTTATATGACCTAAACAATAGCATCCAACAAGAAGGCTTCCCTTTTACCACAACCCAACTAACCCATTTTAAATTCAACAATAGCGATACTATAGAAGCTGCACTTACAGTTTCTCAAAGAAAAAAAAGGTATTTAAACCGCATAACGATAAAAGGATATGACAAATTTCCAACCAACACGCTCCAAAACTTTACCAAAAGAAGAAACACCTATAACGATAAAACCATTGGGCGACTAGAAAAAAGTCTTGAAAACATGCCCTTTGTAAAAAAAACAAAGGACACAGAGGTGTTATTCAAACAGGACAGCACCAACGTTTTTATTTACCTGGAAAAAATAAAAACAAATAGTGCTGATGGTTTAATAGGTTTTAATAATTCTAATAATGGAAAACTGGAACTGAACGGATATGTTCACCTCAAACTACAAAACAATCTGGATCGCGCAGAAACCTTTCTTCTAGAATACAGAAACGACAATGGCGACCAGACGCAATTCACGACCAGTATAGACCTTCCTTATGTATGGGATACCCCTCTAGGGATATCTTCTATGCTGGAAATACAAAGGCGAGACAGCACCTACCAAAGAACATCAGTAAGAGCAGGACTGTTTTACAAACCCAATTGGAACAGTACTATAGGAATCAACTACATCAACAGCACCTCTACGGCAATAGGTCAAGATGCCAGTTTAGAAGATTTTTCTAAAAACGGAATAGAGCTAATAACAGAAATTAAAAAGCAGACATCAGACCTTTTAATGCCAGAAAACCTCTGGTTAACTACCCGTATAGGGTTCAATGAAAGAAGCATTGAAAACAATTCTGAAAATCAATTGAATTTTCACGCAACCTTTTTAAAGTTGTGGCATCTAGGTTATAGAAGTAAGTTTTTAGGCAGATTGACGAGCACCTACTTAAACTCTAATAATATCCAGTTCAATGAGCTTTATCAATTCGGCGGTTTGGGAAGTATTAGAGGGTTTAACCAAAACAGCATAGATAGCTCTTTCTATACCACGCTCGCAACTGAGTATAGATACCGTTTAAACGATCAAATATACCTGCACAGTATTCTAGATATAGGGGTGTTTGAGAATTTTAATAGTAAAAAGCTTGATAAACTATACGGTTTTGGTGGTGGGATTGCAATTTTAACACAGGCTGGGGTTTTAAATTTAAGCATCGCAAACGGCCGTTTTGAAGATGCTAAAGTGGACTTATCCAGCACAGTAGCTCACATTAACCTAAAAATAAACTTCTAGAATGTTAGCTGAATGTTAAGTCTATTTAAATAAATAGTATAAATAGATTCCATAAAAGTTGTTTTATTAACTTCTTTTTTTGATTTTTGGCATTGGCTAATTCAAATAAATCTAAACATGAAAACAAAATTAAATGGAATTTTAACGCTTTTACTAGCGTTAGTTGTGCAAGTAGCTTTTGCCCAGCAAACCGTTACCGGAAAGGTAACTGATACAGAAGGTGGTCTCTTTGGGGCTGTCGTCTCTGTAAAAGGAGGAAGTGCTAATACCACAACCGACTTTGATGGAAATTACTCAATCCAAGCTAATCCAGAAGATACGTTAGTATTTACTTATTCTGGTTATGATCAAGTAATGGTCCTAGTAGGTAATCAAACCGTAATCGATACGGTAATGAAAACTTCCTTAGATCAAGTGGTTGTTATCGGGTACAGAACTACAACCGCTGTGAAAAGCAGTGTAGCTTCGAGTATCGTTACTGACAAAACGATCAAGAATAGACCGAATGCAAACATTTTGCAAACACTATCTGGTCAAGTTGCTGGTTTAAACATCAATACCACAAGTGGACAGCCAGGGGGTGACTCTACTATCAACTTAAGGGGTATTGGTTCTATCAACGGTAATACAGAGCCATTGTTTATTATTGATGGAGCTTTTGTAGATGAAGACAACTTTCGTAGTTTAAATCCACAAGACATCAAAACAATTAGTGTTCTTAGAGATGCTGCTGCAACTGCAATTTACGGAAATCGTGGTGCAAATGGAGTAGTAGTTATTGAAACTAGTCAAGGAAGTTATGACTCTCCTTTAGAAGTTTCTTTTAACTCGTTAACTACATTTACTCAATTACAAGATAACGACTACGGAATGATGAATTCTCAGCAACTTCTTACTCTTGAAAGAGAAAGAGGCGCTGGTTTTGGTGCTGGTGTGTATCAAGGAACTGGTACTGCGTTAACGGATGCTGAAATTGCTGCAGCGGGTACTAATGACTGGAGAGAAGACTTCTTTAGAACTGGTGTGACTCAAAACAACACGGTAAGTCTTTCTTCTGGTGGAAAAAACTCTCGACAGTTTACATCGTTTGGTTACTTTGATCAAGAAGGTATCTTAGTACAATCTAGGTTAAAAAGATTCAACTTAAGAACGAACGTTTCAGGACGTACTGAAAATGATAAATTTAACTACAAGTTAAACTTAACTGCAAACTATTCTGATAGTCAAGAGCCAAATAGTATTGGATCTGGAGCGATCAACAGGAATTATGTTTTGGCAGGATTTCAAGGTGTGCCTTGGTTAAGTGCTAATGATTATAGTACTGGAGCAGACTTATTAAGTCCATTACTTTTTGCTAACACTCCTTTGTTTCTTTTAGACAGACTTCAAACGTATAATAGAAAAGTAGAAGAAGTAAAGATTGTAGGAAGTTTAAATCTTAACTACAAAATTACTGATGACATCTCTTTAAACAGTACTTCAGGTATTGATTATCAAAATGCTGTTCTAACACGTGCTGAGGGATCTCGCTCTTTCAACGCATTGTTATTTGGTGGTGGAGCAAATCCAACTGCAGGTTTCCAACAAGGATCTACTGTTAGAGAGTTTACATTCAATCAAACGACTTCTTTGAACTACAATAAGGTATTTGCTGAAAAGCACAGCTTGAATGTAGGTCTATACACAGAATACTTTAAAGCTCACTTAAGAGGTTTTAATTATTTTGCTGAGGGATTAGATCCTAGAACATTTGCTTTTGGTGATGGTTCAGGTTTTGTTAGTGACCAACCTACAAACGATTTCTTTGTAGATAGTATTGGTGCTGATAACAACAACTCAGGTTTATTCTCTTACTTTGGTAGTATAGATTACAGTTATGACGATAAGTATGGAATTACAGGAACAATAAGACGTGACGCTTCTTCAAGATTTGAAGGTGAAAACAAATGGGGTTCGTTTTATGCAGTATCTGCTTTCTGGAACATCCATAAAGAAGATTTCTTTGGAGAAGACTCAGATATTAATTTCTTGAAGTTAAGAGGTTCTTATGGAGAAGTAGGTAACCAGTATGTAAACCTTGGAAACAATTTTGGAATTTTCGGCCCTAGTGCTCAATTTACAGATTTAGGTTTGTTTAGAGATACTTTCGGTACAGGTGCAGGTTATGCTGGTCTTCAAACTGTTGGTGTATCCAACTTTGGTCTTAGCGGATTAAGATGGGAAACTACTAAAGAATTTAACGTAGGTCTAGATTTTGAAGCATTTGAGTCAAGATTAAGAGGTAGTTTAGATATGTACTATCGTGATACCACTGATTTATTTACCAACACAAATATCTCAGCTATCGCAGGAACAAACGGTTACACACTACCTGGAAACTTTGGTATACTAACTAACAAAGGTATCGACTTATCTGTAAACTATGACGTAATAAGAAAAACTGAAAAAGGTGGATTTGCTCTAACTGTTGGAGGTGTTGCTAACATCAACAAAAACATTATTAGAGATTTAAACACTGATGATAGCAATGCAATTATCGGTACAGGTAGAGAGGGTAACAGAGTTGGTGAATACTTCACTATCAGATATGCAGGTGTAAACCCAGCAAACGGTAATGTTTTATTCTTAGACGCTAATGGTGATCTTACTGAAAACCCTAACCCAGACACTGACCGTGTATGGTTGAACAAAGATTTGTTCCCAGAATTTACAGGTAGTTTTAATGTGAATATGGAATACAAAGATTTCTATTTAAATACACAGTGGAACTTTGCAACTGGATTGGATCGTTTTGACAACGACCTTTCATCTGTACAAGACCCTACTAGTATAGGTCAATTTAATGTATCTACAGACTTGTTAGATGCTTGGACTCCTACAAATAGAAACACTGCAATTCCATCATTAGACGCAACGAATATCAACACTTTTAACAGTACGAGATATTTACAGTCTGCTGATTATTTAAACTTGAGATTTGTAACTGTAGGTTATAACTTTGACAAAGAAGTTCTTTCTAAATTAGGAGTAAGCAGATTAAATGTTTTCTTGAATGCTGAGAACATTCTTACTTTCTCTAAGTGGAGAGGATATGACCCATTAGCACAAACAAACGGATCAAGAGGTTTCCCTACGCCAGTACAGTTCTCTATAGGTCTTGAATTAGGAATTTAATAAAAAAAATAATGATGAAAAATATTAAAATAGTTTTTGGTTTAGCATTAGCCAGCTTAGTTTTTAGCTGTGAAGATGCAACTGATATTAGACAACCTGGTGTACTTGATGCATCTTCGGCTATACAGTCGTTAGATGACATGGAAGACGCCCTAATAAACGCCTATACAGGTATGTTTGTTACTGCAGAAATGCACTTTACTTCAGTTTTTACTGATGAAATCAGAATTGGATTTGACAGTGGTGGTCAAGGTCAATCGTTATATCGATTTAACCTTGCTTCCAATAACTCTGGTCCTTCTAACGTTTGGAGAAACAATTATTCCAGTATTAGAAGAGCAAATTTAGTAATCGACGCTGCAGCTACAATTGACGCTACAGGAGATGAAACTAGAAGAGATAATATCGTAGGTCAAGCTCATGCAATAAGAGCATGGCAACACCTTCAACTAGCAAGTCTTTATATTGTAGACATGTCAGATGATGCTTCTTTAGGTGTGCCAGTTGTAGATTTTGTAACGGGTACTAATTATGCCGCTCTTAGAAATACTACAGGTGAAACTTTTGGTTTAATCTATGACGATTTGGATACTGCAGCATCTTTAATTTCTGCAAATTCAGGTACTATATTTTTTAGTAAAGACGCTGCTAGAGCATTAAAAGCTAGAGCTGCCGCTTACCGTGAAGATTACACTACAGCTGCTCCAATAGCACAATCATTAGCAACTAGTTACCCACTTGCTGGAACAACAGCTTATGAGAATGTATTTAGAGATACAGACAATTCAGAAGTAATCATGAAGTTGGAAAGAACTATCAATGATGCATTTGATGGACAAGGCAATACTGGTGATTCTTCCAATGGTGGATGGGCTGGAGCAAAATATGCCTTTACTGGACCTGGTGTTACTGGATCTCCTTATTACGAAGTTGCAACAGCATTGTACAATGCATTTGATGCAAACGATGTAAGAAGAGGTGTGAATGCTGAAGCATTCGAACCATTACCAGCAGCAGGACGTAATGTTTACACAGTAAACAAGTACAGAGGTTCACAAGGAAGACCTCTTATGAATGATCATAAGATTTTAAGATCTTCTGAAATGGTTCTTATTCTTGCAGAGGCAAGAGCTCAGGCTAACGATCCAGCTGGTGCAGCAGGTTTTGTTGATCAAATAAGAGATGCTCGTTTTGGTGCAGACCAAGCGACTCCTTCTTACGGAAGTCAGACAGAAGCTTTTGGTGGAATTCTTGATGAAAGAAGATTAGAATTTGCTTTTGAAGGTCATAGATATAAAGATCTTAGAAGATTAGGTGCTAAAGGAAATAGAAGCGTTGATAGAGATTCAGGAGACTGTACTCCATTCGGAGCTTGTACGATCGATATCACTGACGATAGATTTACATGGCCTTTGCCACTAGATGAATTTAACGGAAACCCAGCGTTGAGAGCTCAACAAAATCCTGGATATTAATAAATTTAATACTTATTAAAATGAAAAAAATATTTATAACATTTAGCATATTTGCATCAATACTATTTACTAGTTGTGAATATGATGCAGTTGTGTACGAAGGGACAGCTGTAGGTCTGAGTCAAAGCTCAGCACAAGTTTCTGTTCCTGATACTGGAACGTCTGAAACGTTTCCAGTAACTATAACTTCACCATCAAGTGAAGCTAGAACTTTTGGACTAGAATATGTAGGAGATGCTCCTGCAGCAGGTGGTGTAACGTTAGGTACGATAACAGTACCAGCAGATTCTTACGAAGGTACTGCTACTGTAGATTTTGATTTTAGCGCTATTAACTTAGCTGATGGTGTAACTGATACATTCTCTATTAAAGCTACAAGTACTAGTACAGAAGTATTTGGTACTGTCTTAGCAATTGAATACTTCAAAGCGGTTATTTGTAACGATGCTACATTCACAATCAATACTGATTTTTATGCAGGTGAAACTGGTTTTAGTATTACAGACGATGCTACAGGAAATGTGGTTTATACCATGCCTGCTCTAGGTAACGGTGTACAAACTATCACAGCTGACATTTTCTTAGCTGATGGTTGTTATACAGCTACAATAACTGACTCTTATGGAGATGGTCAACTAGACGGAACTGTTACTGGAAACTACACAATCACTTGTTCTATCTTGACATTTGCGTCAGGTGGTGGTGGTTTTGGATCTTCTCAAAGCAGATCTTTCTGTGTGAATCAATAATTATTGATCCACAACAAAATTTTAAAAACCCAAGCTTAGGCTTGGGTTTTTTTTTGTGCTAAACTCAAATAATAACTACTACATTTGCAGCATGGAAAAGACTACATACATTTACGGGATCAGAGCAATAATAGAAGCAATTGAGAGCGATAAAGAGATTTCTAAAATCTACCTTCTTAAAGAAGCTGACGGGGTTTTAATGCACCAACTTCAAAACACTGCACGTAAAAATAACATAGCCGTTTCTTATGTGCCTAGTGAAAAACTAGACCATATTGCTAAAGGAGGTAATCACCAAGGAGCTGCGGCAAGCATATCTCCTGTGGACTTTCATGATCTAGAAAGCATTCTTGAAAAGACCGATCTAGAAACTAAACCACTTTTCTTATTGCTTGATGGAATAACTGATGTACGCAACTTCGGTGCTATTATACGTACTGCTGAGTGTACAGGTGTTAAAGCCATTATTGTATCAGAGAAAGGAAGTGCCCCTGTAAATGCCGCCACTATCAAAACCAGTGCTGGTGCCGTGTTTAACATGCCTATTTGTAAAGTAAACCACATCAAAGACGCTATTTTTCTTTTACAAGCCTATGGTATACAAACCGCTGGAGCTAGTGAAAAAGCAACCCAGTTATTGTACGATATTGATTTGAACATACCCCTTGGTATTGTAATGGGTAGTGAAGACCGAGGTATCAATCCTTCTACATTGAAAACGCTCGACCACATAGTGAAACTGCCTATGCAAGGTGACATCGCCTCTCTTAATGTATCTGTGGCTTGTGGAGCTATGCTTTATGAAGTAGTGAGACAGAAGTTATAGCGTTACTACTCTTATTCATCGATGGATTCCACAAAGTTACCGTTCTCGTCAAAATGAAGCATGAAGGGATCTTCCTCTTCTTTGTAGTGATCCAGTTCCCATACGTACTTTCTCTTTTCAGGAAGCTTGTTACGTGTTACTATAGCGAGAAACAAGCCTGCTATGGCACCGCTTAAATGACCCTCCCAAGAAACACCTTCTTTAATGGGCAATACATACCAGATCAAACTACCATAAAAAAAAGCCACTAAAAAGCTTAAAGAAAGTAATTTATAATGACCCGTAAACACGCCTTTAAAAAATAAAAAGGCCGTTAACATATACACGACACCACTTGCTCCTATATGGTAAGAAGGTCTTCCTAAAAGCCACGTAAGAACACCAGTTAGCACTATTCCACCCACTAATACATAGAAACCCACTCTTCTGTAAAAAAAGCTAAGAGCGGTGATAAGAATAAGACATGGTAAGGAATTGCTCCATAAATGTTTCAATCCAGAATGAATAAAAGGACTAAAAACGACCCCTTGTAAACCTGACAATCGGTGTGGACGGATTCCATTGTCTGTAAACCTAAAGTGAAATTTCACTTCTAACCAATAAACCAGCCACATAACAAATACAAAGAACACCGCCGGTAAAACGGTGAACCCATCAAATTTAAAATATTCTGAATCTTTCATTAGAAGGTACCTATCAATTAAGAAGCCAATACAAATAAACGAAATCTTGTCATGACATCATTACAAATGATGGGATCTTAAATTGTACGTAAGACGAAGAACCTTTAATTTAGCCCTATGCAAAACACACCACTCGCAGAACGAATCCGACCGAACAATCTCAACCAGTACTTGAGCCAGCAACATCTTGTAGGTGACAAGGGTGCCTTGAGACAACATATCCTTAATGGCACCACTCCATCCTTGATCTTGTGGGGCCCACCAGGAACTGGAAAAACAACTCTTGCTAATATTATTGCCCAAGAGAGCAAACGCCCTTTCTACTCCCTTAGTGCAATCAACAGCGGTGTAAAGGACATACGTGAGGTAATAGAGAAATCAAAGAACTCTGGAGGCTTATTTACAGCAAAGAATCCAATTTTGTTTATTGATGAGATCCATAGGTTCAGCAAATCACAACAAGATTCACTTTTGGGGGCCGTAGAGAAAGGCTGGGTCACCCTTATAGGAGCCACGACAGAGAATCCAAGTTTTGAAGTCATCCCGGCACTTTTATCTAGATGTCAGGTTTATGTATTAGACGCTTTCGCGAAAGCGGACTTAGAAAACTTACTCCGCAGGGCCATTGAAATTGATGAACTCTTATCTAAAAAAGATATTGACATCACAGAAACAGAAGCACTTATAAGAATTAGTGGTGGTGATGCACGCAAACTATTAAATGTTTTTGAGCTTGTCGTGAATTCTCAAACCACGGATAAAATATCCATCACGAACAAGCTGGTATTATCACAAGTACAAGCTAATCCTGCACGATATGATAAAACTGGTGAACAACATTATGACATCATCAGTGCTTTTATCAAATCCATACGAGGCAGCGACCCTAATGCCAGTGTTTACTGGCTTGCAAGAATGATTGAGGGAGGCGAAGATCTAAAGTTCATAGCTCGTAGAATGTTGATACTGGCCTCTGAAGATATAGGAAATGCAAATCCTACCGCTCTTATCATGGCCAACAATACCTTCCAGGCGGTTTCTACCATAGGTTACCCAGAATCACGAATTATTTTAAGCCAGTGCGCCGTTTATCTCGCCACTTCCTTAAAAAGTAACGCTAGCTATATGGCTATAGGGAACGCTCAACGGCTCGTAAAAGAAACCGGAGACCTGTCGGTGCCATTAGGGCTAAGAAACGCCCCTAAAAAGCTTATGAAGGAATTGGGGTATGGAGAAGAGTACAAATATGCACACGACCATCCTGGGAATTTTGCCCACTACGACTTTTTACCTGCTGAGATCAGTAAAACAAAAATCTACGAGCCTGGGAATAATCCTAGAGAAAATGCACAAAAGGAGTTTTTACAAAAACGCTGGAAAGACCATTACGATTATGACAATAATGGGTAGATATCCCTGAGGTGACGAACAACTACTTCATGTTCTGGAACGACCTCATCTTTTAGTTGAAACCAGATCGTTGCTAGCCCTATATTTTGAGCACCTTTGATATCGGCCTCATAGCTGTCTCCTATCATCAAACTATTGGCTACTTCTGCATTAGCCATTTGTAAAGCTTTGTGAAAAATTTCTGGTGCTGGTTTCTTCACTCCCGCAGCTTCAGCAGTTAATACCACGTCAAAATACTTATCTAAACCGGAGTTCTTGATTTTATTTTGCTGGACACCATTAAATCCATTAGTGATCAAATGAAGTCGGTAATTGTCTTGAAGTTGATCTAAGAGCTCAATACACCCGTCAAAAAGGTGATTATAATTAGGAAGGTACTCCATGTATAAATCTGCAAAGAGATGGATCTTCTCGTCTTCTACAGCATAATCACAAGCATCAAAAGCAGTTTTTAACCTTTGGAAGCGCAAGTTTTCCTTAGAAATCTTATTCTCTCTAAACATGCGCCAAAACTGCAAGTTCAAGGGTTCATATATTTCAATGAATCTGTCCAACTCTAAAGTGAGTTGATGCTCTTCAAATATCTGTTTATAGGCCAACTTACTATTCAGATCAAAATCCCAGAGTGTGTGATCTAAATCAAAAAAAATGTGTTCTATATTATTAAACTTCTTTGTCATATATATATTCTAAAATGGTAGTCGCATGACTTTTTAAACCTTGCTCAAATTGTGCATAATCATACATGACTATAAAATGGCCTGATACCTCTTCTACTCTTCTTTTCAATTGTTGTACTATTTGTTTCTGACCATTAAGCATATTGCCAGAAATACTTTTGTAATGCAAGGCATAGGAATAGATAAGCAACGGAGTTTGCACCTCGTAATCGAGGTCATAAAAATAAAATGGATGACTGGTGCTTGCTCTAAAACCAGGCATGGTTTCATAACCCATGCTGTAATCTTCTAGTTTTTCTAAATCTACCAGTCGTTTGTAATGTCCTGGAGTGGAAATCTTAGAATAAGCTGCCATAGTTTTACTCAATGGCCTGTTTGATATTTTCTCAAACTTCTTTCCTTGTGCCTTTACTTCATTATCATCACAAAAAAAAGAATACCTCAAACCTATATCTACATAATCCCCTATTTGTTTGATAGCTTCCCTATATCTTCTGGACCTATGACTTATCCCGTTATCGGTACGGTTATATCTTCCTAAATGAAAGAAAAAGATCATATTCTCTGTAGCACTGGGTATTTTTCTTCCGTGTTTCCATCTATTTCTCATGGAATCAATCAATTGCTGGTAATTGTTAAATGGGTCTATTTTAAAACCTAAAAGAACCAAGATCTGTTTGAATAGATAGCGTATTTTAAATCGTTTGATATGACCATAAAACAAGATAGCGTTATCCATCACACCGCGACCTTTATACTTAAAGAAAGAAGACACCTCAATAGTTACAATTGTTTTAAGCTGTAATTCTCGCTTGATGGTAGTATCAAAACTCCTGTTTAGAAGAATGAGTAATTTTCTAATCCATAGATCTACTAAGGGCATTAAAATAAAGCCTCCTTTAACGGCCGTGCTTTCTTTGGCACTATACCTTCCTAAGTCGTCTTTTACCTGCGGCAAATACTCTTCGTACCTCGTGATTAAATAAAACGCAGCCGAAAAAACATCAAAGGGTATATCACTGCGCTCTGGAGCCTTGAAAAAGATAGGAAGCTCATCCCATTGATGAAATTCAATTTCATGATCATCTATACCATTTTCATCTAGAAGACCATGGGACCAGATAAATAATTCTTCTCCTAATGGCTTAGGCCCGTAACTGAATTTTACACCAGAATGACTTACAAATTCACTCACCTCTGAGGTAAATTTAAAATCTTGTAACATCAAACGACGAAAGACGTGTTTAAAAATATACTCTTTCCTAGGAGTGATGTTAGCACAGTAAATTAAAATCATAATAGCTGTCCTTCATCTGCAAAACTATAAAAGCTTTGTTGTGTTATAATTAAATGGTCGAGTACTTTGATATCGAGTAATTTACCTGCTTCTATTAATTTATGAGTAAGTGATTTATCTTGAACACTAGGTTGTAAAGTACCACTAGGATGATTGTGTGCAAGCACCATAGCAACTGCTCCGGCTTCTATTGCCTTTTTAAATACCAGCCTTGTATCTACCAGAGTACCGGTTATTCCACCTATACTGATATTTTTTTTCTCTAAGACTTTGTGGGCGTTATCCAGTAGCATGACCCAAAACTCTTCGTGAGGCAATTCTCCTATAATGGGTTGCATAATTCTAAAAGCATCTTTACTGGATTTAATCTTAGGGAGTGCTGCTGGCATTTCCATGGCACGACGTTTACCTAATTCCATTGCTGCGGCAATGCTAATGGCTTTTGCCTCTCCTATCCCCTTGTATTTCATGAGTTCTTTCAGGCTTTTTTTTCCTAGGATATCTAGTGAATTTTGAGAGTCGTTCATCATCATACGACTTAATTCTACCGCACTCATTTTACGGGTACCGCTGCCTATCAATATGGCAATCAATTCTGCTTCAGAAAGTGAAGAACTACCTTTGTGCAAAAGCTTCTCTCTTGGTCTATCGTTAAGTGACCAATCTTTAATAGAAAAATGGGAGTTTTCTTCTTCCATGCCGAAAGATAAAACTTATACCTATGAAACTCTAAACTAGTGCCATAATTTTGTCAAGTCTCACCTTACAAATACAGGCTCGTTTTCTTTAACTGTTTCTTGTTCTGAAAATTTGTAATCGTCCATAGCAAAGGCTTTAATTCCTTCTAGAGAATCGATCTTATTCTCAATTAAATACCTGGCCATCGTACCACGTGCTTTTTTAGCATAGAAAGAGATCACTTTAAGCTTATCATTTTTGTAATCTTTAAAAACCGGGGTGATTAGTATTCCCTCCTGGTTCTTTTTATCTACTGCTTTAAAGTATTCGTTACTGGCTAAATTGACCAATAACTCCTCTTTTTTTATCTCCTTATTCAAGGCTGGTGTAATCTTATCTTTCCAATATTCATACAGATTTTTATTACTTTCAATAGGTAAAGATGTTCCCATTTCTAGTCGGTAAGGCTGTAACAAATCCAGGGGCCTTAAATAACCATACATCCCAGAAAGTATACGTATACTGTCTTGAGCATGATCTAAAATAGCTGTTGGTAAACTATACGCGGCTAAACCTGTGTATACATCTCCTGCAAAAGCATAGATCGCAGGTCGTGCATTTTCTTTGGTAAAGACTTCTTGAAAATTCTTGTAACGCTGGTAATTTAAATCAGCTAGCTTGTCTGAAATATGCATCAACTCCCCTACTTCCTTTTTGCTCATACGCTCTAGCTTTGCATTTATTTGCGATGCATCTTCTGCAAATAAAGGTTGTGTTGCTCTAGAGGTGGGCAATTTAGTTTCGTAATCCAATGATTTTGCAGGAGAAAGTAAGATTTTCATAGACTGTATTTTGATTAGTAAAAATACTATTGAAAATCTAATGTTGCTCTCAAAATCTAATTAAGTTCTTTATATCACTATGAACTTTCTCGATCTTAACAAGTACCGATATGCCCACTAGCGGCAACAGCATAAGGAAATAGCACTAATAAAACTGGGAGGGAAATGCTTGGTATTTCACTTCCGCCTCGAGCTACCTCATGATCTACTTACATATCTTTAGAATTAGTAGCATAAACACGCCACTTATCGATACATTCAACCATATCCTGAGGCACATCGCTGGTAAAACTCATCCATTCTTTAGTATGGGGATGCTCAAAACCTAAAGTTCTAGCGTGCAAGGCCTGACGCGGCAGTACTTTAAAGCAATTATCTACAAATTGCTTGTATTTAGTAAAGTTAGTTCCTTTAAGAATTCTATCGCCACCATAACGCTCGTCATTAAAAAGCGTGTGACCTATATATTTCATGTGCACTCTTATCTGGTGTGTGCGACCCGTCTCCAAGCGGCAACTGATTACCGTCACATAACCGAAGTCTTCCTCTACTTTATAATGAGTCACAGCAGGCTTCCCTTTATCTGCATCGTCATTTACCCATACGGTGTTTTGAAGACGGTTTTTAGGATGACGCCCTATATTGCCTTCTACGGTTCCAGAAGGCTCTGTAAAGTTACCCCATGCAATGGCGATATACTCTCGCTCACTAGTTTTGGCAGCAAATTGAGCAGACAGATAGGCCATTGCCTCTTCTGTTTTAGCAACAACGAGCAAACCACTGGTATCTTTATCGATCCTGTGTACCAATCCTGGGCGGTTGCTGGAATTGTTAGGAAGGTTTTCAAAATGATGAATAAGAGCATTGATCAAGGTTCCCGAATAATTCCCGTGTCCAGGATGCACCACCATTCCTGCCGGTTTATTGACCACTACTAAATAGTCATCTTCATAAACTATATTCAAGGGTATATCTTCTGCCACCAAAAGAGATTCATGTGGTGGATGGTCAAAGGACACTCTAATATCGTCGTGAGGTTTTACTTTATAGTTCGATTTTACAATATCGCCATTAACAGTAACGGCGCCTTCTTTAATACCTTGTTGAATTTTGGAACGTGTAGCGTTCTCTATAAAATTCATTAAGTATTTATCAACACGCAATGGGTCTTGTCCACTACCTGCTACAAAGTGATAATGCTCGTGTTTTTGTTGATCGTCAAGATCTTCGTGGTCCAACTCTTTATTCATTGTTTGTAGGTTGCTCAATTGCTGATGGGTTATTACCGTCTGCTAAGACTAAATCTATGGTAGATGTTTTACTCAATTGTGATCCTGGCTCCAAGGTTGCTCCTTTATAACGCATTTCTAAAACGGTGTTTTCGGCAATATTAGGCTTATAAGTGATCTGTCCTATTTTAAATCCTAATGCTTCCAAAGTAGGAATCGCTTGTCTTCTGGTTTTATAAATCAAATTAGGCACGGTTACTTTTCCATAACCTGATGCGTTTAATTTAATATAGATTTGTCTGTTTTCTTTTACAAATTTACCTGCTAATGGATCTTGTTCAATCACTGTTCTAGGCTTAAAAGCAGGGTTATAGCTCGCACTATCAATGATTTTACGACGTAAATCCAACACTTCTAACTGTTCATCTACTTCTGTTAACGAAAGTTTTTCTAGATTAGGGACTTCTATTTTCTGGTCGTGGTTAGTGTACCAATCCAGCCAAAATAAATAAGTAAAACATAGCACTACGGTTACCACAGCAGCTATAACTACTTGAATCCAAAAGGTTTTAGTAAAAATGAATCTGAAAAAATTCATAGAATTTTAATGTTTTTAAAGGTTAAAAAACGAATGAATTTTTTTAAACCGTTAATATATTGAACAAAGATAAGGATAGAATAGGTTCTTAGAACGACATCTTTTTTAACTTTGTTGTTTACGCTCAAGCGAAAAATCAGCTTATGAAGAACATTGCAGTATTAATGGGGGGTTATTCCCACGAATGGGAGATATCCATGAAAAGTGGCGCTGTCATTGCACAGAACCTCGATTCTGACTTGTATAATATTTATTCTGTTGCTATTTTAAAAGAGGGTTGGTACTATAAAGATGCTACTGGAGAGCGGTATGAGATTAATAAAAATGACTTTAGTTTATCGATAGATGGTGAAAAAGTCACTTTTGACTGCTGTTACAACACTATTCATGGAACGCCAGGAGAAGATGGTATCATACAGGCGATGCTAGAACTTTTACATATTCCACAAACATCTTGCGATTATTATCAAAGTGCGATCACTTTTAATAAAAGAGATTGTATCGCCATATTAAAGCCTTGGAACATTACCACTGGTAGACATATGTACCTCAATCAAGGAGACAGTATTGATGCAGAAATAATTGCTAGAAACATTGGTTTGCCTTGTTTTGTAAAGGCAAATCGCAGTGGCAGTAGTTTTGGTGTTTCTAAAGTATATAAAGTTAAAGATATGGATGCAGCGCTAGAAAATGCTTTTTCTGTTGATAATGAAATTATTATAGAGTCGTTTCTCGATGGCGTAGAAGTGTCTGTAGGTGCTTATCAAATTGATAATGAAATAAAAGTACTTTTACCTACGGAGATAGTAAGTGAAAATGACTTCTTTGATTATGAAGCAAAATATCAAGGTAAATCTCAAGAGATAACGCCAGCACGCATAAGTGAGGACCATACAAATGCAGTTCAAGATATCACAAGACGTATTTATCAAGTTTTAAAATTAAAAGGTCTTGCCAGAGCCGACTTTATCTTTCACAATAATATTCCTCATTTTATTGAGGTAAACACTAATCCAGGAATGAGTGAAGAAAGCATCATACCACAACAAATTAAAGCTTCAGGAGCTACAATGAAAAATGTATTCACTCAAATTATTGAAAACACTATCAAACATCACAACTCATGAAAAGAGCCGTTTTTCCCGGAAGTTTTGACCCCATCACTTTAGGTCACTACGATATTATAGAAAGAGGGTTGGGACTCTTTGATGAAGTTATAATAGCTATAGGTATTAATGCCGATAAAAAATATATGTTTTCACTAGAAGATCGCAAACGTTTTATAGAAGAAGCTTTTGGTAAGGATCAAAAAATCAAAGTGATGACCTATTCTGGTCTGACCATTGATTTTTGCAAAGAACAAAATGCTGCGTTTATACTCAGAGGATTGCGCAATCCAGCCGACTTTGAATTTGAAAAGGCTATCGCACATACCAACAGAAAACTGTCTGAAATTGAAACCGTATTTTTACTCACCAGTTCTGGAAAAAGTTATATCTCTTCTTCTATCGTTAGAGATGTGATAAGGAATAATGGTGATTACACCAGTTTAGTGCCTGATACGGTAAGGATATAGCTTTCTTGATGGTGGATATTGGTGATTAGCTATTAGCTATTAACTATTAGCAAAAAACGAATTTCTATTTACTATTAAAATACGCCTTCATTACTCCAAGCGTTAAAAAGCTAAACTGTTTGGAACTTATCTCATTTATATGGATGGGACTTTTAATAGTCCACGGATAACGTCTTGAGAGTTGAGAGTTGAGAGCTGAAAGCTGAAAAATACCTCAATTGATTAAGAAACCCGTTGGGTTTTGCCTGAGGAGAACCTTTGAAATTATTGATGAGCTGCTGAGATGGACTCTAAGGTCTTCATGGGAGAAACGGAAAGAATTTAAAAGTGTGTATACATCACTTTTTTTATTAGATAAGTTCCTTATTAGTCCATGAGAGACAAGAAGGTTTATTAAAACGCAAGCCTCTCACACTTTAAAAGAGCTATTTATAAATAAAGTACAGAAATATAAAAATATAAAATGAGCAAATTTTTCACACTATTAGTTACTGTCTTACTATTATTCTCTTGTGGAACGGATAGTAAAAAACAAGCTGTTCAAGCTGCTAAAAAATATCCTACGCCTTTTGAAAATGGCAATGGAAACCAAACGGCTACCTATGAAGAAGTTATTGCTTTTTATAAAAATTTAGCTGCAGACTTTGCTAGTATTCAATTAGAAGAGATAGGACTGACTGATAGTGGTAAGCCTTTACATCTTATCAGCTTTTCAAAGAAATCCATTGACTGGGGCAGCGCTAACGAGGACAAAATTAAAATTTTGATCAATAATGGAATTCACCCTGGTGAAAGTGACGGTATCGATGCGAGCATGATGCTCTTAAGAGATCTTGCGACCGGAAAAGTAAATGCTCCTGATAATTTGATTTTTAGCGCTATTGCCGTTTATAATGTGGGTGGCTCTTTAAATCGAAATACATCTACTCGTACCAATCAAAACGGTCCTGAATCCTACGGCTTTAGAGGTAATGCACGCAATTACGACTTGAATAGAGACTTTATAAAGGCAGACTCTCGCAATGCATTAGCTTTTTATAAAATATATCATAAAATCAATCCAGATATTTTTATTGATAATCACGTGAGCAATGGAGCTGATTATCAATACACGTTGACGCACCTATTCACACAACACGACAAGTTGGGAAATGCGGCAGGGAATTACCTTCATTCCAAGTTACAACCAGAATTAGAAACACGACTTGCAGCAAGAAATTTACCAATTACACCCTATGTGAATGTCTTTAATTCTTCACCTGAGAAAGGTTTTTCTCAATTTATGGATTACCCAAGATACTCTACCGGTTATACCAGTTTGTGGAATACACTAGGGATGATGGTAGAAACGCACATGTTGAAACCTTATAAAGACCGCGTATTGGGTACTCAAGCAATCATGGAAGAAATGATAGGTATAGGTTCTGAGAACGTTGCAGAAATCAAAAAAGCTCGTGCCGATTCTTTTAAAACTTATAAAACTTCTTCTTCCTATACGTTGAACTATACAGTCGACAGTTCTAAAGCCGATACATTGGATTTTTTAGGTTATGAAGCGGTAGTCGGTATAAATGATTTGACAGGAAACGACTTGATGACTTATGATCGCAATCAACCTTTTACTAAAAAAACAGCCTATCAAAATTACTTCAAAGCAACCGATAGTGTCTCTATTCCAGACTATTATGTAGTGCCTCAAAGTCAATGGAAAATCATTGAATTGATGCGACACAATCACATAAAGATGGAGTTCTTACCAAAAGACACCACTTTAAATGTTACCAAATACCGAATTGCTAACTATAGAACTGCTTCAAGTGCGTATGAAGGACATTATCCACACTCTAATGTACAAGTGGAAGAGGAAGTTGTAGCATTACGCTTTCGCGAAAGCGACATGATCATCCCCACCCGTCAACCTGGTATGAGATATATCATGGAAACGCTGGAGCCAGCAGGACAAGACTCTTTTTTCAAATGGAACTATTTTGACACCATACTTCAACAGAAGGAAGGTTTTTCCAGTTATGTCTTTGAATCTACTGCTCAAAAAATTCTAAGTGAGAATACAGATTTAAAAAAAGAGTTTGACTCCTTAAAAACAGCAAACAAAGCCTTTAAAGAAAGTAATTACCAGCAACTGGACTGGATCCATAAACGCAGTCCTAACTATGAGAAATCGCATTTAACTTACCCTATTTATAAATGGAACAAAAAATGAATAAAATCCTATTAATTATTAGTTGCATCACATTATTATCTTGTAATGACAAGAAAAATACTCCTGAAGCAACCCCAATCACAGATATAAAAGTTGAAGGCGCCATTTCTTATGAGCTGTTAGAAAAAGACCTGGAATGCAACGGGAAGAGCTATCAGTATTCCATCCCTAATTTCAATTCAAAAACTGCTGCCGATAAGGTTCTAAATAATGCGATTACTGGCCTGATAACAAGAGACTTTATTGATGTTACTTATGTCCAAGGAACACCATTAAAAAACCTTTTTGACATCTTTACTAACAGAAGAGAGCGTGTTTTATGTAGGGACCAAAAAAATGAAGGCCTTTTAGATTTAAATACCGTTTTTGTTTCTGATGTAGAAAAATTTACCAGCTATGAATTGAAATATACCCGAGGCAATGAAAAAGGAAGGCTCTTAAGGACATTCTTAAAACCAGAGTTAAAAGAAATTCATTTAAGCGATCTTATTCCAGAAAATAAAAAAGGGGATATAAAAATTATTTTTGACGCCAACTTACAACAAGCAGTGGCAAACCTTATAAACGAGATTCCTGGGGGAGACCTACAAAATAAATTTATAGAACATGTACGCAACACTGCATTTCAATTTGATCCCAAAGATTTTGAAAATAGCGGTCTTGCTTTTCAGTTTAACAGTGAAATTTCTAAAAATTTAAGACTGTCTAAAAAAGTGGAATTACCTAAAGAATTTGACTTTTTAAACGATACAGTGATCGTGGAAATAGATGCCTATCAGTTAACTCATTATTTAGATCTATCGCGCATCATCAACTAACATGTCGTCTGGAAAAAGTTCTCTAATGTTAGCATAGGAATCCTTCAAAGCCAGAATTGCCATCTCTTTATTGATCCATACCGCCTTGTCGATCCCTTCTTTTTTTTGTGGTTTCAACTTTTTATGAAAGTCCGTTTCCATGATAAACCAGTGTGTCAACTTTAATTTAAGTTTTCCTTTTCTAGTAAAAGTATGATAGGTATGTCCGAGATAATCGGTGATTTGAAGATCTCTAACTCCAGTTTCTTCTTCTACTTCTCGTATAGAAGTTTGTTCAATGGTCTCGCCGTCTTCTGCTTTTCCTTTAGGTAGGTCCCATTTTCCATTGCGATGTATAAAGAGAAAGTCATTATCCTGATTCAAGACCAATCCTCCACCCGCTATAACTACGGGCAGTAGCTTATGAAGTCTTTTTAAAAGCTTGGATTCATTTTTAGAATATAAAACCACATTAGCGATTTCTTTATTTTCGATTTGTTGAACAAGTTCATTAAAATTTACCTTTTTAATATTAAAGGTATTATGGTCTTTGAAAGCGCTTTTATCAGAGGTAACGATTATAGCGACCTCTTTCACAAAAACTTTATACATTTGCCCCATGGTTAGAGATAAGAATATAGCAATAAAAACTGCTGAGTTATTGTTGCAAATTAAAGCAATAAAATTGCAACCACAAGAACCTTTTACATGGGCAAGTGGATGGAAATCTCCTATTTACTGTGATAATAGAGTAACACTCTCTTATCCAGTGGTTAGAAATTTCTTGAAAAAACAACTAGCAGAGCGCATTGAAGCGCTGTACGGCAAACCAGATGTAATCGCTGGAGTAGCTACTGGAGCAATAGGCATTGGAATGCTGGTTGCCGATTATATGAACCTGCCTTTTATTTATGTAAGGCCAGAGGCTAAAAAGCACGGCCGACAGAATCAGATAGAAGGACATCTAGAGAAAGGACAGAAAGTCGTAGTCGTTGAAGACCTTATCAGTACCGGTAAAAGCAGCCTCAATGCAGTAGAAGCACTTCAAGAAGCTGGAGCTGATGTAAAAGGAATGCTCGCACTATTCTCTTATGGCTTTGATTTTGCAGTAGAGAATTTTAAAAAGCATGACTTAGAGTTAACTACTTTAAGTGATTATGATCACCTTGTCGACCAAGCCACTCAAGCTGGGCACTTTAAAGGAGACGAAATAGAATTATTAAAAAGCTGGAGAAAAGATCCTAGCAACTGGAACGCTTAATTCAATACCATGAATCTAGAAAGTCGTGTAGCAAAAACACAAAAAAATCCTGAGGAATTATATAATTTTCTGATTCAGGTAGAAAATTTTAAAAACCTAATGCCAGAGGACACTAAGTTTGAACTTAAAGGGGAAGACAAGTTCCTTTTTGGGCTTAAAGGAATGCCCGAAATAGCGCTAGCTCTTACAGATAAAACTCCTCATTCACAAGTTGTATTAGGATCTACAAGCGATAAACTTGCTTTTACACTTACTTGCAACATCAGTGAAACTGAAAATGGATCTGAGGCACAATTATTATTTAATGGAGATTTTAATGCCATGATGGCCATGATGATTAAAGGACCTATCACTAAGTTTTTAGAACAACTAGCTAACGGATTAGAGAAGATCTAATACATCCATTCCAACTCTTTAACTTCAAAGGCGATTAGCTTATCATTAACTTGTAATAAAAGCTTCCCGTCTGGATCAGTTCCTTTAACAATCCCCTCAAAAATTCCTTTTGAAGATTTAAAGGAAGTTATTTGATTGTACTTAAAAAGATACTTATAATACTCTTGCGCGACTCCTAAAGGGTCGCGCAAATTGTTTTTCAGCAGATTTAAAAAATTAATAAGCAAGCTTTCTAAGTCGAACTCGCGGCCAGTTATATTCTTTAAAGAAATAGCCCTGGGTAAATTTTCGAAAGTTTCTTGATTTACATTAAGACCTATACCCACTACCGAATAGGTTATTTCTTTTCCAAAAAATATATTTTCAATAAGAATTCCGGCAAGTTTATGTTGAACTGACAGGATGTCGTTAGGCCATTTAATTTTTGCTTGAACTTGTAAATCCTTTTTTAACCATTGGACTATAGTGACAGAAAGGATTTGATTTATTAAAAAAGGTGTTAGATTTTGAGTTTTTTCAGTTAATAATATACTGAATGTCAGGTTTTTACCTTTCTCAGACACCCATGTCGCCCCTCGCTGTCCTTTACCTCTGGTCTGTTCCATCGTATAGATGGTTGTTAGGTGCGGCAGCTCGCTTTCGCGCATGCGAGATTTCAACTCATCATTAGTAGATGTAGTGGCATGTAATTTGACTATGTTCAAAATGAAAATTTATTCGTTAGTTTATGTGTAATTTAATAAACATAGATCAAAAAAAGAATAAATTTGTGCATACAAAAAATATTTAATGACTAAAGAGACAGTTTCTACCGATGCCCTTATTACACAAATAATATCTGGAATAGAGGATGTAAAGGGAAATAACATTACCATACTTGATTTACGAGAATTAGAAAACACGGTAACTAGCTATTTTATTATTTGCAATGGTACCTCAAATACGCAAGTAAACGCTATCGTAAACTCTGTACAAAGAAATGTAAGTAAACAACTTCATGAAAATGCATGGCATGTAGAGGGAACTGATCAAGCAGAATGGGTTCTTATGGATTATGTAAATGTAGTAGTCCATGTGTTTCAAAAACATATTAGAGAATATTACGACCTAGAAGAATTGTGGGGTGATGCAAAATTCACCTCTATTGAAAGTACTTATTAATAAGATCACACACAAAAGATGTCAGAAAACAATAATAAAGAACAGGACAAAAAAAAATCAAATTTAATGCCTGGTCAAGGGAAACCTAAATTTAATATTTGGTGGATCATTGTTCCTATTGCTTTACTTTTTATAGGCTATAGTTTACTTAACAACAGTTTCAATCAAACTAAAAAGCTCACTTATAACGAGTTTTTTAAGGCTATTGAAAATCAGGAAGTAGACAGTATAGTAGTAGTGAGTAATAGAGGGCTCGCTCAGGTCTTTATGTCTAAAGATGCACTTGCTCTAACCAAATATAAACCTAGCGCAAAAGCACCATCATTCGGCGGAGTTAAATTACCTAACTACACGGTAGAATTTGGTGATGCAAAATCTTTTGAAGAGCAATTAAAACTGGCTATAAATACATCGAGTCCTGAAACTAGACTTGTTTTTGACCGTGAAGATGAAGGTATAACAGATCTATTGATCTCCATACTTCCCTTCGTATTCATCATCGGTATCTGGTTATTTTTAATGAAACGCATGAGCGGTGGCGGTGCTGGCGGCGGCGGCGGGCAAATTTTTAACATCGGAAAATCAAAAGCAAAATTATTTGATCAGAAGACTGATATTAAAACCACATTTAAAGATGTTGCTGGACTAGAAGGAGCAAAAGAAGAAGTGCAAGAGATTGTGGATTTCCTGAAAAATCCTGAAAAATACACCTCTCTAGGTGGAAAAATTCCTAAAGGAGCTTTATTAGTGGGGTCTCCAGGGACAGGTAAAACATTACTAGCAAAAGCTGTTGCTGGTGAAGCAAAAGTGCCGTTCTTCTCATTGAGTGGATCTGACTTTGTTGAAATGTTTGTCGGTGTAGGTGCCAGTCGAGTACGTGATTTATTCAAACAAGCAAAAGAAAAATCTCCTGCTATCATTTTTATCGATGAAATTGACGCCATAGGCCGTGCTCGTGGTAAGTCTAACATGTCTGGCTCTAATGATGAAAGAGAAAACACATTGAACCAACTGCTGACAGAGATGGATGGTTTTGGAACGAATACTAATGTAATCGTATTAGCTGCAACAAACCGTGCCGATATTCTTGACAAAGCATTGATGCGTGCAGGACGTTTTGACAGACAAATCTATGTAGACCTGCCAGACGTAAGAGAAAGAGAAGAAATCTTTGAAGTACACCTCAGACCTTTAAAGAAAGTAGAGAATGAATTAGACACTGTATTCCTAGCAAAACAAACCCCTGGATTCTCTGGAGCTGATATTGCAAACGTTTGTAATGAAGCCGCACTTATAGCCGCTAGAAATGGTAAAAAAGCTGTAGGTAAACAAGATTTTCTCGACGCAGTAGACCGAATCGTAGGTGGGCTTGAGAAAAAAAACAAGTTAATCACTCCTTCTGAGAAGAAAACAATTGCTTTTCATGAAGCTGGTCATGCAACCGTAAGCTGGATGACAGAACATGCTGCTCCATTAATTAAAGTAACTATAGTGCCTCGGGGACAATCTCTGGGTGCCGCATGGTACTTGCCTGAAGAAAGACAAATTGTGCGTCCAGAACAAATGCTGGATGAAATGTGTGCTACTATGGGTGGTAGGGCTGCAGAAAAAGTAATCTTTAATAATATATCTACAGGCGCATTAAGTGACCTTGAAAAGGTTACAAAACAAGCTCGTGCTATGGTAACCATTTACGGTCTTAATGAAAAAGTTGGAAACATTACTTATTACGATTCTAGCGGGCAGCAAGAATATTCAATGACTAAGCCTTATAGTGAACAAACAGCTGTTATTATCGATGAGGAAATATCTAAGATTATTGAAGAACAATACCACCGTGCTATAAAAATTCTAGAAGAAAATAAAGATAAACTCACCCAGCTTGCTGAAATTCTTTTAGAAAAAGAAGTGATCTTTAAAGATGATTTAGAAAAGATATTTGGAAAACGACCATTCATCAAAGAGCAAGCGGTATCCTTAAAATCCTCTACTCGACCTATTTTAAATGAAACTCCACCAGCTGATGAGGAAGAATAGTTTGCTAGCATTGATTTAAGTAACTATATTTACGTTAATCCCATAAAATGCTATTCATAGGCAATGAGTATATTTAAACGACTTTTTAAGAAAACTTCTGATTCTGACCCCGTTGTGGGCTCTAATGAAGAACGTTCTAAATATATGCCCGATGAAAAACCACCTTTAGACGAGGAGTTTATTCATAATTTCCAACATCAAGGTGGTAGATTTCTTTATGCGATCGATGAAAAGGAGATCCAGCAACATTTTGAAGACATTCTTGTTGAACACGACTATTTTGAAAAAGATGTACTGTGTTTTGATGGGCAACTCACAAAACGCTTTGAAGGGTTTAACTTAAACTACTCTCCTGCTAATTTTCATGGTGAGTTCTTTTTAGGGACTTGTGAATATGTGATTGCAAATAATGGTGCCATTCTTTTTTCTTCAAGACAAATAAAAGAAACTAAACCCGCAGAACTACCTGGCACCTATGTCATACTCGCCAGTACAAGTCAAATAGTAGAGTCTATTGGAGAAGGCTTAAGAGGCATTAAGCACAACAGCCACGGTCACATACCCACTAACATCACAACGCTCAAGAACTTTAAAGAAACAGCTCCTAAACAAGAAAAAGATTTGATGAATTACGGAGCGCCTAACAAAAGACTTTACCTACTACTTTTAGAAGACTTATAAAATGAGAGAATTAATTACTCGTTCCATTTCTGGAATCGTTTATGTATCTCTTGTGGTATTAAGCGCTTTATTTTCAAGAGATGTCTTTATTATTTTATTTTGCGCCTTTGCGTTTATTTGCCTTCTGGAGTTAATACCAATGATCAGGTTAAGGCAATGGTTCATCTATCCTATACTACCTATCGCTTATTATTTCTTAGTATGGAAAAGCGTATCAATGGAGTTCATTTACGTGCTCCTTATCGCCACATTATTGGTCAATATATACCTTATAAGAGATTTAGTTCTCGTGGATAGAATTGCGCTCTTTAATACTAAAAAACATATCATAGCCCTGCTCTATTTAATTGGAAGCAGTCTATTTTTAGCTTTAATACCAGACGTGGTGGCAAAGACCAACTTCGTTCAAGATTCATTTCAAGAGGAATTAATCATAGGTATTTTTGTGATTATCTGGACCAATGATAGCTTTGCTTACTTATTTGGCAAGAACTTTGGAAAGCACAAACTCATGAAACGCATCTCCCCAAAAAAAACCATTGAAGGTTTTCTTGGGGGTTTAGTTATGGCCATCGCATCTGGTGCCGGACTTTTCTATTATTTAAAATCCATAGGGATCATTAACTACAGTGTTTGGGACTGGATGATCATTGCATTTGTAGTAGCCTTTTTTGGTACCATAGGAGATTTAATTCAGAGTAAAATAAAACGACAAGCAGAAGTAAAAGATAGCGGAAGTATTATGCCAGGTCACGGTGGGATTTTTGATCGCATGGACAGTATTATATTTGCAGCTCCATTTGCTTACGCAACTTTTCTAATTATCAATTATGTTTCATAAAGAAGGAAATCAAAGTATCTTAATTGCATTTGTACTTACTGTAATTTTAATGAGTACGATATGGCTTATATCTATACCCCAATGGCTGCAGGTAAGCTTGTCTGCTATCACCATAACTTTACTCTTTATCATTCTGCAATTCTTTAGAAACCCTCAAAGAAACACCTCTTTAAGCGACTCTAACGTTGTTTCTCCAGTAGATGGAAAAGTAGTAGTGATTGAAAAAGTTACTGATAATGAGTACTTCAAAGGAGAGCGTTTAATGATATCTGTATTCATGTCTCCTATCAATGTACATGTGACCAGGTACCCTATTTCAGGTACAATAGCTTATAGTAAATATCATCCAGGCAAATACCTTGTGGCATGGCATCCTAAAGCTAGCGAAGAGAACGAACGCACTACTGTAGTCATCAATCACAAGAATAAAATACAGGTGATGTACCGCCAGATTGCTGGAGCACTTGCTAAGCGCATTGTTAACTATGCCCAAGAAAACGATACGATTATACAAGGGAATGATAGCGGTTTTATTAAATTTGGTAGTCGCGTAGATGTTTATCTACCTGTAGACACTCTCATTACCGTAGAATTGAATCAGCAGGTAAAAGGAGGAGAAACCGTACTGGCTACTTTTTAAATGACAGAAAAAGAACTTGATATTGATTTTAATAACGCTTTTGCGAAAGCGTCCTCTGAAGAACAATCTTTAGTGCCACCAGACCTACAACTACATTTGTATGCGTATTACAAGCGAGCTATTAACGAACCTTATGTGAGTAACCGCAGTTTTGAATCAAATGATTTGAGAAGCGCTTTTAAGATGAACGCTCTTATTCAAGTACAATCTATATCTAAGTCTGAAGCAAAAATAAGGTACATAGAAATCATTGAAAAACTCTATCCTAAGCCTTGGTAATCTATACCCTAATCGCAATGGTATTGGGTTATTAGTTTAGACAACAACAATATTTAAAAAGCCTCCAAAAAAGTTTTCTTTGGAGGCTTTTTAAGTTCATACAAGGCGCTGGTCAATCCTTTTTTCTAAGAATATAAATAGCGAGTGCTATTAAACATAAAACAGCAGCACCTAAAACAATGACTATAGTTACAAATGGATTCATAATTATTTTTGATTTCTTAAAATATAGTTCGCAAATTCATCAACGATAAAGCCTTATCAAATAATTCATAAAACCCTCCAAAGCTAGTAGAGGGTATCGATCAACACGCTCTACTTTCCTGAATTATTTTAAAGCATTCATACTTGCCTCAATCGTTTCGATCTTTGCAAGGCTGTCGGCTTCTTTTTTCTTTTCTATAGCTACTACTTGTTCTGGAGCACTACCTACAAAGCGTTCGTTACTTAGCTTTTTTTGCACCCCTATTAAAAAGCCTTTAGCTCTTTGGAGCTCAGCTTCTAGTTTTTCTAACTCGGCTGCCACGTCTATGTTTCCTTCTAAAGGTATGAAGTATTCATTAGATCTTACTCGATAACTTGCAGCTCCAGCAACTTGCTCTGCAATTGTCTCTACACTAGAAACATTACCCATTTTTTGAATCAATGAGTTGTATTTTGGATCTAGATTTTCATTATTGATGGCTTTCAACTCGATCTGGTTTTTAAAAGCAATTTGCTTTTCTTTACGAACCGTTCTTATCCCTGAAATAACTTCTTGTACGAGTTCAAAATCAGCTAATAATTTTTGATCTGAAGCGCCACCTTCTGGCCATGTATTGATGCATAAAGCTTCTTCTACCTTACGCTTAGAAGTACTTTGCCATATTTCCTCTGTTATAAATGGAGTAAATGGATGCATCAATCTCATGTTATCTTCTAATAACGCAATGACCTCAGCAAGGGTTTGTGGATCTATAGGCTGTTGGTATTCTGGTTTGATAATTTCTAACAACCATCCACAAAAATCGTCATAGATCAATTTGTACGAGGTCATCAATACATCACTAATTCTGTATTTAGAATAGTGATCCTCAATTTCTGTAAGTACTTGATTAAAACGGCTGGTATACCATGCAATTCCTTGAGCAGAATGTTGCGGCTGTTCTAGTGATTTGTCCACTTCCCATCCTTGTATGAGTCTAAAGGCATTCCACATTTTATTTACAAAGCCTTTTCCTTGCTGGCAAAGATCTTCATCAAACATAATGTCATTTCCTGCTGCTGCACTTAGCAACAATCCAACACGCACGCCATCAGCGCCATATTCCTCTAACAACTTTAACGCATCTGGAGAATTACCTAAAGACTTGGACATCTTGCGACGTTGCTTATCTCTAACTAATCCAGTTAGATAGACTTTATCAAAAGGCCTTTCATCGCGTAATTCATATCCAGCAACGATCATACGAGCTACCCAAAAGAATAAAATATCTGGCCCAGTAACTAGATCACGAGTAGGGTAATAATAATTAATCTCTTCGTTTTCTGGTTCTAAAACACCGTTAAACACACTTATAGGCCACAGCCAACTAGAGAACCAGGTGTCGAGAACATCATTTTCTTGACGTAAATCTTCTGGTTGTAGGTTGTTGTTATTAGCTCGCTTTCGCGAAAGCCTAACAGCCTCATCAAGACTAGTAGCTACAACAAAATCATCTTTTCCGTCACCATAGTAGTAAGCAGGAATACGCTGCCCCCACATTAACTGTCGCGAGATATTCCAGTCGCGTACGTTTTCCATCCAGTGGAAATAGGTGCTTTTAAACTTAGGCGGCAACAACTCCACAATATCTTCCTTAACGGCCTTGATAGCGGGCTTTGCCAATTCTTCCATTTTCAGGAACCACTGGTCAGATAGTCGGGCCTCTATAACCGCATTAGTGCGCTCACTGGTTCCTACTTTATGAACATGGTCTTCTTTCTTTATAAGAAAACCAAGGTCTTCTAGCTCCTTAGAAATTTCTTTACGCACTACAAAACGATCTTTACCTTCATAATGCAATCCGAAGCTATTTAAAGTAGCATCTTCATTAAAAATATCGATCACCTCTAGATGATGCGTCTCTCCTATTTTTTTGTCATTTTGATCGTGCGCAGGAGTAATTTTCAAAGCTCCTGTACCGAATTCCATATCCACATAAGGATCTGCAATTACTGGAATCTCACGATTTACTATAGGTACTATAACGGTTTTACCTACTAAGCTCGTGTAGCGCTCATCATCTGGATGTACACAAATTGCTGTGTCCCCTAGAATGGTTTCTGGACGAGTAGTCGCTATACTTACAAAGTCTTCGCTTCCCTTAATTTGATATTTTAAATGGTATAAATGCCCATTGCGCTCTTCATAAATAACTTCTTCATCGCTTAAAGTTGTCTTTGCTTCTGGATCCCAATTGACCATGCGGTAACCGCGATAAATCAATCCTTTGTTGTACAAATCAATAAACACCTTTATAACCGATGCAGACATATCGTCATCTAGAGTAAACTTTGTGCGGGACCAATCGCAACTCGCTCCTAATTTCTTAAGTTGCTCGAGAATAATTCCACCGTATTCATCCGTCCAGTCCCAAGCGTGTTGTAAGAATTCCTCTCGGGTCAGGTCATTTTTATCTATACCTAGATCCTTAAGCTTCTTGACCACCTTAGCTTCGGTAGCAATAGATGCGTGATCTGTCCCGGGTACCCAACAAGCGTTATATCCTTTAAGACGAGCACGACGTATCAGCACATCTTGGATGGTATTGTTCAGCATGTGCCCCATATGCAAGACTCCGGTCACATTAGGTGGCGGAATTACTATCGTATAACTTTCTCTTTCATCTGGTACAGATGTGAAAAAATCGTTTTCCATCCAGTAGTTGTACCATTTCTCTTCGGTAGTTTTGGAATCGTATTTTGACGCTAAGGACATGTTTGGCTTAGTTTTTGAATTTCAAGGACAAAAGTACTATTTACTTAAAATATAAGCAGCATTAACAGTCACTTTAAGATCGATAGTTTACTTTTAATAACTTAAATAAATAATGATGAAAAATTTACTCATAATTTTATTTACCGGATTATTCTCTACTGGCGCAGTAGCACAGAGTAACCCTGTCCAAGACCCTCTTACGACTATAGAATTTGAATCTACTACAGTGGACTATGGTAAAATAGAAAAAGGAAGTGATGGTATTAGAACATTTACTTTTAGAAACACAGGAAACAATCCATTGAAAATATACAAGATTTACTCTTCTTGTAGCTGTGATATCCTATCAAAGCCTGAAAAACCAATCGCTCCCGGAGGAACTGGAGAGATCAAAGTAAAATATGAAACCAATAAAGTAGGACCTATCGTAAAAACGATTACCGTTTATGCAAATATTGATCAAAACCCTATACCGTTGCGATTAAAAGGTGAAGTAATACCTAAAAATAACTGATTACAAGACTAGAGGAATATTGACGATTTCCACCTTAAATATGTTATCACCTCTTTTAATTCTAATTTTTAATTTTTTATAAGGATTTTTAAAAAACAGCTCCGTAACCTTATTCATGGTAAGCTCTTTCTGACTGTAACTGTTAATCGCTATAATTTGATCTCCTACTACTATCCCGGCCCTATCTCCAGGAGAATCTTTTCTAATATAATCTACAAATATCTTAGGGACAAATTGATAATTTAATCGAACTCTTCGAGAAACATCTATACTAGTAGTCGTAGTAGTACTGGTTGAATTTCCATAGCCTATTTTACGAGGAGTAAATTTTTCTCCTAAATAGGTCGTAAACAAATCTAACTCTCCTTTTTGTACCCCTATTCCACTCATGTTGTAATAAAAACCTTCATCAAAACTCCTATTGGGAATCATACTGATCTTTCTATTTGGATAATCAATAACTACATCAAACCTTCTCAGTATTTCCCCACCCAAACTACCATCATGGGAGAAACTTGTTTTTTTAATACTGTGGTATTCTTTATAGGGATAAGAAACTGCTACTTTACTCAACGTAGAATTAAATAGCTTTAAAGAATTCACTTTTGTTCTTCGTCCATATATTTTCCCATTTATTCCAAAACCTAAATAATCCTCAAAACTATTTTTAAAAATCGCATCCTTTCCTATTTCGTTTAATATCCATAATGCATCTCCACTCCCCGTATCTATAAGTAATTCATAATCTCCTTTTACCAAATCGTTATCAAGATTGATATTTACAAAAGGCCTGTTGACCTTTAGATTTAGATCAAATTGTTTTGCTTTACGCAAATAATTAGGCAAGTCATCAAAATTATTATAGAGCTTTATATACGAGTCTTCATAATTTATATGAGAAATAAAATTCTTTAAAAAATCCACACTTAACAAACCGTGCACCACTATATCCAACTTAGGTGACATATCTATCTCTGTATCGCTTAGAACTAAAACTTCTGCGTCTTTATCTATAATATGTTTCCCTACTTCAATAACGTTCCCAAGGGAGTGATAGGCACTTACTGATTTTTTTTTACCATACCCGTTTACTTGAATATATTTACCTTCTTTAATGCTTAAAGAGTCTACACCTCTTAGATTAAAAATGATTGTTTTTGTGGCTCCGGTATCTAGAATAAAATTAAAATCAACATCATTAACTTTAACGGGAACAATGATCAAATTGGAATAAGATTCAAATGAAATTTTTTCCTTGTCAAATCCTGACTCTAATATAAAGCCCTCTTGCGCATCAACTTGAAGAAGAATAACAATGGACACTATTAAAAATAACAAACTTTTCATGATATATAAATATAAGGTATTGTCAAAGTCTTTTGTCTATCCTTACGCAAGTATTACATTTGCATTTTTAAAATATTACTATGCCAAAAATTTCTGAAAAAGGACAAAGTATGCCTTCTTCTCCGGTAAGGAAATTAGTTCCTTATGCAGAAGCTGCAGCCGCTCGCGGAATGCACATATACCAACTCAATATTGGTCAACCAGATATAAAAACACCAGAACAAGCCATCAATGCTGTCAAAAATGCAGACATGGAAGTTCTTTCTTATAGTCACAGCGCAGGAAATCAATCTTATAGAGATAAGCTTACCACTTACTACAATAAAAACAATATGAATCTCAAAAGTGAGGATATCATTGTTTCTACTGGTGGGAGTGAGGCTTTACTGTTTGCTATGGGTAGTATTTGTGACTATGGAGATGAAGTGATTATACCTGAACCATTTTATGCTAATTACAATGGCTTTGCCATGGCAAGCGGTATTACTGTAAAACCTATTTCAACGCATATAGAAAATAACTTTTCTTTACCGGCTATAAGCGAGTTTGAAAAACTGATAACGGATAAAACAAAAGCTATTCTTATCTGTAACCCAGGTAACCCCACAGGCTATTTATATACACAAGAAGAAATGGATCAGTTATCTGCTCTTGTAAAGAAGCATGATCTATTCCTAGTTTCTGATGAAGTATATAGAGAGTTTGCCTATGATGGACGCCAGCATTTATCTGTGATGAGTATGCCAGGACTGGAAGAGCATGCCATTATGATTGATTCTGTTTCTAAACGCTACAGTATGTGCGGTGCCCGTATAGGTTGTCTAGTTTCTAAAAACAAAGAAGTGATAGCTACAGCAATGAAATTTGCTCAGGCCAGACTAAGCCCGCCTTCCTTTGCGCAAATCGCTGCAGAAGCTGCCCTAGACACTCCACAGGAATATTTTGATGAAGTCATCAGTGAATATATAGAGCGTCGTGATATTCTTATAGATGGTCTTAAAAAAATAGAAGGTGTTGAAGTGGCAAATCCAGGAGGCGCTTTTTATTGTGTCGCTCAACTTCCAGTAGAAGATACAGACGTTTTTGCACAATGGTTGTTAGAAGAGTTTGAGCTGGATGGCGAGACCATTATGGTAGCCCCAGCTGCAGGGTTTTACAGCACACCTGGCATGGGTAAAAACCAAATAAGAATCGCTTATGTTCTTGAAAAAGAATCCCTTAAAAAATCTATTCGTATTTTAGATCAAGCTTTGAAGGCCTACAAGGGATGATAGTAATAAAACATCATTTTCCATTAAAGGAGCACAATACTTTTGGTATTTCCGCTTTCGCGAAAGCGTACACAGCACCAGCATCCATTCTGGAGTTAAAAGAAGCGCTAGGTTATTACCATGATCAGGACGTTTTTCTATTAGGTGGTGGTAGTAACATGTTGCTTATTAATGATGTTCAAAAACCAGTCATTCATCTTCTTTTAAAAGGCATAGAGATAACGCAAACAGGAGAAAATGATGTATATGTAAAAGTCATGGCAGGAGAAAACTGGCATGACTTTGTCCTTTATTGCATTGAAAAAAACTTTGCAGGTATAGAGAACCTGTCCCTTATACCTGGTAATGTAGGTACATCGCCTATTCAAAACATAGGTGCATATGGTGTTGAACTTAAAGACACTTTTGACAGCTGCAACATCATCGACATCAAAACCCTAGAAGAAAAAACACTCTCTTTGACCGACTGTAAATTTGGTTATCGAGATTCCATTTTTAAAAATGAAGCGGCTGGTAAGTATGTCATTACCTCAGTAACTTTTAAGCTTGCCAACCTTAACAAGACCAATGAGTACGAGCTTAAAACTAGCTACGGTGCTCTACAAGAAGAGCTAGAACGACTGGGTGGTGATCTCAGTATTCAAAAAGTATCTCAAGCTGTGAGCAAAATAAGAAGCACCAAATTACCTGACCCTAAAATATTAGGTAATAGCGGTAGCTTTTTTAAGAATCCTGTTATTAAAAAGTCCGAATATGAAGACCTGATAAGAATGCATCCAGAAATGCCCTCCTATCAAGTAGATGAAGAACATGTGAAAATCCCTGCTGGCTGGCTTATAGATCAATGTGGATTTAAAGGGAAAAGGTATGGTGATGCTGGCGTTCACGACAAGCAAGCGCTCGTATTAGTAAATCATGGTAACGCCACTGGGAAAGAAATCCTGGAGGTAGCTCATAAGGTTCAAAAAGCAGTTCACGATCGTTATGGTATAAAGATCGACACTGAGGTTAATTTAATTGATCTTTAATGAAAACCACTACCATAGAAAATTGGTTATAATGATGAATTTGGAATATAATAGGTCTAACAGCTCCATAAATTAATCGTAAAATCTATCCTCATAACTCCTCACATTAGTTTAAGAAAACTATCGGGCTTTGTGATAACAAGAATTTAAAATATAGATATTAAGACAAATCTTAAAAGTCTTAAAGAGTTGCTAGACGCTCATAATAATCCTCTTACATTTTATCAATTTACAAGGCCTCTATCTGACGCCTTGCCGTTAGATCAAATGCCTTAACCAGCACTAAATAGTGCATTGATCATAAATATTAACAAAAAATAATCAAGTGATAATTTATAGTTCTTGGTTGTAAACCCTTGACTCTAATACTTATCTTTGCGTCATGGATTTGAAACTTATACTTATATCATTTGTTCTTTTATCACTTGCCTTTGCGGGTATCGCCATAAAAATATGGAGCAAAAAAGACGGTAAATTTGCTGGAACTTGTGCCAGTCAGAATCCGTATCTTAATAAAAATGGAGATGCTTGCGGTATGTGCGGGAAATTACCTGAAGAACAAGATTGTAAAAACGATCAAGTAAGAACCTAATTAGTCTTCATGGAAATAAGTGTATTCTTTTATGCTTTGGCAGGCTTTGCCATCATAAATACTGCTTTTAATTTATTTTTATCAAAAGTCGGATACAGCAAAGAACCCGAGCCGCAAGGCAATTTAAAAAAGGCAGTTTCTGTAATTGTTTGCTCCAAAAACGAGCAAGAAAATCTCAAAACATTAGTTCCTAAATTATTAGAACAAGACCATCCCAACTTTGAAATCATTTTAATAAATGATGCCAGCCACGATGACACCAGAATTGTCATCGAAGAATTTATGGCAAAAGACCATCGCATCAAAATGGTAGATGTAGTTAATAACGAGAGTTTTTGGGGGAATAAGAAATACGCATTAACTCTTGGGATTAAAAAAGCGGTCAACGATCACTTAGTTTTTATTGATGCCGACTGTACTCCTAACAGCTCCCAATGGCTGTCTCTCATTTCTAAACATTTTTCAAAAGAGAAAAATATTGTATTGGGATATAGCGGCTATAAAAAAATTGACGATTCCCTGCTCAACAAACTCATCCGATATGAAACTGTCTTAACAGCTATACAGTACTTTAGCTATGCCATGCACGGCAACCCTTATATGGGTGTGGGTCGCAACTTAGCCTATACTGCGACGCAATTTTATGAAGTAAACGGCTTTATGAACCATATGAAAATACTCGGTGGCGATGATGATTTATTTGTCAACCAAGCAGCAACTTCTGAGAACACTGCGGTATCTCTAGATGAAGATTCCTTTACTTGCAGCCAGCCTAAAACGGACTGGTCTTCCTGGTGGAAACAGAAAAAAAGACACGTCAATACAGCAAAGTATTATAAGAGTTCTCATAAGTTGCTGCTTGGTTTATTTTATATATCTCAAATCGGATTTGTCCTTTCGGCGATTTTAGGCCTGCTTTTTGGCATCAACTGGATAATTATTTTATCGGTTATAGTGCTAAGGTATATCGTTTTTTGGGTGGTTTTAAGCAAAGGTTTTTCTCGTTTTCGCGAAAGCGATATCATTATTATACTGCCTTTTTTGGAATTGATTTTAATAGGAACTCAACTCGCACTATTTATTTCTAACATGGTGCATCGACCAAAACAATGGAACTAGTTAGTAATCCTTATGGATACGACTACAATATCATTAACTTTGTATTATGGAAGCAGTAAAAACATCAGTCGCGCCAACTCAAAAAAAACCAAAATGGTTACGAGTTAAATTACCAGTTGGTCAAAAATATAAAGAGCTAAGAAGTACGGTAGAAAAGTATGATTTACATACTATTTGTACTTCAGGTAGCTGTCCTAATATGGGAGAATGCTGGACAGAAGGAACAGCAACTTTCATGATTCTAGGAAATACCTGCACGCGCTCCTGCGGATTTTGTGGTGTAAAAACCGGCCGTCCAGACACTGTGGATTGGGCAGAACCAGAAAAAGTAGCTCGCAGTATTAAATTAATGGGTATCAAACACGGCGTTATTACCAGTGTAGATCGTGACGATTTAAAAGATATGGGATCTATTATCTGGAAAGAAACTGTCGCTGCTATACGGCGTATGAACCCAGAAACAACCTTAGAAACATTAATACCAGACTTTCAAGGGAACACCAGGAATATAGACCGAATCGTAGAAGCAAATCCAGAAGTGGTTTCTCATAATATGGAAACCGTAAGACGTCTTACTCGTGAAGTGCGTATACAAGCTAAATACGACACCAGTCTTGAAGTTTTAAGATACTTAAAACAACAAGGTATCAAGCGCACAAAATCTGGCATCATGCTTGGTCTTGGTGAATTTGAAGAAGAAGTGATACAAACTATGAAGGATCTTAGAGATAACAATGTAGACATTGTTACCATAGGCCAGTATTTACAACCTTCTAAAAAACACTTGCCCGTAAAAGAATTTATCACTCCAGAACAATTCAAAAAATATGAAACTATAGGACTAGAAATGGGGTTTAGACATGTAGAAAGCGGTGCCTTAGTAAGAAGTTCTTATAAAGCTCACAAGCATCTCTTATAAGCTTTCTATGACTGTATAAATCCTTTAAAGGAGCAAGATGACAATAAAAGAAGCCATAGAACAAATTAATTATCACCGCGTAGAAATGGAAGATAAAAAAGTTCTCTTGTTACTTGATAAATGGAATGAACTACTTTTTGAAATCACAGCATTTGATTATAGCGACAATGAACTTGACATCTTACATAAAGAATTAGATGTTCAAATGATACGTTTAAGAAATAAAGATTTGTCTGCTCAAATAATTAAAAACTCTCTTCAATCCTTTATACAGTTTCTAAAAGAGCAATTAAAGTCTAGTTATTCTTATCTGTTTTTAACCATAGGGTCTTTTGCTGGAATGGCACTTTCTTTTTTTGCACATTTTAATGTCTTTTTTGGTTTTTTAATAGGTACGGGAACAGGTCTATTGATCGATCAATATTTAAATAAAAAACAAAGAGTTATCAAAACCTCTTTAAACGATACATGGTAAAAATCAAAGTAGGCATCAACGGATTTGGGCGTATAGGACGTACTTTTTTAAGAACGGTATTTAACGACCCCCGTATGGAAGTCGTTGCCATTAATGACCTTGCTGCTAATGAGGTCATGGCGCATCTTTTAAAATACGACTCTATTCACGGCGTACTCAATGCTGAAATTACCTTTGACGAAGACTCTATAAGTATTAATGGTCATCAAATATCCTTTACTCATCACAAGGATCTAGATGATCTCACATGGAAAAATGTAGATATAGTTATTGAAGCAACAGGTAAGTTTAAAACGAGGACTGACCTACAAAAACATATTGATGCTGGAGCTTCTAAAGTAATTCTGAGTGCTCCTCCTATTGAGGATGATATCAAAACAGTTGTGTTAAGTGTTAATGAGCATATTCTTACCGAAGAGGATCTTATTTTTTCAAATGCAAGTTGTACCACTAATAACGCAGCGCCACTTATCAAAGTAATGAATGAACTTTGCGGTGTGGAACAGGCATACATCACCACAGTGCACAGTTACACTTCAGATCAAAGCTTGCACGATCATCCACATAAAGATTTACGCAGAGCACGTGCCGCTGGACAGTCCATAGTCCCTACTACTACTGGAGCTGCAAAGGCACTGACTAAAATATTCCCTGAATTGAGTAACGTAATAGGTGGTTGCGGCATACGTGTACCTGTTCCTAATGGAAGTCTTACCGACCTGACTATCAACGTAAAAAAAGATGTGACTGTTCAAGAAATTAATGATGCATTTTACGCTTTCGCGAAAGCGCATCCGAACACATTCTCCTATACCAATATTCCACTTGTTTCCATAGACATATCAGGAAGTCCTTACTCCTGTATTTATGATTCTCAAATGACTAGTGTTATAGGTAAAATGGTGAAAATCATAGGCTGGTACGACAATGAAAGTGGATATGCTAACCGACTGAAAGATATGGTTCTGCACGCAAAAAAATTAACCAAAAGTTAAATCGCATAATCAAAACATCGATAAAACACAAATAATAGATGTTTATTTCACTTTTTAAAATAACTACATATATATTTGTTTTTATAACTATCGACATTGTCAATTAGATCTCTACAGAAATTTGTTTTTTTAGCACTCCTCTTAAACGTGCAATACTTCACCTATGGACAAGAAAGTTATGTGTCAAAACCGACGCAACAGCGTGTGGTGGACATTATATTAGACAAAGCTCAAGTAGCTTTACAAAAGGCAAACTATTCAGAAGCTAACGATCTGATCGATGGTGCCATTGAGATTGCCAAAGACTCCACTATTTATGCAGAAGCTCAACTAGTAAAACTGTCCTACTACAATCAAACAGGGCAGTTACAAAAGGCACAAACGACCATAGACCAGTTAGCACATTCGTTTGATCAAACTTCTACAGACTACGCTAAATTCCTTCTTCTAAAATCAGAGTTCTTTATGAACTCAAACCTTCTTAAAGAGGCTGAAATTGCCATTTCAGAGACCCAGATCATACTAGCTCAAGCAAGAGATACAGACATGAGTTCTATATTGCAACTTCAACGAGCAGAGTTAGATCTTAAAGTTAAAAATTACAGCAAGGCAAAAGAAACCTTAGAGCAGTTACTACCTACCTTAATAAATAGTAAACAATTTTATGCTGCAGCAAAGGCGCAATTAGATCTATTTCGTGTTACCTCTATCACCGGAGAATATCTTATCTCTAAAGATTACCTTATTCAAAGCATCAGGCTTTCTGAAAAATATGATTTTAACACCTTGCTCAAAGACAGTTATCTCTTGTACTCTGAATTATTAAAAGAGGAAGAGGAGTTTGAAAAAAGCATTACTTATTTAGAGAGGTATACAGTTATTTACAATGAGGAAACTACTGCGGCCCAAAATACCGCTTCTATCAACGAATTTAATAAGTTAATAAAAGAGAATAAAGCATTAACGGTATCTAATAATGAAAAGACCCAAAAGCTGAAAGGAAACGACGCCAGTTATATTTTACTCTGTATTTTTATAACCCTACTCTCTTTACTGGCTTTATCATTATTTAAAAACAACAAACTTAGAGCAAAAAGCAATCAGGTATTAGAAGTTAAAAATTCAGCGCTTATAGATGAAAGAGATAGAGCTAAAGACGCTACAAAAATCAAGACAGATTTCCTTTCAACCATTACCCATGAATTGAGAACCCCTATGTATGCCGTAACCGGCCTTACTCATTTATTACTAGAAAAAGATCCCAGAAACGATCAAAAAGAACACCTGGAAACCTTACAGTCTTCTGGGGAATACCTGCTGTCCTTGATTGATAATATTCTTGATTTCAATAAATTAGAAGCAAATAAAGTAGAGCTAGAAACCATACCTTTTGATCTACATAAAAGGGTAAATGATATTTGTTCCTCTCTTAAAGGGCAAGCTACCGATCGAAATAACAACCTTCATATTCACTATGATGATAGTATTCCTTCTAGGCTTCAGGGAGATCCAGTGAAAATCTCTCAGATTCTCATCAACCTTATAGGCAACGCGATCAAATTCACTAAGGATGGGGATATCCAGATAAGAGTTCATAAAGCAAATAATAGAACAGGTAAATGCTTGATTAACTTCGAAATAGAAGATAATGGAAAAGGAATCTCTGAAGAAAAACAGACAGCAATTTTTGAGAACTTTACGCAAGAAGGAAGTAGTACCACTAGAGAATACGGCGGAACAGGTTTAGGACTCGCTATTGTAAAAAACCTAGTAACCTTAATGGGTGGTGACATCCACCTCAAAAGCAAAGTAAACGGCGGTAGTAAATTTTCGTTTGAAGTATGGTTTGAACTTCCAGACTCTAATAAATTTTACGATGAAAATCAACATCTTGACATTTCTGAGAATAAGCGCACCAATCCAACCACCACAGAGACAAACATTAACAATGTTTTGAAAACTCCCGCAAATAATACTGCAAACTCATCCACTAAGATGGATGAAAATAAATTACAAAAACCTGAAACAGCAAAAGAGGGTGTGCTAAATGAAAAGCAGGCTACACCTACTGAGTTATCCAACAAAAAAATATTAATTGTTGAGGATAATAAAATCAATCAAATGATTACCAGGAAAATTCTTGAAGGAAAGAACTTTTCTTGTGAGGTAGCCAATAATGGGGAGGAGGCTGTACAAGCAGCAAAATCTAAAAAGTACGATTTGATCTTAATGGATATTCACATGCCCATTAAAGATGGAAAACAAGCGACTATAGAGATCAGAACCTTTGACAGGGAAATTCCTATTATAGCACTTACAGCGGTTACTATAAATGAATCTGAAAAGGAATTTTACCAAATAGGATTTGATGACATCATTCCAAAACCCTTTAAAATGGACGAATTCTTTGAAAAAATACAGAAGGCATTCACTAATTATGAAGTCCTATAACACAGGTTCTTTACCCACAAATTCTATTTGAATAGCCAAGTAATAAAGATTTCTAAGCTTATACTTTTTTAATCTCATGAAATCCTTTTCTGTAGTGATCACAATTTTTTTATTCCTAATAGTTTCCACTTCTTGCAAGGTGAAATTATGATGATCACTATATTGGAGATGTTCTATTTTAATGAACTCTTTTAAATGCTTTAGAAAAGGTTTTGGCTTTGCAATTCCTGTGACCACCGTTACCTCTTTACCTTTTAGATCATCAAGAAAGATTTTGTGATCCATACCTTGAAGTGCTCTTTCATAACCTATATATGAGAAATAAACCTGTTGACCAGGCAGCAGCTTCAGTTTCATCTTAACCTCATTCATTTGTATATTAGAAATAGCTGCTGGACATTTAGTAACAATAATAGTTTGTGCACGACGAGCTCCTCTTCGGGATTCTCTCAAATTACCAGCTGGCAATACATGATCATCTACATACAACATGTTGTAACTTGTCAATAACACATAATGACTCGCTTTTACATACCTGTGTTGAAACGCGTCATCAAGTAATATCACCTCTAACTGATGCTCTTTAAGAAGCCTTTCTATTCCATCAACTCTTTTTTCACAAACAGCACTTACAATTAAGTCTTTAAACTTTCTTTTAATTTGTAACGGCTCATCTCCTATTTTCTCTGGTGAATCATTTTCAGAAAGTTCTATATAACCAGAAGTAGTTCTACCATAGCCCCGACTCAAAACACCTGTCTTTTTACCCGCAAAATGTCTTATAAGGAACTCAATCATAGGGGTCTTACCTGTTCCTCCAGTACTTAAGTTACCTACTGCGATAATGGGAATATCATATTCCTTTTGCCCTAGAACCCCTCTATCAAAAGCATAGTTACGCAAAGAGGTTATACCGTCATAAAGAACAGAAAAAGGATATAATAAAAGTCTTAACTCTTGCATGAGCTCAAAAGTAGGTTAATTTTACATCAGACATAAACATTACTATTATGAAGATTAAAGATGTTATTTCACATCTAGAAGTACTCGCTCCAAGATTTTATGTAGAAGACTTTGATAATACCGGGTTACTAACTGGAGAAAAAACCACTGATTTAACTGGGATCTTAGTCACACTAGATTGTCTGGAAAATGTTGTTGATGAGGCGATTGAAAATAATTGCAACCTTATAGTAAGCTTTCATCCGATAATTTTTTCTGGTTTGAAACACTTACAGCCTAATGACTACGTACGCAAAGCTGTAGTCAAGGCAATTAAGAACGATATCGCGATTTATGCTACTCATACCGCTCTAGACCTTGCAAAAGGTGGAGTTAGTTATAGAATGGCCCAAGAAATGGGATTGAACAATGTCAAAACTTTAATTCCTAAATCACAACTCATTAAAAAATTAGTTACCTACATACCTAATGACCACTTTGAGAAGGTAAAAGAGGCACTGTTTACCGCTGGGGCTGGAGCACTAGGTAATTATTCAGAATGTAGTTTTTCTATAGATGGACAAGGTACATTTAGAGGAAATGAAAGGAGTAATCCGCAACTAGGGGAAGCATTAAAAAGAAGTACAGTTCAAGAAAAAGCACTTTCTATAACCTTTTTACCTCATTTAGAAGCTGCCGTAAAAGCTGCTTTGATAAATTCTCACCCTTATGAAGAGGTCTCTTTTGAGATTTCCACCTTAGAAAACAACTATCAAAACATAGGAATGGGTGTTATTGGAGAATTACCAAAAGCACTAGAAACCGAAGATTTTTTAAAAAAAACAAAGTCTGTATTTAAAACAGGGGTTGTAAGAAGTTCGCTTTCGCGAAAGCGAACTATCAAAAAAGTCGCTCTGCTAGGAGGCTCAGGAGCATTTGCCATAAAACATGCTTTGCAATCTGGAGCAGATGCTTATATCACAGCCGATCTTAAATATCATGATTTCTTTCAAGGCCAAGACCTTTTATTATGTGATGTAGGACATTATGAAAGTGAGCAGTTTACAAAAAACCTTTTACATGAATATCTTAAAGAAAAATTTAGTAATTTTGCAGTCCTTTGTGCACAAGCGCGAACAAACCCAGTTAATTATTTTTAAAAGATGGCAAAAAAGACCGAGGCTACTGTAGAAGATAAGTTAAGAGAACTTTACAACCTACAATTAATCGACTCTAGAATTGATGAAATACGCAACGTGCGTGGTGAATTACCTCTAGAAGTACAAGATCTTGAAGATGAAGTAGAAGGATTAAAAACTCGATTGTCTAAATTAGACGCTCATTCTGATGACCTTATTGAAAAAATTAGGTCCAAAAAGAATTTGATCGAGGAGTCTAAAGCTCTTGTTACCAAATATACAGATCAACAAAAAAATGTGCGTAACAACCGTGAGTTCAACTCTCTTTCTAAAGAAGTAGAATTTCAAGAGCTTGAAGTGGAACTTGCTGAGAAGCATATCCGTGAATTCAAAGCGCAAATCGAACAACAAAAAGAAGTGATCGATAAAAGTAAGGAACGCCTTGATGAAAGAGCTGACCACTTAAAACACAAAAAATCTGAACTTGCAGAGATTCTTAAAGAAACTCAAAAAGAAGAGGAATTACTTATGAAAATGAGTGATGACTACGCAAAATCAATCGAAGAAAGATTGATCAAAGCTTACACGCGTATTAGATCAAGTGTAAAGAATGGTCTAGCGGTTGTACCAATCGAAAGAGGTGCTTCTGGTGGTTCTTATTTTACAATTCCACCACAGGTGCAAGTAGAGATTGCAAGTCGTAAGAAAATCATTACTGACGAACACTCAGGAAGAATTCTTGTTGACGCTGCCTTAGCTTATGAACAAGTTGAAAAAATGGATAAAGTATTTACTAAAATTTAGTCCCTTCCTTATTACAATGAAAATCCCTTTATCTGCAACGATAAAGGGATTTTTTATTTAACCCTTTTTTAATACTTTACTCGTTGCACTAAGTATATTTTTATATTTATAATTAATGACACTATGAAAATGTTATCTTTCTTTATGATGATTCTTCTTACATCAACATGCGCTGATTCAGGCAAAGAGACGGAACAGGCCGTAAATACAAACCCCATTGAAGTGCCTTCTCAAAATGGAATGCAACGTGCTTACTTTGCTAGTGGGTGTTTCTGGTGTGTAGAAGAAATTTACGAAGGTGTAAAGGGAGTAAATGAATCTATCTCAGGCTATTCTGGCGGCCATACAGAAAACCCTACTTATGAAGACAGCAATACTGGTAGAACTGGTCATGCTGAGGCTAACGAGATCATTTATGATCCTGAAGTGGTTTCTTTTAAGACACTAGTAGACGTTTATTTTGCATCACAAAATATCGAACAAGCAAACGGGCAAGGACCAGATAACGGTTCTCAATACAGGAGTATCATCTTCTATCAAAATGATAATGAAAAAAAGATTGTTGAAGCTAAAATTACTGCCTTAACTAAAGAAGGTTATGACGTGGCTGCCGAAGTGAAGCCGTTTCAAAAATTTTGGAAAGCTGAAGGTTATCATCAAGATTACGCAAAACTACATCCTACTCAAGGTTACATAAGAGGTGTTTCTATACCTAGGTTCAAAAAGTTTGCTACAAAAATGCCCCAACTGATTAAAGAAAGTGCCAAACACTAATCTAACATTCCAAAATAGTACCCCATATACACGAGTGATAAAACGCTCAAAGTAAAAATTCCCAAAAGAGAAATTGCCCTCATGATAAATTTAGGTCGATGCTCTTCTGGGAATTTTTTTCTAGTGACCAGTCTATAATTCAAGGTAGCTACAATAGGTGCAAATAGAAAAGACAATACCGTAGCTATATCTACGAGTAAAAGAAAACCATTAGGGTTACCACTTAAACCATAGCAAAGACTAAAACCTCCCAAAGCCGTAACGCTTAAAGCAGCTAAGTACCACTTTTCATCAGTTACAGACCCTGCTATGAACAACACCTCACTGGTTCTTTTTAAGGCTCTAGAATAACCGTCTAGAACCCCTAAACTTGTACCGTACATGATACAAAAAGCAGCAGTTGCAATGACGTAATAAGACCACTGCCCCATGGCACTGCTAAACAAATTAATAACTTGATTGGCAAACCCTGCACTTCCAGAAATGATTGGCGTATCCGTTCCATAAACTAAATAAGAACCTAATGTGAGAAACATCACTGCAAGAACCGCACTGATCCAGTAACCTAGCGCAAACTCATGAGTCGCCTCTTTTACAGAAGATTTATAACCAGAGGCTTTTTGCTTCTCCAGCGTCCAGAGACTATTCCAAGTACTTAAATCAACCGCTGTAGGCATCCATCCCATAAGTGCTATAGCAAAAGGAATGGTACTCAGAGACCAGATTTCTGGAGCATCAAATTGATCTGATGCCACTGCTGCTCCTTTATAAATGACGAGAATAAAAGAAATTGCTACACATACAATCATTACCAAACCAACTACTTTAATAAATCCATCGAGAAATTGATACTTCCCCCATGCGAGTATCAAGAAAGAAGATCCTATAATTAAAAGAAGAGGTGAAAACGTATAGGCCATTTCGTGAAGCTGAAACAATTCTTTCATAAAAACAGCAGTCACTTGAAAAACTGCTGCACTCACAAAAAACAAGCTTACAATCATCACAAAAAAATAAGCGATAATAGCCCATTTGCCTAAACTTCTATAGCCGTCGATGAGACTCTCCCCTGTTGCTGCTGCATAACGGGTTCCATACTCAAAAAATGGATATTTTAAAATATTGATCACTACAATTGTGAATAAAAAACCAAATCCATACATCATTCCAGCACGAGTGCTTTGCACCAGATGACTGACTCCTATAGCAGTACTCGCAAATAACAAGCCTGGACCTAAAACCTTGAAGAATCTATTCATACAGGCAATATAAAAATATTATAATAAGCTTATGAAATTCCGCTTTCGCGAAAGCGGAGTTAAAGCTAAAGTCGTTTCAGAGAGAAATCATTGTAGTACTATATTAGAGTTTTAAATTAACGAATCAATCGATTATGAAAGATTTTTAATTATGTTTGTCTTGTTATGTCAACAAACAATAATTTCAGAACTAATAATAATCCTTCACAAACGTAGGTAGTCTCTGGTATTTAAAATATTCAAAAGGTCTACTTCTCAAGTAGGCCTTTTTTCATTTAAAAATTTAAAATATGTGTGGTATTGTAGGAATGTTTCAACTGAAGAAAGACAGTCAAGAGCAGAGAGAAAGAATCTTAGAATTATCTAAGAAGTTAAGGCACAGAGGCCCAGATTGGTCAGGAATCTATTGTGGGGACAATGCGATCCTAGCCCACGAGAGATTAACAATCGTAGACCCGCAATCTGGTGGACAACCTCTTTACAGTCCTGACGGAAAAGTAGTTTTGGCCGTAAACGGTGAAATTTACAACCATCAAAACATACGTGACCATTACATCAATTATGATTTTAAAACAAAATCTGACTGTGAAGTCATTCTAGCTTTATATCAAGATAAAGGAGTTGATTTTATGGATGAGCTTACCGGTATGTATGGTTTTGCGCTTTATGATATAGAGAAAGATGTTTTCTTGTGCGCAAGAGATCACCAAGGAATGATACCTCTGTATTACGGTTATGATGAATTAGGTCAGTTTTACGTTGCTAGCGAGCTTAAAGCACTCGAAGGAACTTGTAACCAGATCGCTCCATTCCCTCCAGGACATTATTATTATAGTGAAACTGGTGAGTTTACTAAATGGTACGATAGAGACTGGAAAGATTATGATGCCGTTAAAAACAATACAAGCTCTGTAGCCGATTTAAAAAAAGCAATGGAAGAAAGTGTTCACAGACACTTAATGAGCGACGTGCCATACGGAGTGTTGCTCTCTGGCGGCCTGGACAGCTCTATTGTTAGTGCTATAGCAAAAAAATACGCTTCTAAAAGAGTAGAATCTGGCGACCATGCAGAAGCCTGGTGGCCACAATTGCACTCTTTTGCCATAGGATTAGAAGGAAGCCCTGACCTCGCTGCTGCACAAGTAGTTGCAGACCATATAGGCACCGTGCATCACAGTGTGAATTTTACTGTTCAAGAAGGACTCGATGCGATCAAAGACGTCGTTTATTTCTTAGAAACTTATGATGTAACAACCATTAGAGCCTCCACTCCAATGTATTTACTCGCTAGAGTAATTAAATCAATGGGAATTAAAATGGTGCTTTCTGGAGAGGGAAGTGATGAAATATTTGGAGGCTATTTATATTTCCACAAAGCTCCTAATGCAGAAGAGTTGCACAAAGAAACCGTACGCAAACTCGATACCCTGCACCTTTATGACAACCTAAGAGCAAATAAATCTTTGGCTGCATGGGGAATTGAAGGACGAGTACCCTTTTTAGACAAAGAGTTTATGGATGTAGCTATGCGTTTAAACCCTAAAGATAAAATGTGTGGCAATGGCAAAATGGAAAAACACATTTTACGAGAAGCATTTGAAGATTATCTTCCTAAAAGCGTCGCTTGGAGACAAAAAGAACAATTTAGTGATGGCGTGGGATACAACTGGATCGACACCTTAAAAGAAGTTGTTGAAAGTGTGGTGACTGATGAGATGATGGAAGCAGCTCCTTTTAAATTCAAGATCAATCCGCCACAATGCAAAGAAGAATATTATTACCGCAGTATCTTCTCAGAGCACTTTCCTAGCGATGCAGCTGCCAGTTGTGTACCTTCTTTAAAATCAGTAGCTTGCTCTACACCCGTTGCCTTGGAATGGGATGAAGCTTTCAAGCATATGAATGACCCCTCTGGACGTGCGGTAAGTGGAGTCCATGACCAAGGTTATTAAAATCATCTAAAATAGTTGCGGTTTTCAATTACCGTGATTACTTTTGACACATAATGAAAAGAACTAATCATACATGGTGGTGGAATAATACAGCTCAACAGCCGTAAAGTTGCCCGTATGTTTTTAATAAACTTAAAAGGTCTACTTAACGGTAGGCCTTTTTTCTTTTAACTAGTATTGAAACCATTTTAAGAATGAATCACATTCAAGACACCTATACACCTCGTAGTACACAACAAGTCATCCTTGCAGACACGCTTACTCCTGTTGCTATTTACATGAGATTGCGCGATCGATATCCCAATAGTATCCTTTTGGAAAGCAATGAATACGGACAACGCAGCAATAGTTATTCTTTTATATGCTGTAATCCAGTAGCCACTTTTGAGGTAAATAAGAAAGAAATTAAGTCCAGTTTCCCTGATCACTTTTCCACATCACAAGAATATTCTTCCGCTTTTGACCTCACTTCTGGATTGAATGAATTTAAAAACTCATTTGCTCAAGTTGAAAATGAGTTTCCTTTTCCGACCAACGGCCTTTTTGGTTACCTGAGTTATGATGCGGTACAATTATTTGAAGAATTGGAATTCCGCTTTCGCGAAAACGAAACCAATAACATCCCTCTTGCTCATTATCAAGTATTTCAAAATGTGATGGTATTTGATCACTACCACAACCAGTTGTATGTTTTTGATCATGCCTATGCTGGTAACGAAAGTAAACTAGAAGAAATAGTGACGGTTATCAATCATAGAGATGTAGCAAACTACAGTTTTAAATGCACTGAAGAAGAGACTTCAGAAATGAAGGATGATGATTTTAGAGAACTTGTAAAGAAAGGAAAAGAGCACTGCCATAGAGGCGATGTTTTTCAAATCGTACTCTCTAGAAAGTTTGAACAAGCCTTTCAAGGAGATGATTTTAACGTTTACCGACAGTTACGAGCTATCAATCCAAGCCCGTATTTATTTTATTTTGATTACGGTGATTTTAGAATATTTGGGTCCTCTCCAGAAGCACAATTACTTATTTCTGGCACAAAGGCCAGCATCCAGCCTATTGCCGGAACTTATAAAAGAACCGGAAACGATACCGCCGATTTAAAAGCTGCCGAAGAATTAAAAAAGGATCCTAAAGAAGCAGCTGAGCACATGATGCTGGTAGATCTCGCCAGAAATGATTTGAGCCGCCATGCAAAAAATGTGGTGGTAGAGGATTATCAAAATATTCACTTTTATTCTCATGTTATTCATATGGTTAGTAAAGTGAGTGGTATCATAAATGAAAAGGATAAAATTCAACTTATAGGTGATACCTTTCCGGCTGGTACATTAAGTGGCGCTCCTAAATACAGAGCCATGCAATTGATCGATCAATATGAACAATCTTCCAGAGAGTTTTATGGTGGTGCCATAGGTTACTTAGGATTTGATGGTAATTTTAACCACGCCATTATCATTAGAAGTATTTTATCAAGAGAAAATAAACTGGTCTTCAGAGCTGGAGCAGGTGTAGTAGTAGAAAGTAATATAGAAAACGAAACCCAAGAAGTATATCATAAAACCAATGCACTTAGAAGTGCTATAACCAAAGCAAATTAAAATTATGAAAACAATTAAAATAGTAGGCGGCATTTTATTTATTTCCTCTTTTCTTTTTTCTTGTCAAACGGAGAAGAAAGACCTTATTGACATCAAGATCATAGAGAAAGATGGCCTGGAGAGTATGACCTACCTGCCAAATCTAGAGTTTAATGAAATAAAAGATAGCGCACTTTTCCTTTTTGATGAAAAGGATTACTACCGGATTTTTACAAGCGAAATAAAAGTGGCACCTCCTATTTATCAAAATGATGTTATAAAAGTAAGAATCTTCACTAGAAGTCAATTTGTCGAAAACAGAAATGAGTTTGGCTTTTTAGTAAGAACCTACAGCAAAGATGGAAAAATTAAGGATGAAATGGTTGTAGCATCCACTATCGGAGATCTAAGCTGTGAAGGGAAAATCACTTCTGACCTTAGAGTTGTCACCTATTGTCCTGGTGGAGAAAAAACGATAGCACAAATTGAAAAAGATGGGTCGATAAAAGTTATAGAAAATGAGTAAAAATATTTTATTAATAGATAACTACGATTCTTTTACTTACAATTTAGTCCACTATTTAGAGGAATTGGGTACACAACTTACTGTAGTGCGCAATGATAAAATCACACCTCAAGAATGTGAACCCTATGACGCTATCGTACTTTCTCCGGGGCCGGGAATCCCAAGTGAAGCGGGTAACCTGATATCGATTATTAACCATATGAAGGATAAAAAACCGCTATTAGGGATTTGCTTAGGACACCAGGCTATTACAGAGGTCTTTGGTGGAAAAATCATCAATCTTGAAAAAGTATATCATGGGGTTGCTACTCAAATGTCCCATAATGGAAATGAAATTTTTAACGATATAGATTCAGAATTTGAAGCTGGTCGTTACCATTCATGGGCTGCTGAAAACGATAGCTTTCCTAATATTTTAGAAATTACTGCAACTGATGAGAACGGTCAAATCATGGCATTGAAGCATAAAGAATTACCTATTTACGGCTTACAATTCCATCCGGAGAGTATCATGACACCTCAAGGGAAAACCATGCTTAAGAACTTTATAGCAACCTTATAGAATGAAGGATATATTAAATGAATTATTTAATCACGGCACACTTTCAAGAAAAGCCGCTTATGACATCCTTACCGCCATTACCAGCGGCTCGGTGAACGATTCACAAATAGCAGCTTTCCTTACCGTTTATGGAATGCGCAGTATTACCGTAGAAGAGCTCGCTGGATTTAGAGACGCCATGCTTGAGCAAGCAAATCTCATTGATTTAAAAGAGTTTAATCCTATAGATTTATGCGGAACTGGTGGTGATGGAAAAAACACTTTTAATATAAGTACACTCGCTAGTTTTGTTACTGCTGGTGCAGGTATTCCAGTAGCAAAACACGGCAATTATGGGGTGAGCTCGGTAAGTGGCTCGTCAAACGTAATGGAACACTTAGGATTTGTATTTTCCAATGACCAGGCTATTTTAAGAAAGCAAATTAGCGCAGCTAACATTACATTTTTACACGCACCTCTATTTCATCCTGCGATGAAAGCTGTAGCACCCATTAGAAAACAACTGGGGGTGAAAACTTTTTTCAATATGCTTGGCCCTTTAGTAAATCCAGCAAAACCAAAATTACAAAGTGTAGGTGTTTTCAATTTGCAGCTCGCGCGCAACTATGAATACCTTTTTCAGTCGGAGACTGATAAAAAATATGCCATTTTACATGCGCATGAAGGCTACGATGAAGTAAGTCTTACCGGCAAAGTACGACTTGCAAGAAACAATGGTGTTAGTGATTTATCTGCTGCTGATTTTGGTATGGATTTTTTGAAACAATCAGATATTTACGGGGGAGAAACCGTTGAAGACGCTGCGCATATTTTTATGAATGTTCTTAATAATAAGGCTACTGCTGCTCAAAAAAATGTAGTGATCGCAAATGCTGCAACAGCTATTTCAGTGGCAAAAGATATAGAGATCATAAAAGCAGTAGAACTAGCTAGAACATCTTTAGAATCTGGAAAAGCTCTGAAAAGCTTTAAAAAACTAATGGAACTCAAATAGTAACCGAAGAACGCATCTAGTAAAACAATCAAGGGTGGAATGTGTTCTACCCAAACAATAAACCATGGAAGACATTCTTAAAAAAATAATTACTCAAACAGCTCAAGATCTAAAAGCTAGAAAGCAAACGACCTCTCTTTCTGAGTTAAGAGAAATGCCTTCCTATTCCAGAGAAGTAGTTTCATTGTACCAAAGCCTTAAAAGCGGCAGCGGTATTATTGCTGAACATAAAAGACAAAGTCCTAGCAAAGGTTCTTTTAATTGTCCAATGAATCTGGAAGAAATAGTAAAAGGATATGAAAGTGCTGGCGCAAGCGCTATAAGCTGTTTGACTGATCAGCCTTTTTTTGGCGGCACATTACAAGATTTAATTGATGCTAGAACTGTATTGAACATTCCAATATTGCGTAAAGACTTCATGATAGATTTATATCAAGTTCATGAAGCAAAAGCATTTGGTGCAGACGCTATTCTTCTTATAGCAACTTGTTTGAATAATGAAGAGCTTAAGACGATGTCGTTAGAGGCAATGAATTTAGGACTGGAGATTCTTTTTGAAGTTCACGATTTAGAAGAACTTAATAGAATCAAAGAAGTTACTGATTCCTTTAATATTGAAAAATATGTCATCGGTGTCAACAATCGAGATTTGAAAAGGTTCCAAACAGATATTCAAAACAGTAAAAAGCTATTACCTCACTTTCCTCCAGGTGTTATCGCCATATCAGAAAGTGGTATTTCAAATCCAGAAGTGGTGAAGGAACTTAAAACCTTAGGTTTTCAAGGCTTTTTAATAGGTGAAAACTTTATGAAAACAGAGCAGCCTGGAGCAAGTTGTGAGCAGTTTATAAAAGCGATCAACTCATGATGATCAAAGTGTGCGGTATGCGCGACATAGAAAACATCAATCAATTGCAGGAACTAGATATAGACTTTATGGGGCTTATACGCTACCCAAAATCCAAGAGGTTTGTCTCTGATGAGCAAAGAGATAAAATAGCTCAACAAACCATGAACAAAGGGACCGTCGGTGTTTATGTAAATGAAACTTTTGAAAACATTCTTCAGGATATCATACCCTTGGAATTAGATGTTATTCAATTACATGGTGATGAAGATGTTGCTTTCGCGAAAGCCTTACTAGAAATAGATCTTAAAATATTTAAAGCTTTTCAAATCTCAGAAGGTTTTGATTTTGAAGGTTTAATAGAGTGGCAAGAACTCGCAAGAACTTATCAAGGAAAATTATTCTTTTTGTTAGATACGGCGACACCAGATTATGGTGGTAGTGGTACGAAATTTAATTGGCAAATTCTCGACTCATATAAAGGAGACGTGCCCTTTTTATTAAGTGGAGGTATTTCAAAAAGCGATGCTGAAACCATTAAAAAAATAAAACACAATATGTTTTTAGGAGTAGATCTCAACTCAAAATTTGAGTCACAACCTGGCCTTAAAAACATAGCAGAACTAAAAACATTCATAGAAAAACTAAGAAAATGAGCTATCAAGTAGATGAAAAAGGATTTTATGGAGAATTCGGTGGTGCATTCATTCCAGAATTACTCTATCCTAATATTGAAGAACTTCAAGAAAACTATTTAAAGATTGAAAAATCACCAGAGTTTCAAAAAGAATTTCATCAATTGCTTAAAGATTACGTAGGTCGCCCTACTCCCCTCTTCCTAGCAAAAAGGTTATCAGCTAAGTATGGTGCAGAAATCTGGTTAAAACGAGAAGATTTATGTCATACTGGTGCACATAAGATCAATAATACCATTGGACAGATTATACTTGCTGAAAAACTAGGCAAAAAAAGAATCATTGCAGAGACAGGTGCCGGACAACACGGTGTCGCCACTGCTACGGTTTGTGCTTTAAAAGGCCTGGAGTGTATCGTCTACATGGGTGAAAAAGACATCAAACGTCAAGCGCCTAATGTTGCCCGTATGAAAATGCTAGGAGCAACAGTACGACCTGCTACAAGTGGATCTAAGACTTTAAAAGACGCTACTAATGAAGCGATGCGCGACTGGATTAACAACCCAGAAAACACTCATTATATCATAGGTTCTGTAGTTGGACCGCATCCATATCCAGATATGGTAGCTCGTTATCAGTCCGTTATTTCTGAAGAGATCAAAAACCAGATGGACGGCTTACCAGATTATGTGATTGCCTGCGTGGGTGGTGGATCAAATGCCATGGGAGCTTTTTATCATTTTCTAGATGATAAAGAAGTGCAATTAATAGGTGTAGAAGCAGCTGGATTAGGTATTCATACTAATAAAACAGCAGCTACCTTGACATTAGGAACTCCGGGGGTATTACACGCCAGTCGGTCTATCATGATGCAAGATAAAGATGGACAGGTGGTCGAACCACACAGTATTTCTGCTGGATTAGATTATCCTGGAATAGGTCCTGCGCATGCATGGTTAAAAGTATCTGAACGGGCACGATATATGGCAGTAACTGATGCAGACGCACTTATCGCAGCTGTGGAAGTAAGTCGTATGGAAGGAATTATTCCTGCTTTAGAAACGGCTCATGCATTTTCAGTATTGAAAGACTTAGATTTAAAACCTACCGACCGAGTAGTTATCAACTTATCTGGTCGTGGTGATAAGGATATGAACACGTATATGGAGGAATTGAATTTACTTTAAATTTTTATCTTCCCTAGGAAGCTAATTTATTTCTTAAGTTAAGAAAGAACAAATACATCAATTAATCGCAAGTGATCATTTTAAAAAGGTCACTCACTTCGGTCTGAACCCATGCAATGAGCAGACAAAATAAGAGGAATGAATTATGAAAAACAAACTCACGGAATTACTCCAACACAAGCCTGAAGGTTTGTTAAATATATTCTATACCGCTGGATATCCTCAATTAGAAGATACCATTCCCCTGCTAACTGCGTTAGAAAATTCTAAAGTAGACTTAGTGGAAATAGGAATACCATTTAGTGACCCATTAGCAGATGGCCCTACTATTCAAGAAAGCAGTAAAATTGCTCTAGAAAATGGCATGTCTATAGAGAAGTTATTTTCTCAATTAGAAAATCATACGGCAAAAGTACCATTGCTTTTGATGGGATATTTGAACCCGGTAATGCAATACGGGCTTGAAGCATTTTGTAAACGCTGTCAAGAAGTTGGAGTAGACGGCTTGATCGTACCCGACTTACCTATGTCAATTTACCAGACAGAATTTAAAGAGGCGTTTGAAAAGTACAACATCAGCAATATATTTTTAGTAACTCCACAAACTTCAGATAAGCGTATTAGAGAAATAGATAAAAACTCTAACGGGTTTATCTATGCGGTAAGTTCTGCAAGTACGACAGGTTCTAAAACAAACTTTTCTGCGGCGGCAGACTATTTAGGTAAACTCAAGGGAATGAATCTTAACACACCTGTTCTTACAGGTTTTAACATCACAAACAAACAAAACTTTCAAGATGCCTGCAAGTATGTGAACGGCGCAATTATAGGAAGTGAGTTTATCAGACAAATAACTGATGTAGAAGACATTTCTCATGCAGCTGCAACTTTTGTTGCCTCTATTAAATAAATTAAGAATAGATCTAAAGAGGTATCATTTAAAATTGAGTTAAAACCTATCAATAAAGTAGGATAAACTTTCAATATTCATTTTTCAGACTTATGTTTGCATTATAATGAGAGCACAAAACGTACATCACCATCATTTTTTAACTTACCGCCAGGCGAGATAAAAATGTATTGATGTATATCAAACATATTTAAAAACCGTCTGTTTCAGACGGTTTTTTTGTTTTCTTAAATTTGAAAACTTTAAAATATCTGTAGACAGCTTAAACAACATTCTAAGATAGAATGACAACAAAAATTATGATCAGAATAGCAGTACAAAAATCAGGGCGACTATCAGATAAATCTTTGCAACTTTTAAAAGATTGCGGAATCAAATTTGACAATGGCGGTCGCAAATTATCAACTCAAGCAAAAAACTTCCCTATGGAAATTCTTTTCTTACGTGACGATGATATTCCGCAATATGTAGCAAATGGAGTTGCAGATTTAGGAATTCTTGGATTGAACGAAGTAGAAGAAAAGGATCAAAAAGTAGATGTCATCAAACAACTGGGTTTTGCAGGTTGTAGGTTGAGTCTAGCGGTTCAAAAAGACGTAGATTATACCGGCCTAGAATGGTTCAATGGTAAAAAAGTAGCCAGTAGCTATACGACCATCGTTAAAAAGTTCTTTGCCTATAAAGGCATCAATGCCACAACCGAAGAGATAGGTGGGTCTGTTGAGATTGCTCCAGGAATAGGACTAGCCGAAGGAATTTGTGATATCGTTTCAACAGGCTCTACCCTACTCATGAATGGACTTAAAGAAGTAGAAACGGTCATGTATAGTGAGGCTGTTTTAATTTCTAATCCCAACCTGAACTCCGAGAAAAACGACTTATTAGGCAAACTGCTTTTCAGAATAGAAGCTGTTCAAAATGCTCAAAAAAGCAAGTACATTTTACTTAACGCACCTAATGATAAGATTGATGAAATATCAGCACTTTTACCCGGTATGAAAAGCCCAACCGTTTTACCACTAGCTGAAGAAGGCTGGTCAAGTTTGCACTCTGTTATTGAAGAAAATGACTTTTGGAATGTGATTGATCAGTTAAAAGACGCGGGTGCACAAGGAATATTAGTCATTCCAATTGAAAAATTAATAGCCTAATGAAAATTATTTCTAATCCAGACCATTCGCAACAACAGCAATTATTAGAACGTCCTCAACAAGAACGTGCTCAAGTGGAGACAGCTGTAAAAGACATCATTCAATTGGTTAGAGACAACGGCGATCTGGCCTTATTTGCTTTTGCTGAGAAATTTGACAAAGCAACACTTAGTGTTCTCAGAGTCACTGAAAAAGAAATTGAAAAAGCGAGCGAACAAATTGCTCCAGAATTAAAAGCCGCCATTCAAACGGCTTATCAAAATATTTACAAATTTCACGAAGCAAACTACACCAAGGAGTATCCGGTCGTAGAAACCATGCCCGGAATGACTTGCTGGAGAAAATCCTTGCCTATTCAAAAAGTAGGCTTGTACATACCTGGCGGTTCTGCTCCTCTTTTTTCAACGGTTTTAATGCTCGCTATTCCTGCAAAAATAGCGGGCAATAAAAAAGTCGTTTTATGCAGTCCTACTGATGCTCATGGCGCTATCCATCCTGCTGTATTGTACACCGCTAACCTTTGTGGAGTAACGGAGATCTATAAAGCTGGTGGAGCACAGGCTATCGCAGCAATGACTTATGGTACGGAGAGTATTCCTGCAGTAGATAAAATTTTCGGACCTGGAAATGCCTTCGTCACTAGAGCCAAAGAACTCGCTCAACAACAAGGTGTAGCTATCGATATGCCCGCTGGACCGTCAGAAGTGTTGATCATCGCTGACAAAGATGCCAATCCAGAATTTGTAGCTTCAGATCTTCTTGCCCAAGCAGAACATGGACCAGATTCTCAGGTCATCCTTTTAACAGACTCTTTGAGCTTAAGCGAGGCTGTGAATACCGCATTAGAAATACAACTAAGCACGCTTTCGCGAAAGCAAACAGCAGAAAAAGCTATAGAGAACAGCAAGACTATAGTTTTAGAAAACATGGAAGAATGCATCCATTGGTCGGATGCCTATGCCCCAGAGCACTTGATTATAAACACTGTAAATGCTGACGAAGTAGCAGAACAAATTCAAGTAGCTGGCTCAATTTTTATAGGTTCTTATACCTGTGAAAGTTTAGGAGATTATGCCAGCGGAACCAACCATACCCTGCCTACTTATGGATATGCCCGCAATTACAGTGGTGTGTCAGTCGATAGCTTTGTAAATAAAGTAACCTATCAAAAAGCGACCGCTCAAGGCATTAAAAACTTAGGCCCAGCCGTTGAACAAATGGCTGCTGCAGAAGGTCTTGACGCACATAAAAACGCGGTGTCGATTCGACTAAAGAGCATTGAGGCCAACCCTAAATCCCTTCCAGAGGAAGGGGCTTTTAATCAACGAGCGCAGTGAGACCAAATTACTTTCCCCTTGGGGAAATGTCCGCAGGGCAATGGGGCTTAAATGCAACAACATAAAAAATGGAATTTAACTTAGAAAACATAGTCCGTAAGAATATCTGGAACCTGCAGCCGTATTCTAGTGCGCGTAGCGAATTTGACCTGTATGGTAATGGGAAAAAGGAGTTGACTTTACTGGATGCAAATGAGAATCCTAAAGGAGATTTGAACAGGTATCCAGACCCATTGCAGTCTTCGATTAAAGAAGAACTCTCAAAACAAAAAAACCTCTCCAAAAGCCAAATTTTTGTTGGTAATGGTAGCGACGAAGCCATTGATTTATTGTACCGTATTTTCTGTGAACCAGGAAAAGACAGCGTTATTACCTGCCCTCCTACTTATGGAATGTATGAAGTGAGTGCTGCAATTAACGATGTAGAGGTCTTAAAAGTGCCGTTGTGCAAGGACTTTTCGATGGATTTAGAAGCGATTGCGCAACAAGTGCGCAATGACTCTTCAATAAAGATTATTTGGATTTGCTCTCCTAATAACCCCACAGGAAACGCACTTCTTAAAGCCGATTTAAAGCACGACTGGGAAGCACAAAACTACACCCGTGGCGGAATGATGGACATGCCATTTGCACCAGAGTTTGAAGCTGAAATGCTAGAAAACCAACGCAAATTGGATCGGTTATTTGGTGCCTTTAATGGTATTATAGTCGTTGATGAAGCCTATCAAGATTTTACAGAGAATATTAGTTTTATCAACAGATTAGAAGATTATCCTAATCTAGTGGTGTTACAAACCATGTCTAAAGCGCATGGACTCGCTGGAGCACGAGTTGGTTTTGCCTTTGCCTCAACAGAAATTATAGAGCTATTCAATAGAACAAAGCCTCCCTATAATGTAAATGAACTCTCACAGAGAGCTGTTTTAGAAAGGCTACTGCAATCTGATAAAACTCAAAATGACATCCAAGAAATCATCACCAACAGAGCTTTTCTTGCTGAACATTTAAAAAGTTTTGACTTCATCAATGAGGTCTATCCTAGTGAAGCAAATTTCTTACTAGCTCAAGTAGAAAACGCTACTGAAGTATATAATTACCTGCGCGATAACGAGGTTATCATACGCAATCGCAGCAGTCAGATAGCCGATACATTAAGGTTTACAGTAGGAACGAGAAAAGAATGTGAAGAAGTGATAAAGGCGCTGAGCACATTTAAAAAGAATTAGAATAATTAAAACCGAAGCCATTCAACAAAGGCTTGACCTATGAAAAAAGTATTATTTATAGACCGAGATGGTACGATTGTAAAAGAACCACCAGTAGATTATCAACTGGACAGTTATGAAAAGCTAGAGTTTTTGCCTATGGCCATTACTCAATTGCACCGCATCGCTAGAGAACTGGATTATGAACTCGTCATGGTAAGCAATCAAGATGGTTTGGGAACAGATAGTTTTCCTGAAGATACATTTTGGCCCGTTCATAATTTAATGATGAATGTCTTAGAAAATGAGGGCGTCCACTTTAGTGAAGTATTGATAGACCGCTCTTTTCCAGAACAAAAGGCACCTACTCGCAAGCCAGAAACTGGATTAATGACTCATTATATAAAAGGTAATTACGACCTGGAGAATAGTTTTGTTATCGGTGATCGCAACAGCGATATGCAGCTTGCAAAAAATCTAGGTTGTAAAGGAATTCAATTACCATCGATTACTGATACTACAAAATTTGAAGATGAGTTGGTCGTTTTAAAAACTGATTCTTGGAAAGAGGTTTTTGAATTTCTGCGTGGTCAACCTCGTAAAGTACAGGTGACTCGTAAAACCAATGAAACTGATATCAACATCGTTTTGAACCTAGACGGCTCTGGAAACGGAACCATTGATACCGGATTAAAATTTTACGATCACATGCTGGAGCAACTGCAACGTCATGGATCCTTAGATTTGGACATTAAGGTAAAGGGTGACTTAGAAATAGACGAGCACCACACTATAGAAGATACGGCGATTGCTTTAGGTGACGCTTTCGCGAAAGCTTTATCCTCCAAAAAAGGAATCAACAGATATGGCTTTTTGCTGCCTATGGACGACTCCCTAGCACAAGTGGGAATAGACTTTGGTGGACGACCGTGGATTGTGTGGGAAGCCGATTTTAAACGCGAATATGTGGGCGATATGCCTACAGAATTGTTCTTTCACTTTTTTAAATCATTCAGCGATGCCGCAAAATGCAACCTGAATATGAAAGTAGAAGGAGATAACGAACACCACAAAATTGAGTCGCTTTTCAAAGCATTTGCTAAGGCTATAAAAATGGCCGTAAAACAAACAGGCGACGGGAAATTACCCAGCACAAAAGGAACTTTATGATTGCGATTGTAAAATATAATGCCGGTAATATAGGTAGTGTGACGAACGCGCTGCATCGCTTAGGAATTGAAAACAAAGTTACTGATGATCCTGCAGAATTACAGGCAGCAGACAAGGTGATTTTTCCAGGCGTAGGTCAAGCTGGAACAGCAATGAAATACTTGCGAGAACGCGGACTGGACAAGGTCATAAAAGAATTAAAACAACCTGTATTAGGAATTTGTCTGGGAATGCAATTGATGTGCAATCACAGTGAAGAAGGGGATACAGATTGTTTAGGTATTTTTGATACCGCGGTTAAATTATTCCGCCCTTCGAGAGCGCTTCGACAAGCTCCAAGTGGCAACTCTCAAGGCGAGAAAGTACCGCATATGGGATGGAATTTTTTAAACACTCAAGATCGATTAACGCATAACGAAAATCTAAAATCAGGAGTCGTAGATCAGGGATCGCTTCTTATGCAAGGCTTACCAAAGCAAGCAGATGTGTACTATGTGCATTCTTACTATGCTGAAATTTGTGAACACACGATTGGAGTTTGTGACTACATTTTACCTTTTAGCAGTATGTTGCAAAAGGATAATTTTTATGCTACTCAATTTCACCCAGAGAAAAGTGCCAGGGTTGGCGAGCAGATTTTAAAGAATTTTATATCCATTCCTGTGAATGTAGGAATCTAATTGCTTTGACAACTAGCTTTAGTATTGAGAAAGATAAAGGTTTCCACTCTTAACAGTTGGGAAAAGAAACCTTAGAAGATGCAGTAAACACCTACCGATGGCGTTAAGTAGCGGAAGGACTAATAAAATAAATACCTGTTTATTTTCCCTTTTAGGGAAAGGTCCTCAGGACAATGGGGCTAAAAAAAATGCAGTTGCTGGAATTTAAAAGATTCCTGCCTGCGTACAAAAGGATTGAATCATATAGTAACTAAATAAAAGCAGGTGGTAAATCGTTGAGATTCCCATCTGCATGAGAATACATGAGAATAATACCAGCAATAGATATCATAGACGGTAAATGCGTGCGCCTTTCACAAGGTGATTACAACCAAAAAACGGTTTATAACGAGGACCCTCTTGAGGTCGCTAAAGAATTTGAGGCCAACGGGATCAAACACCTGCACTTGGTAGATCTGGATGGTGCAAAAAGCAGTCATGTGGTGAATTGGAAAATATTAGAGCGTATCGCTGGTCAGACTGGTTTGCAGGTTGATTTTGGCGGTGGCGTAAAAACCGATGAAGATATCAAAGTAGTATTTGAAAGCGGTGCAAAACAAGTCACAGGCGGCAGTATTGCCGTTAAAGATGCCGCTAGATTTGAAGGATGGATTTCCAACTATGGAAGTGATAAAATCATCTTGGGTGCTGATGCAAAAGACGGCATGATTGCAACACATGGATGGTTAGAAAGTAGTGCGTTAGAAGTGGTTTCCTTTATTACCGAATGGAACAAAAAAGGAATCGAATATATTATTTGTACCGATATTGCAAAAGACGGCATGCTGGCTGGACCTAGTTATGAGTTGTATAAGAAGATTCTCGAGTTAAATAAAAATCTAGGTGATGACCAGCAGATTCCGCATCAAGTGCGGAATGACAACCCAATAAAACTAATTGCTAGTGGTGGTGTTGCGGTGGTGGATGATTTACATCGCTTACGCGAAATGGGGTGTGAAGGAGCTATAGTCGGTAAAGCATTTTATGAAGGCAGAATATCCTTTAAAGAATTAAGAGAATTTGTATAGCGACCGACTGACATATCAACTTTTAAAAGTGAGTGATCTACAAGAATTTCATGCCTTACATAGCATACCTGAAGTAGATCAATTCAATACCTTGGGAATTCCTGAAAGTATAGAAGTCTCTCAGCAATTACTAGATGAAGCCATTAAAGCACAAAAGCAAAAAGAAGTCAGCAAACTCACCTATTCTATCAAATTGAAAGAGAGTAAGGATTATATTGGGTTTTGCGGTATCATAAAGAGCTCTAAAAAATATGCTAAAGCAGAATTGTGGATGAAGTTTTATCCTAAGTTCTGGAATAAGGGTTATGCTACAGAGACTATTCAGACACTTTTAAAAGCCTGTTTTGAAGAACACCAACTTCATAGAGTTGAAGCCGGATGTGCGGTTGAAAATCAGGCTTCAAAACGAGTGCTAGAAAAATGTGGCTTTGTTGTAGAAGGAATACAAAGAAAAAATTTGCCTTTAAAAAGTGGCTGGAGTGATAATTATGAGTTTGGAATTTTAGAGGAAGATTGGAATAAATAATTACCGTAAAAACGGGAATATAGCTGGTTGACAAACTGGTTTAAAATATAATATTAACCGATTCCGCTCTTCAGCGGAAGGACAAAAAAAGTTTCCCTTTTGGGGAAATGTTTGCAAGACAATGGGGCTAAAAAAAAGAATCATACCATGCCTTGATATCAAGGACGGACGCACTGTAAAAGGAATTAACTTTGTTGGATTAAGAGATGCTGGTGATCCCGTAGCTCTTGCTCAACAATATGCAGATCAAGGAGCTGATGAGTTGTGTTTTCTAGATATTACAGCAACTATTGAAAAACGAGATACGCTCGTACCATTAGTAAAAGAAATAGCTGCTGTTTTAAACATTCCATTTACAGTAGGAGGCGGTATTAATGACGTGGCCCTAGCTAAGGAAATCATTAAAGCTGGTGCCGATAAAGTTGCGATAAATAGCGCAGCCGTAAAACGACCTGAACTAATTAGTGAACTCGCGGCAGAACTAGGCAGTCAATGCGTTGTAGTTGCGGTGGATACCAAACGCATCGAAATAAATGATCCAACAGAAGCATCACTCAACGGCTTCACAAACAAAGTTTTTGTAGCTGGAGGGCGTGTGGAAACAGCCTTAGAAACCATTGCTTGGTGCGAAGAAATAGAACGCCTAGGTGCTGGGGAAATTTTGTTAACCAGTATGGATCATGACGGCACTAAAAACGGATTTGCATTAGAATTGACTGATTTGATTTCTAGGAAATTAAACATTCCTATAATTGCCTCAGGAGGTGGTGGCACAGCAGCTCATTTTGAAGCGTTATTTAAAGACACCGAAGCTAGTGCTGGACTAGCCGCGAGTATATTTCACTTTGGAGAATTGCCAGTTCCTGAGTTGAAAAAGCAGTTGGTTGAAGTTGGAGTTGCAGTGCGAGTTGTCGAATAGTTAACTAGAATTAAGATAGAACAAGGCGATTCCGCTCTGTGGTGGAATGACAAATTAAATATCGTCCTGTGTCAGCCTGAAAAACGAAATTAAAAACATTGAGGTGGGAATTTAAAACTTCTGCCTGCGAGAAAATTGTAGCTATGAAATTAGATTGGAATAAAGCAGAAAACGGATTACTACCGGTGATTGTACAAGATGCAACGAGCAAAAAAGTCTTGATGCTGGGCTATATGAATAAAGAAGCTTTTGCAAAAACACAAGCTGAAAACAGAGTGACTTTTTACTCGCGTAGCAAGCAGCGACTTTGGACAAAAGGAGAATCTTCACAGAATTATCTAGATGTAGTGGCTATTAAAATAGACTGTGATCAAGATGCGATTTTGATTCATGCAAACGCTCATGGGCCTACTTGCCATACAGGTGAGCTGAGTTGTTTTGATGCTGTTAATGAAACTCGCTTTCGCGAAAGCGAAACAGAAAAGGCTTTCACTATCAATGATTTAGAAAAAATAATCCACCAGCGTATTGATGACAAAGTAGAAGGTTCTTACACCTATTCTTTGATTCAAAAAGGCATTAATAAAGTCGCTCAAAAAGTAGGCGAAGAAGCAGTTGAAACAGTTATAGATGCCATTAATGGTAAAGAAGAAGACTTTATCTACGAGGCTGGCGATTTGATGTATCACTATCTCGTTTTACTCAAAGCAAAAGGATTCTCACTAGCTGATATCGAGAAAGAACTGGCTAACAGACATTTATAAGAACAATATCAGAAGGAGAGTTACGTTATTATAAAAAAATGACTTGTGAAAAAAGATGCTTTTTGTTACATACTCGTTCTGATTGTATTCACTATAACCTCCTGTAGCTCTGGAAGTTCATCTCCTGATGCAGAATACAGCGCTCAAAATCGAGCCTATGTTCAAGGTAAAATAATCAATACCTCAGGCCAACCGGTTATAAACGAAGAAATAGAAATTCTAGCCGTTCAAAACAAGCTTTTACTTGGCACTTCAATCACAGATACTAATGGTGAATTTAATGCTATAGTATTAGAAACTGGACTTAGAAGTTTTGATGCATTTCCAGGAGATTCTAGAAGTGGCGACAATGGATTTATTGTACGTCTTAAAGATACGAGTTACCAACACTCTTTTGTATTTGCATATGCTGACTATCAATACAACCAAGATCACATCTTTCCTGAAGTTACCATTACGCGAGGTGTGCCTGTTACTGTAAATTTTACAGATCAAAACTCGACCAACCTTCTTGAAAACGTAAGCTTATTTTACACAAATTCTGAGTGCTTAGAGTATTATAGGGGTTATGAAAACAGAACACGATCCAATGAGTGTCATCAAGAATTTGGTCAAATGAAAGAGGATGGAATCAACAGCATAACCACAAATAATGATGTGCTACTAGATACTCAAATACGGGTCTCCTATACGGTAGATGGTCTGCAACAAGAGCAATTATTTTTAATCAATCAAGACGATGCGGTATTTACTATTAATTATTAGTCTTTTCCTACTCAGCCACCATTCTATAGCTCAAGAAGTTGTGGATTCACTTGATGCGAAGTGGAATGAATCAGAGATAAAACAACAATTTCATTTTAAAGCAGGTTTTCAAACCGACTATAGTTTAGGTAAAAGTTATATTTCTAGTGCAGACTCACCTGCGTTGGGGTTTAATATTCAGGCCGATTGGCAATTTTATAAATCTTTCCAATTGGGTTTAGGTATGTTCAATACCTATCATAAAAACTTAGACAGTAGTGTTTCGGGTTTAGTGGAACAAACAAATTTGACAGGAACCTTTATAGGCATAGGTTATTTAATTCCATTAAGTGAAGTCTGGTCCGTATCACCAAATATAAAATATGCAGATATTAAGTTAAATCAGAAAACAGCCTATCTAAATAAGGAGTTTAAAGAAAATGCTGCTATGATTATTATTGGAACGAGCATCAACTATCAGTTGAACAACAATATTTCCAGTTTTATAGATGTAGAATTCCGTCAACTCTATTATGATATTGACAGTAGCCCGCAAATACAAGAGTTTTATGATAAAGATCATTTTCTTACTCTGTCCATAGGATTGAGGTATAGCTTTTTTTCTAAGAAGAGCTTATTTTAATAGGTATCAGGATTGCTTTTACTATAAAGAAAATACAATTAACGCAGTCTTGACTCCTTTTACTTGTACCTACAATATCTTTACGTAAAAGAAAATTATGACGGATACACAAGCTTTATTAAAGCCAATAACCATAGGTGCTGTAGAATTAAAAAATAGAGTCGTTATGGCTCCATTAACGAGATGTAGAGCAACTAATGAACATCAAGCACCAGATCAAAAACATATAGATTACTACACACAACGTGCGGGAGCTGGACTCATCATTACTGAAGGTAGTGAGGTCTCAGAAAAAGCAAGAGGTTATCCTTTTGTGGCTGGAATTTTCAATGACGCGCAAGTGGAAGGTTGGAAAAAAGTAGTAGAGAGTGTGCATAAGACAGATGGCAAGATATTTATGCAGCTGTGGCACGTGGGTCGCACTTCTTTACCAGATTATCACAACGGAGAACTGCCATGGGCACCAAGTGCCGTGAATCCAGAAATAGAACTTAGAAACGCTTTAGGTGAAAAGAAACAAACTGTTGCACCTCATGCCATGACTATTGAAGAAATTCATCAAACGGTTAAAGAATTTGGTCAAGCAGCTGCCAATGCAAAAAAAGCAGGATTTGACGGTGTAGAAATTCACAGTTCAAATGGTTATCTCATTCATCAATTCTTTAACAATGAATCCAATTTAAGAACTGATGCGTATGGTGGTAGTCCTGAAAATAAAGCTCGATTCTTTTTTGAAATTATTGAAGCTGTAAAAGAATCCTTTCCTGAAAACAGGATAGGCTGTCGTTTAAACCCGTCATTGAATGGTGTTTTTGGAATTCATGGTACTCCTGATACGATTCCGTTTTTTGATTACCTCATCAATCGCCTGAACGATCACGATCTTGCTTACCTTCATTTATCAGAACCTTTTACAGATGTGAGTGATATCAAATTTCTAGAAAGTCATATTGCAAGACATTACAGACCCATTTATAAAGGTAATCTTATGATCAACAGTAAATTTGATCATAACTCTGGAAATAAAGTTATAGAAGAAGGAAATGCAGATTTAGTAGCTTTTGGAAAGTTATTTATTTCCAACCCAGATTTACCTCATCGATTTGAACAGAACGCTGAACTAGCAGATTGGAATCAAGATACCTTCTACTCCCAAGGTCGTGAAGGTTATACAGACTATCCTACTCTTGAGCAGGAAAAAGCTAACAACTAATTCCAGTAAGTAATATTTGAGGCAACTCTTTTTTAAGGTCGGCTACTTCGGTGGTCGACTTTTTTGGTATCCATAAATAGATAGATCTCAAGGTGCTTAAGAGGTTAAAAAGCAGGGTCTCCACACTCAATTTTTTGAACTCTCCAGTAGCGATACCGCTTTCTAGAATCTTTTTGAAATCGAGCTCATAATTCTTTCTTAGCTGTATGTATTGCTGGTATTGTTTCCCTTCCAGATGCATCCAGTCGGTATTTAAAACGGCCAATGCGTTGGTGTATTCAAGAGCTATTTTTATGTGTAATAAGATGAGCTGTTCCGCTTTCGCGAAAGCGGAATTATCATTCTCCTCAACAGCATCCATCCCCGCAGTAAACTCTTGCGCTACCTCAAGGATCAAGGTGGCGAGAATCTCCTGCTTTCCAGAAATATGGTTGTACAAACTGGCCGCTTTCATATCCATAGCAGCAGCTAGATCACGCATGGTCACAGCGCTATAACCTCGATCTTTAAAAAGTTGCGCAGCGGTTTTGAGAATTTGTTTTTTGCGAGACATAAGATGCAAATATAAGAGATGTAACAGGTTACTTTTCTACTTTAAAACAAGAGTCATCAACTTATATCGAATCATAGTATTTACAACATACAGGTGGTGCTAATTAAAATTAAGTGAAAGTCAATGTTCCATAATTATAATAATTAGTTTTAGCCTAGCTTTGAGCTTTATCCTAATATAATGCTAGAGAATATAGAAACCAATCCCCTCGTTGACAGATTACCGCCACACTTAAAACAATTTATAAAGCCACAAAACTACGAGCTTTATACCTATCAAGATCAAGCAGTATGGCGTCATGTGATGCGCAAAAATGTGGAATTCCTGAGTCAAGTGGCACATGGTTCTTACCTCGCAGGATTGAAAAAGACTGGTATTTCCATAGACTATATTCCGTCTATGTATGGAATGAATCGCATACTTAAAGAAATAGGTTGGGCAGCTGTAGCAGTAGATGGTTTTATACCACCAGCGGCATTTATGGAATTTCAAGCTTATAAAATACTCGTCATCGCGGCTGATATTAGAAAGCTGGACAACATAGAATACACACCAGCACCAGATATCATTCATGAAGCAGCGGGTCACGCACCTATTATCGCGAGTCCCGATTATGCAGAATATCTAAGACGTTTTGGCGAGATAGGCAGCAAAGCTATTTCTAGCGCTCACGACCATGAGATGTATGAAGCAGTGCGTAAAATTTCTATTCTTAAAGAAGTACGAAGTGAAAAGAAAGATGCGAAATTAGATAAAGAAATCGCAGCAGCAGAGGCTGAAATAGAGCGTCTGCAAAATAAAAAAGTAACCCCTAGCGAAATGTCGCTCGTCAGAAACCTACACTGGTGGACGGTAGAATACGGACTCGTAGGTACACTGGAAAGTCCTAAATTATATGGAGCTGGATTATTATCCAGTATAGGAGAAAGTAAAAGCTGTCTAGAACCTGGCGTTGAAAAAAGACCTTATTCTATTGATGCGGCTTATCAAGATTTTGATATTACTAGAAAGCAACCTCATCTCTATGTGACTCCTAATTTTGCTCATTTAAGTGAAGTCTTAGAAGAGTTTGCTAACACCATGGCGGTACGTAAAGGTGGACATCGTGGATTGCAAAAACTGATTAATTCTAAGTCTTTGGGAACTATAGAAATAAGCACTGGGCTCCAAGTAAGCGGTATTTTTACGCGCATGATTACTAACGATGATAATCATGTGGTGTATTTTGAAACCTCTGGGCCTAGTGCACTGGCTTATCGAGAAAAAGAACTCATAGGTCATGGAACAGCAACTCATAAACAAGGATTCTTATCACCGCTAGGAAAGCTTAAAGGTATTAATCTAGCCATAGAAGATATGGGACCACGAGATTTACAGGCTTATAACTTCTATGATAACGAGCGCATTGAATTCACTTATGAAAGTGGTATTAAAGTAGAAGGGTTAAACGTTACTGGACAGCGTAATGTGAACGGTAAATTAATGCTGATTCAGTTTATCGATTGTACGGTAAGTTATAAGGATGAAATTCTCTTTTCACCAGCAGATGGAATGTTGAACCTAGCCGTAGGAAAAGAAATAACAAGTGCTTATGCCGGTCCTGCAGACTATTACAGTTTTGACCAGGTATATCACGAAAGTGACGTCAAAACGATCAAATCAATTTTTACTAAAGAACAAATCGCTATTCAAAAGCTTTACGAGAAGGTACGTCATTTCAGAGAAGAGGATAAGATCAACAAACCATTATTAGAAAAATTAAAAGTTAGAGTTGAAAATGAGTATCCAAATCAGTGGCTTTTGATTGAAGAAATTGAAGAGTTAATAAGTTAGAAGAAATCAAGCAGTAACAGACATAAAGACACTATTGTAGTGGTGAAGCATTTTATTATTTTACTCCTGATTTTGTAGCTGCTACTATACAATTCTTTACCAATGAATAGGTATTTCTACGTTGACTATGGTACCGTTACCTATGCTGCTTGTCAGTTTTAAATCTCCTTTTAAAACTTGCACAGCTTTTTTAATACTATGAATTCCGTTGTGATCTGGGTTTACTCTTCGGTCGTATCCTATACCATTATCGTGTGTGATGACGTTCAATTTTCCATGTGCTACAGATGCAATACTAAAAACAAAACTGGCTTGAGAATGAGTAACGGAGTTGTATAAAGCTTCGTTGATGATCGCAAGCAGTTGTAAGGTTTCTTTAGGCTCAAAACGGAGAAGTTCTTTTTCGGGAAAGTTCATTTTATAAGCCATCTTATTTTCGATGCTTTCTGCATAATGCCTTTGAAGAATTCTAGTACCCTGTTCGATGTCTTTTAAAGTAAAGTGGTTTTTACTGGCTGCAAATTGATAAAGCAATGTTACCGCCTTCGTTTTGGGTATGCTGTTTTCCGATGGCCTATGAGCTAATTCCTTTAGTATTTGGTCCCGTTGAAGTTGCCGTCTGTTTTGCTCTTGTCCTCTTTGCTGTCGCTTGTCATTTTGCTCCTGTCTATCTGCTGCTGCTAGGAAGTAAATAATCACCAGCCCTAACAGAAGACCAATAAAAATATTCCCTATAATTCCTTCCATGATTCTAAAATAAGAATTAAAAATGAGATGATTTCTAAGTCTTTTGTTTCAGGTCTCCTTTCAACATAAAATCTGGCAAGCATCACATAACATTTCATTACTTTGCCGGTAAGTAATGGAAAAACAAACGTCTTAAAAATAAAAATATGTTCGGGCTATTTAACAACAAGAAAAAAGAAATGATTCAAAAGTACCTTAAGGAAGGTGCTTTATTACTGGACGTGCGTACCTCTTCAGAATTTAATGGAAATCATATTGAAGGTTCTAAAAACATCCCTGTTCAAGGCATCGACCAGAAGTTAGACAGTCTTGATAAAAACAAACCTGTTATTGTTTATTGTGCCATGGGTGGAAGAAGTAATATCGCCGCTACAAAACTGAAGGCAAAAGGCTTTAAAGTAGTAAACGCTGGCGGAATAGGCTCCATGAGAAAACACCTCAAGTCTTAATGCCTCAAGGCTCCCTATGGTCTCCTAAAAGAAATTTATATTGATGAGACATTTTGAGGCTTATTTGAACTTAGTTATATATTCTTCCTACATTTAGCGTATGAAATTAGATCATCATAACATAAAAGAAGACGGTAGGTTTACTGTTACTAACTTTCAATGTGGCCCATCGCTGCAACTCCTTCAAGAAAAGGGATTGTATAAAATCATATGGTGTACGGAAGGTCAGGAGCGTTTAACCATAGACGGCTATGAAATAGTTCTTAAAAAGAATCAAGTGCTTTTTTGTACGCCTGAAAATAGGGTCACTATCCCTAAAGAAAATGATGGTTTGATGGCTTTTATTTTCAATCGGGAGTTCTACTGCATACAACACAACGATTCTGAAGTTTCTTGTATGGGGCTTTTGTTTTACGGTTCTTCAAACGCACCTGTAATTGAATTAAACGAAAAAGATCAACGCAGTTTTAATGCGATGTTGGTTTTATTCCAAGAAGAGTTTGCTACTAAAGACCACATTCAGGGAGAGATGTTACGCACCCTTTTAAAGCGCATGCTCATCACCTCAACTCGATTGATAAAACTAGAAACTAATCAGGCGGCTCTATCGGTAAAACAAGTGGAACTCATCAGGAAGTTTAATATTCTAGTAGAGCAGCATTTTAAAGAAAAACATCAAGTTGCTGACTATGCCGACTTGCTTTTTAAATCGCCTAAAACACTTTCCAATTTCTTTAAAAAGCACGACGTGAACTCGCCCTTGAAAATCATCAATGGGCGTATCGCTGCTGAGGCAAAAAGATTACTGCTGTACTCTGATAAAAGTGCTGAAGAAATCTCTTATGAACTAGGCTATAACGAGCCCAGTCATTTTTCTAAATTTTTTAAAACCCAAGTTGGTGTATCACCTATGGCCTTTAGGAAAAAAGAATAAATAAGCACTTACCTTTACGATTGAAATTCCCTCCTTTTACCCGTAATACCTTCTATGTTTATAGTAAATACGATAGGTATATCGTCATTATATATCCTGCTAGAAAATTGATTGATAAAATCTAAATGTCTCTGCTCTTGGTTCAAGATAATTTTTTTTACTCCTATTGAAAACTGATGAAGGATGGCTTTAGCACTACTTCCTGTATGCTCTTCATAAATACCTTGCACTAAAACCGATTCCCAGCTGTTAACTGAATCTATAACAGACACACATAATGACACTGCATTTGTTTTTCTTAAAGCATTTGTTTTATGCCCATTACCTGAGTAACAGATAATGTTATGTTGCTCTTCGTTATAGAAATAGGTGATGGGTACAATAATGGGTTTGTTATTGTATATATAACCTAAGTTCCCTATATAATTGTTATGGAGTATGGAGGCTTTTTCACTGGTGTTTAAGGTTCTCATCATCATCAACATTATTTGATTTTAAAAATAATAAACCATTAATCAATAAAGAATGACATTTATCATTCTGCCTAAAAAATACCAATGCCTATATCTATTTGTTAAAGCCAAATTCCACTCCCAAAACTACACCAGAAGCGTTTACTCCACCTATAGAGCAATCCTGATAACCCGTAAAATAAGCAGTCCTCTTTCTGTGGTGTTTTAACTGGAATTTCAGTTTATTAATATTGCTTTCATGGATAAAAAATTGTTTGAAAGAGGCTTGTAGGCTAATTGGTTTGATAGGGTACACCTCTATTCCTACTTGGTAAGCAACACCTGTCGTAGGCACTTCATTCCCAACATATATCGCGCCTACCCCCCACCAATCCCTTATAAATGAGAAAGAACTCGTCCTTGAAATTTCTCTTTCCTAAATTCAAATTCATCCATTATCTTTAAAGAAAATTATCTGACCATGAATAAGCTTTATTACTTCCTGTTTATTTTTACTATTCTCGCTTTCGCGAAAGCGGAGTCACAACAGTTACCAGAGCCTCCTGAAGAGCAAAAACTCTATGAATCACAAGAATTCAGATTACTCGGACCCTTCCGTGGCGGAAGAAGTGCTGCGGTAACTGGAGTTCCTGGAAAACCTAACTTGTTCTATTTTGGTAGTACCGGTGGTGGTGTATGGAAAACACTGGATGGTGGACGCACTTGGAGCAATATCTCTGATGGCTTTTTTGGCGGCTCAATAGGAGCGGTAAGTGTGGCACCTAGTGATCATAATGTGATTTATGTAGGTGGTGGAGAAAAAACAGTGCGTGGAAATGTATCCAGCGGTTATGGATTATGGAAGACAGAAGATGCTGGAAAAACATGGACAGCTGCTGGGTTACCACAAAGCCGTCACGTACCGCGTATCGCCATTGATCCAAATGACCCCAATACCGTTTATGCAGCAGTTTTAGGAAACATCTATAAACCTACTGACGAACGCGGTGTTTATAAAAGTACTGATGGAGGTAAGTCTTGGAACAAAACATTGTTTGTTAATGACATGGCTGGTGCCGTAGATTTAATCATCGACCCTAGTAATGCACGAGTGCTGTATGCAAGTACGTGGAGGTTACAACGCACACCTTATAGCCTATCTAGTGGTGGAGATGGTAGTGCGCTTTGGAAAAGTACAGACTATGGGGAGACTTGGAAGGAAATTTCAAATAATGAAGGCTTTGCAAAAGGAACTTTAGGAATTATGGGAATTACCGTTTCTCCGGTAAGTTCAGACCGAGTCTATGCTATTGTAGAAAATAAAGAAGAAGGAGGTTTATACCGAAGTGATGATGCAGGACTGACTTGGAAAAAAACAAATGATGATAGAAGCCTAAGACAACGTGCTTGGTATTATTCTCGTATTTATGCAGATACGGAAGACATCGATAAGTTATACGTAGTAAACGTGAACTACCATAAAAGTACCGACGGAGGAAAAAACTTTAGCAGTGCACGAGCGCCACATGGTGATCACCACGATTTATGGATCGCTCCAGAAGATCCTAACCGCATGATTATGGGAGATGATGGTGGTGCACAAATCACTTATGACGGTGGAGAAACTTGGAGCACCTATCACAATCAGCCTACCGCACAATATTACAGAGTCGCCACAGACGATTCTTTCCCTTACCGCATCTATGTGGCACAACAAGATAATGGAACCATTAGAATACCGCACCGCACTACTGGTCGCAGTATCTCCGATAGCGACTGGGAAGAAACAGCAGGTGGAGAAAGCGCACACATCGCGATAGATCCTAAAAATAACGACATCGTATACGGTGGTAGTTATGGCGGTTTCTTGACCCGATACAATCACAAAACTAAATCCCAACGCGCTGTTAATGTATGGCCAGACAACCCAATGGGACATGGTGCCGAAGGAATGAAATACCGTTTCCAATGGAACTTCCCTATTTTATTCTCCAAACATGAACCTAATAAGCTTTATGCTTTTTCAAACAACGTTCACGTTACGACCAATGAAGGTCAAAGTTGGGAAACCATCTCACCAGACTTAACAAGAAATGACCCTACTAAACTCGTTTCTAGTGGAGGACCAATTACACAAGACAACACAGGAGTAGAGTATTACTGTACCATTTTTGCTGCAGCAGAAAGTCCGCTGAACGCTGGCGAACTTTGGGTAGGAAGTGATGATGGACTGATACACCTTTCTAAAGATGCTGGAAAAAACTGGGTAAACATCACTCCTAAGGGAATGCCAGAATGGGCTCAGATCAACAGCATAGAACCTAGTCGCTACGATGCAGCAACTTGTTATGTAGCTGCAACCAGGTACAAACTAGGTGATTTTAGTCCGTATTTATACAAAACAACAGATTACGGAAAGTCATGGAAAAAAATAACCGGTGGCATTCCAGCAGAGCATTTTACCAGAGTCGTACGTGAAGATGACCAAGTACAAGGAATGCTTTATGCAGGAACAGAAACTGGTTTATACATTTCAACTAATGATGGAAAATCATGGAAATCCTTTCAAATGAATTTACCGATTGTTCCTGTGACCGATTTAGCCGTAAAAGACAACAATCTAATTGTCGCTACACAAGGAAGAAGTTTATGGATTCATGATGATTTAGGATTGGTTAGAGATGCTTTTAGTAGCTCGCTTTCGCGAAAGCAAAACACCAACCAACTCTTTGAACCTAAAACAGCTTATCGCATGAAAGGAAGCGGAAGAGCAGGATCACTTACTGAAGGAGCAAATCATCCTGCTGGCGTACAAGTACATTACTACTTGCCTGAAGTAACCGATAAAGACAGTATCTCGCTTTCGTTCTACGATTCAAAAGAGAAGCTGATTAAAACCTATGCTACTTATGATAAAACGGATAAGCTGGAAGTTAAAAAAGGAGCCAATTCCTTCAATTGGGATACGGTTTATGATGGTGCTGAAAAACTGCCAGGTATGATATTGTGGTGGGCTGATCTTTCTGGCGCTAAAGCCGTACCTGGAACTTATAAAGTGGAACTGATCGTCAATGGCCAAAAGCAATCCCAACCTATTAGCATTATCTCTACTCCTACAAGTGAAGCTAGCGAGGCTGATATGCAAGCACAATTTGACTTTGTAAGTGAGATCAATGCTACCGTAGATAAAGCGCACAAGTCTATTAAAAACATACGTTCCTTTAATACAAAGCTGAGTGCATTTGAAGGATTGTATGCCGGTAGAGAAGAGCAAGGAATTAAGGACATGATTGCTATGTCTAAGGAGATGAAAAAGAAATTTGATGAAGTAGAAAAAGCCTTGTATCAGACTCAAAACCGCAGTGGTCAAGACCCTTTAAACTTCCCTATACGATTGACAAACAAACTGGCTCATTTAAATAGCCTTGTACAAATAGGTGACTTTGCTCCTACTTCTCAAAGTATAGAGGTAAAAAACGAACTCACTGCCGAAATTGAAAAGCAACTAGCTGTCTTTGATGGAGTGTTGAATTCTGATATCAAAAAGTTTAATGAGGAGTTTAATAAACTGGAGTTGGATTATTTGGTTATTGAGAAGGAAAAATAATGGATAGTTTAATCGGTAAATGGGTAGGATATTATGAGTATGGTTTAGGCTATGAATTACCTTTTTTCGGGAAAAGAGTTGTTTATCAAATTGATATAACGATTGAAAACGAAGATTTCATGGGAACGGCTGTGGAAGAAAAATCACCTTACTCCGTGGATTCATCTGCGGCTATAAAAGGCTTTATAGAAGGTGATTTGATATCCTTTGTTAAAACATATCCTATTAAATCAACGATTCAAAAAGATAATTCTATTGAAAAGACTAAAGGAGAACAGTTTTTAAACCATACTGGTTACCTTGACAGAGTCCGGAAGACTATGTACGGTTTGTGGACTATTGAACAGAATTATGTGGACATAGAATTCCCCAAAGAAGTGCAGCAGTGCGAAGGAATCTGGTTGTTAGAAAAGCAATAAATAATGGAAGAACTAAGCGGTTATTGGGAAGGTTATTACATCTATGGATTGGGTTATGCCTTGCCGTTTTTTGGTGAGAAAGTAAAACTCTTTGCTCAATTAGAGTTTAAAGATGGCCAAATAACCGGTCAGCATACCGAAGAAAAAGGGCCTTTCTCTACTGGAAAAACGGTCCGATTTGATGGCTTTTGGGAGCAGCAAATGGTCTCCTTGACCGTTCATTACGACAATAATGACGTGATATTAGAAGACGGATTCACTACAGAGAATTTGAATCATGACTTTGAGCTCACTTACAATGGTTCTTTAGATTTGGACAAGAAAGCCATGTGCGGTTTGTGGTATATGGAACACGAAATTGATGGCGAACTGGATTTAGAAATTCCTCCTGCCGAAGGTTTGTGGATGTTGAGAAAAACTAAGAAACCAGTGAGCGATTTTGATTATTCCCTATTAGGCCTTTAATTTTAATATTAAAAGCACTTTTTATGGGGATAAGAAATAAGACGCTGTTATATTTGCAGTAGAAACGGCTACGTAGCTCAGCTGAATAGAGCACTGGATTTCGGCTCCAGCGGTCACAGGTTTGAATCCTGTCGTAGTCACCATCACTCACAACTGCGTTGTGGATTAAA